>Ga0105159_1000352_pt1 | contig 12944 bp, 12 predicted proteins | sample LHCtaG_2_FD_89590 | JGI IMG/M metagenome (GOLD analysis project Ga0105159, IMG submission 89590) | Hot spring microbial communities from Little Hot Creek, USA to study Microbial Dark Matter (Phase II) - LHC4sed_replicate | ecosystem: Environmental > Aquatic > Thermal springs > Hot (42-90C) >...
CCACTATTCTGTAGCAAGACCTGCTTCTCAGAGGTTCCAGGAGCTATCTTAGCTAACTTCTCAGCAAGCTCTACATACGGTGCGTAATTCATGACCATAAAGCAGACATGCCATAACTTCCTTAACTGGGCCTCGACAGCTTCGATTAATTCTGGGTTTGCGTGACCTAACGTCGTCACACCAATACCGCAAGTAAAATCTACGTATTCCTTACCATTAACATCATACAGTAAAGCATTTCTCCCTCTATCAATAGTTATGGGATGATATAACGTAACACCTTTCATAATATACTTCCCGCGAGAATCTAAGTAAGGGTCTGAATTCACAGATCATCACCAAGGAACTCGTTCTTAGACATAAAAAATCTATGTTTATGGCTAAATTAGAAAATTTATAAAGTTCCATAGAGGTAAATCAGTATGGAGATTAAAGTGAGACGTAATAATACAAAGCTCGATAAGTTAGACTTAACTATCTTAAAAACGCTACAGGAGAATCCTAAGTTACGTATACGGGATTTAGCTGAGAAACTGCAGATACCTAAATCCACCATATATTATAGGTTGAAGCAATTAGAGAGTCAAGGAATAATTAAGAAGTATGGAGTAATCCTGGATAGTGAGAAGTTAGGTTTTGAGTACGTTGTGATTATTCAAGTTAGGGGTAAGTATGGTCCTAAATATCATGAGGAAATCGGTAAGTTTCTTTCTAAGAACCCATATGTGCAGGGAGTTTACTACGTTTTGGGTGACATAGACTTCATAGTGATTGGTAAGTTTCCTTCAAAAGCTAAGTATATGGAATTCCTAGAACAATTAATTAATTCCTCGATAATTGAAAGAACATCAACTATGGTTGTTGCGAAAGTAATTAAAGAAGAAACATGTTTGCACATAGACTCGGAATCCATACAAGGTACTTGATAAAAAGATTTAATAAACGATCAACCTAGTATAGGAATTGAAAAGACTTGATGGTAAGGTGAGATTATCGTGAGTTGTGAGTGCGTAGAAGTAGTTAAAGAGATACCCTGGTTAGATACCGTAGACCAGGAACACATACCTCTTGAAATAATAAACAAGTGTAACTTCAGCATCAACTTAAGCGTCAGTATATCCGCTGATAAAGAGACGTTATATGCCGCTAAAATTAAAATACCTAGCTTAGGTAAGCACAAGATAGAAGTCGTGACAGATAAGTACTATGAAGCACTAGATATAAACATAAGTTTAATAGAAGAAGATAAGGAGGCATGCAAGAGATTCATTAGGTTGATGCTAAGATAATGAATTTTAAATGGACAGTATCCAGAGAACACGACGAGGCAATGAGGAGACTACGAGCTAGACAAGCACACAGCCTCAGCTCACCTCCAGCACTAAGAAGTATTTAGAAGTATCTACAGCCACCCTCAAAATATTTTCAAACTAGTTGGAGTTCTGATAAGAGACGGGGGTGTGTTAGATGTTTTTGTCATCCCTTACACGGAGACTGACCATAAAAGTATCTTAGAAAACCTTCCTATCACTCCTGATCTCCCTCATCCTCAACTAAATTGTTTTAATGTAAAAACTCTTATTTCTCTTTCAGTAAACTTATTACCTTAGAGATAAAAGATGTGAAAAGCTCTAAAATCTTCTCTTGAGCAGGTAATCTCTCATCGCAAGTAGTTATGTTAATGTGTGAGTACGGACCAACAGCGAGTATTGAGGAGTTTGAGCGACTTAAATCATTGAATACTGTAGCAAACGGAAACCACTCGTATTCGGGTTCTTTTAAAATCTCAGTAATCGCTTCGGACGCAATTTTATGAATTTCTTTATTAGGAAGTACACGTGCTGGTGGTTTAATGATCTTTATGTCTAAAACATCTACCCTCTTATGAGATTCTAATCTCCTAATAATTTCTAATTTAATGCTTTCTTCCGTTGATTCCGGTGGTACTAGGAATCTGAGACCTAATTCCACACCGCTCTCAGACTCGATCTTAATATAGTCAAGACCTAAAATAATGGCTCCTTTTAGGAATACGTCTCTAAAAGCAATCTCGTTTCCTCTTGAGACCGGATAATATTTGTGCGTTATACTCACTATGTCCCATATTAAGTTTTGAACCTTAGTGAGGAGGTCTTCATGCACCCATATATTTGATAGCATGTTTGGTACTTGTTCTTTAAGTAGGATCCTAGCAGTACCCTCCCCTCTATGAACTACTGAGAAATTCATATCTGTTGGTTCGATTACGAGACTAGGTAGACTACTATAGAAATCCTCAGGTAATTCTGCGTTACGAGTTGAGATATAAACATCTACTCCTCCTTTTAAGTCCTTAAGAGCTTTAAGAACTGCTAAAGATCTATTCACGTATTCGTAATCATAGCACGTTAAAACAGGTACTCGGAGAAATCTCGGTAAGTATAGTGCGATTGATGGGGTTTTGCCATATTTTAGTAAGTGCCAGTGATTCCTCTCCACGTGCGTAATAGGGTTTAATTTTAGGAACTCTGTTATGAGATCCTCTGGCTTAGTATAATTAATTTTCAACACTCTTCTACCTCCTTAACGAATTGTGCTTTCTTTATAGCTCCTACTGTGAGAGCGTGGTAGAAGAAGTTCAATTCAACCGAAACAGCTACGTCAGTGAGTCCTCCAAGACCTACTATATCTGCTACCACATCACCTACCGCGTGATGGAGAGCCTCCTCAGCTTCAAGACCTATTAAGTAGGGAGTTCTAGCACGTAAGATACGTTTAAGTAATTCTTTGTCTTGAAGACCATCCTCAGTTATGAGAAGATTTTCAAGACTGTTTTTAAATAACCTCACGTTTAACGTTATACCCTCGCCGGGATTGCGGGGAGATATTACTATCCTGCCTTTATACCCGAAGGGATCTATGTTCTCATATATTACCTCTCTCGCCACGCTCTTGTAGACCTTACACTTAGTCTTCACCACGTAGTCACTCATTTGATTAACTAGCGCCTCTAGACCAGGTCTTTGAGTCCCATCTTCTTCTCCAACCACGAATTCAGGACCTAAACCTAGGGAGTATGCGAACCTGTGTTCTGGGCGTAGGAAATTCCATACTTTATCAACGCCAGAAACCTTTGCGTTAGTAATTCCTACTAATCTGAGAGGTCCTAACACATGCTCTACTAGGAAGCAACGCTTCCTAGTATTAGGATCCATTATGTCGACTCTGGCATCATGCTTTACGGCATTCTCCGGGATAGCTTCCACGTCATTTATGATTATCCTCGGTTCCTTAATATCCTCAATGTTCGTGAAGGGCATTATTAGGATGTTTCCTGCTTGAAAAGGTTTTACTATGGTCGTTAGCCTCATTTATCTCCCCAAGATGAAGTATATCAAAGATATTATTACCCCAGCTACCCCCTCCCCGCCAAGAAGGCCTGATCCAGCTATTATCCCATACTCCGAATATTTCGGATACTTCCTATCCACATAAACTCTCACTAAACCGCCAAGAACTGCCGGTACCGTGATTATCATGGGTAAGTAAACCCCGATTCCAAGCGTCATAGCTGGTATACCTAGCAAACCTAGGATAATTCCTGCGATAACCCCTGCTGTAAATCCTGTAACGTTAGGAATTCCTTTCAGCATTATGGAGACGGCGTAGGCTTGCGGCGCGACGAAGAACCTATCCGGTCCGAAAGCGTTTAATCCATAAACATTCACAAACATTATCAAAGTGAGAACACCTATAACCGCGCCTACGAGACCGCCAATAAGCTCGCTTAATACCTGTTTTCTTACGGGCGTTTCAAGCAAATAGCCTGCTTTAAGATCATTGAATAAATCCCCCACTATTCCAACCGCAGATGCTACTAACATGGCTAGAAGTACTCCTTCCGTTAGCGGAATACCTCCTATTACAGCCATCGCAAACAGTAGGACTAAGATCCCGAAAATCTCCATAGGATCTATACCTGTCTGCCCAGTTACCGTGGCTGCCATTATGGAAGTAACTATTACTCCTAAGATAGCTATGATAGCTGAAAACACACTTAAAACGCCTCCTAAGGTTAGGACCAATAGGATGGCTATAGAGGCTATTAATATGTATCTAAAACTCTTCCCACCGCCGACGGCTTGCTTGGATAGGGTGAGAGAGAATTTTACTCTCTTGAAGTAATCTATGACAGCCTTAATAATGATTGAGACACCCCCGCCTATTATTAATCCTATGCCTAAGCTCCTAGTAAAACCTAGGGCTTCATCCAGAGAATAACCAAGAACGTTCGTACTTATAGGAATAATCAATAAGTAGGAAAGTAATGCTCCTATGAACCATGTTCCCATGTAAAGCAGACCAATAACGTACCCTATACCGGCTGCCATAGGATATATACCGATACCTACGAATATATTATAAATCATCAGTCCCTCAAAAATTATGGTAGCCGGTATAGCTCCTAGCAAATCTCTCAAAGCAACTACTATCCCGGCCAGTAACATTGATATAATGAGGGTATTCCGTTTCTTTCCACCCACGTCTCCGGCTTTTAAAGTTAGGAAAGTTGCTATTCCAACGGGGTAAGGTAATCTTAATCTCACTATCATGAGATCCCTTATTAAGAAGGATAACATGCAAGCTATTATCACAGCACATAACGCTCCTATGAAAATCTGCAAGAACGGGGTCTCAGAATAACCTAACATCCATAAAGCTGGCACCGTGAACGCAAGCCCTCCTGCGAGTAATGCTCCGGCTGTCATACCCGTGTGAGCGACATTTATTTCATTCAGGTTTGTGCGGAAGGCCTTTAATATTGCCATAGAGACTATCGCAGCAAATATGCTTGGCCACGGCAACGCACCCATCCTTAAAGCAACATATAGTGAGCTCGCTGTGAGAATAGCGGAGCCAACGCCCGCGATTATTAGAGTTCTTATACGGGAAACCTCCTCTGGAGTTTTAGCCCAAGACATTTTCGCAACTTCTTCAGGCGTTGCTAAACCTTCTTTAACAGCTACTCTCTCAGAATTATTTTTGCTCATAGAGGTACCTCATTATATACTGAATATAATTACTTTATATTTTTTAATCCATTAATATTTGGATTCTTTTTAAATTTAGTCTAAGATATGCTTAGAATAGCTTTCAATAATACTCAGTCACGTTAAATACTTAGCATAATATAGGTTCACTTTTGAAGAGGCAGCTGTTACGAATTTGACGATAAGTTTAAATGTCTGTAAATACTTATAATTGTTTGGAGTCTTGGGGTGGTGGAGAGGTATCTTAGTACTGGGGAGTTTGCTAGGATTCTCGGTGTTTCGAGGGTTACCGTGATTAAGTGAATTAAAAGTGGTGAGATTCTCGCGTATAACGTGCACGGTAGGTGGAGAATACCCTACAGCGAGGTTAAGAGGTTGTTAAAGAGTGGTGGTAAGAAGTAGTGGCTCCTTAGAGAAGTTCTCTAACCTCCTGCTATTGGTATCATTAGTGAGACTACGTCACCGTCTTTGAGTAATGTATTAAGATCGTGCACTAATTTACCGTTCACGGCTACCGTGAATTGAGTTATAGGATTCTTATCTTCTATAGTTATTTTTAGGAGTGAGGGACGTAAAGCGAATATATACTTCATTAATTCTTTAAGAGTTAAGTTATCTCCTGAGTCTACGCGTATTTCATCTTTTGCTGTCCCAGTCAACTCCTCTAATACCCCTATGTAGCGAACCTCAATTCTCACTGTAGGGCTAACCCCCTCACTTTTCTCGCTATCTCATCACCTACTTCATGAGTTTTTGAATGCCCTCCGAGATCATATGTTCTTACCTTACCTTCCTTAAGTACCTCTATCACAGCTTTGAGAATTAAATCATGCCCTTCCTTAATGTTGAGTTCCTCTAACATTAGTGCACCAGCCCATATAGTAGCTATTGGATTAGCAACTCCTTTTCCCCTATATTTAGGGGCTGAACCATGAATAGGTTCAAACATGCTAAGACCTCTTGGATTTATGTTTGCTCCCGGTGCTAGACCAAGACCACCTATTAAAGCTGCTCCTAGATCCGTGAGGACATCACCGAATAAGTTTGGTGCAGTAATTACTTGATAGCGTTCTGGAGCCTTCACTAAATGCATTGCTATAGCGTCAGCGAATTCATATTCATAACTTATCTGTGGATACTTTCTAGCTACTTCATCAATGCTCCTTCTCCATGTGGAATATACGTAGGTAAGTATGTTAGCTTTATCAACGAAGGTTATTTTAGTTCTTTCGTTCAGTAACGCATAATTAAATGAGTACTCAGCAACCCTTTTACTCCCCTCCTCAGTTATTATACCTATTTGATAAGCAAGTTCTTTAGAATCTGTCTCTAGATCTATGTCGAACTTAACCTTATATAATTCACGAACTGTTTCGAGCTCCTCTCTTGTTCTCCCTCCCTTAACAAGACCTCCTAACCCTATGTAGAAGTCCTCTGTATTCTCTCTTATTACATCAAAGTTGATGTCTTGAGGTCCCTTCCCCTTAAGCGGACTCTCAACACCAGGTAATAATCTAACAGGTCTTAAGTTTATGTATTGATCAAAGTAGAATCTCAAGGTCAAGACTATACCCCTTTCTAACACCCCTGGGGGAACTCTAGGATCGCCGATAGCTCCAAGATATATAGCATCAAATTTTCTAAGAGTCTTGAGATCTTCTTCCGAGATTAGCTTACCGGTGGCTAGGTAGTATTCGGCACCAAACGGAAAATATTCCCACTCAATATTGACGTTCAAGACCTCGCTCACGGCATTAATTACTTTAACCCCCTCAGCAATCACTTCAGGACCTATTCCGTCTCCAGGAATTACAGCGATCTTAAGTTTTTTCTTGCTTAGTGTTACCATATTTTTCATTTCACCCTACAAAATTTTTAATTCCTTAAGTTTTTCTTCAGAAACCGTACCATCAGTATTCCATCCTCTCAGCCTATAATACTCCGCGAGCATTTCCTCAAATTCTTTAGGTGTGTTACCTAAAGTTCCTCCAGGTGGTTCAGAAGGCTTAAAAATTCTCTGCGGTAGCTTGTCGTGTTCGCGTCTCACTCCTAATAAGTTGTTTATGTATCTCTTTAAGTTGAAGATTCTCTCGCCTATTAGTATACTTTCCTCTACATTTATGTTCCACCCAGTCACTGCGTTTAATGCTTTCAGTATTAAGGAAAGATTAATGCCCGAGTACAAACAGAATCGGCACATAACCATAGAATCAAGGAACTCACTCATATCCTGAATTAGCTTCACTGCCTTAGGCTTGGTCTTAGCGTCAAATCTGTCTAATGGTTCCTTCAGCCCTATTTCAGGGAAGGTTAACCCTTTCTCGATATAGTATACGGGTGAGTAGGTGTGACACGCCCCCCTGTTAGAAGTAGCGTAGCCAAGAGCCCAGGACTTGAAAGCTCTAGGATCATGCATCGGCATCTCTAGACCCTTCACGTGCATAGCGAAAGACTCACAATCTTTCCCTATCTTATTACATATACCTCTAACGCCCTCAGCTAACAAATCTCCCACGCCATTTCTCACAGCTATTTTTTTAATAAGCTCAATAACCTTATACCCATCTCCCCAGCTAATATTTAATTCACTGGATCTGGGTAAAAGACCCTTTTCCAAACACTCGATTACGAGAGCTATCGTCACCCCTGTTGATATAGTGTCCAACCCGTAATCATTGCATAAATGATTAGCATAAACCACGCTCTCTAGATCATCATTTAGTAAGAGAGGTCCGAAGGCGGCTACCGTCTCATACTCCGGCCCGTCAACTCTAAGATTGTTAACACGGACTATCCTGCCACACCCTACCGAGCATGCCTCACAATAATACCTACCACTCAAGATTGTTTTAGCTATGGTTACGCCTGAGAGCTTCCTCATCTTCTCTCTATCCCATTCACCCATGAGGAAATTCTTTATAGGAACGTCACCTAACTCATGCAAGGATTCCAGCATTCCGCTCGTACCATACTCATGAAGTACTTTAGCTGCTGGAGCTTGTTTAACGGCTTCACGCGCTTCCCTAATCGTGTTAAGAAATTCCTCTCTTCTGGCTATGTTAGGTCTAAGCCACCCTTTCAGACATATAGCCTTAAGCTTCTTATAACCCATCACTGCTCCCAGACCCGTCCTTCCCGCAGCCCTCCCTTCATCATTTATTATGGCAGCATACCTAACTAGATGTTCACCCGCAGGACCTATACATGCTATTGAGTAGCTTGGAAACTCTTTACGTAATTCTTCCTGAGTAGCGTAAACTCCCTTACCCCAAAGATGTGTCGCACTATTAATCTCTATATTGTTGCTATCAATCTTAATATACACAGGTTTCTCGGAGGAACCTTCTACTATTATAGAGTAATAACCACATCTTCTTAGTTCAGGACCGAATCTCCCACCTGAAGATGCTTGACCATACACATTAGTTAGTGGTGAGATCCCAGCAACGTAATATCTGCTCGTAAATGGAAAACCAGTACCGGTTAGCGGGCCCACAGAGAAAATTAGAGGATTCTCATCGCTGAGGGGGTGTATCACACTGTATTTTCTTACGTAATCATACACGAATTTCGCGTTAAGTCCTGAACCCCCAACGTAGCTTCTAATAATCACATTATCTAACATAATCTCCCGCGTATTCATGGAATTAAGATCCACTATGAGTACTTTCCAGTAGTCCATGCCTTAACAATCCCTCAGTACGGACATCTACCACCAGACACGTTCCATGTTACGCCAGTCACGTAGCTTGCCTCATCTGATGCTAAAAATAGTACGACCCTAACGATTTCTTCTGGCTTAGCTATTCTCCCTAAAGGTACTAAACTCGCAGATCTCGTCTTTGCTTCTTCAGTCATGAATTTCAGGAAAGGAGTCTCCGTGATGCCTGGGGCTACGCAGTTAACGTTTATATTATAAGGAGCAAGCTCTAGAGCCAGCCCCCTCGTGAACCCTATGAGACCTGCCTTAGAGGCATCGTAAGCTAGCATATTAGGGTTGGGGTCTTTTCCCGCTATGGATGATATAGTAACTATTTTACCGCTTTTCTGCTTAATCATGTGTTTTGCCACTTCCCTACAGAAGAGGAAGGCACCCTTCAAGTTAACATTCATTACCTTATCCCAATTCTCCTCAGAACTCTCCCAGATAGGCGCTACCTCACCTAAGATACCGGTAAAGTACACTAAGACATCTATCCTACCATACTTGCTTATGATAGCATCAACAACCCCCCTAACCTCATTACTCTTAGTTACATCGCACTTCAACGCCATAGCTTCACCTCCCGAAGCGATGATCTCCTTAACGACTCCCATCGCTTGTTCCAAGTTTATATCTGCAATAATTACTTTAGCACCTTCTTTAGCGAACTCCCTTGCAGCCACGCTACCCATTCCACCAGCCCCCCCAACAATTAAAACGATTCTCTCCGCAAATCTTTTACAACATGCATCCAACGCACATCCTCCCTTTTAAAGGGGTTTAACATGCCTTTAATATTTATTACTAACGAAATTTTGGACATAGATCAATAGATATTATTCTTAAATATTTTAACAATTTAAGCAAGAATTCACGTGGAGGTGACTCCATTCATGAGTGGTGATTCTAGATATGACATAGCTAAGAGAGAAGCTATCATACTCTTGGTATTATTCTTGGCTTACATGGTGTGGTGGGCGGCCTTCGCGTATGGGCTAGGCTCTCGAGACCCTTCGGAATATACATTCATAATGGGATTTCCTGACTGGTTCTTCTACAGTTGCATTCTGGGTTCTGTAGTGTTCTCGCTGATATTGATTCTCGTCGTAAAGCTGTTCTTTAAGGAGGTGCCTCTAGAGTAGGGGTGTTAATCATGAATATAACTATTATTGCCGTTATGATCGCTTATCTCATCGGTCTTTACATAATAGGTTACTGGTCTTATAAGAAAACTCTTAAAGCACCTAGTTTCATACTAGAATACTTTACTGCATCTAGAGAGTTAACAGGGCTAGTCCTAGCTTTAACCACTGTCACAGCGTATTTAAGTGCCGGTAGCTTTATAGGAGGGCCTGGAACTGCTTATAGGCTTGGTTATGGGTGGGTTCTCCTAGCAATGACTCAGCTACCCACTATATGGTTAACTCTAGGCTTAATCGGAAAGAAGATAGCTATAGTAGCTAGGAAAGCAAAGGCGGTCACACTTGTTGATATATTAAAAGCGAGATACGAGAATAACAAGCTAATCACTATAGTTGGTGCTATAGCTATCACCATTTTCATGATAGCCGCGATAACTGCTCAAGCCATAGGCGGGGCTACGATATACGAAGCGGTTACTGGCTTAAGATATGAGATAGGGCTCACGATATTCTTCGTCACAGTAATAATCTACACTACTATAGGAGGATATAGAGCCGTAGCATATACCGACATCCTACAAGGAGCTGTCATGGTCATAGGCTCCACGAGCATAATAATAGCGTCAATAATCAACGCTGGGGGGCTAGAGAATATCACGATGAGTTTAATGAGTACTAACGTAGGTTATGTAACGCCTTACGGTGTAGGGGGAGGATTGCATCCCTTATGGGTTAGTAGCTTCTTCGTCTTAGTTGGTATAGGTGTCATTGGACTACCTTACGTATCAGTTAAAGCAATAACCTACAAAGATAGCAGATCATTACATAACGCAATAATTATCGGCACGGTCGCTAGTGTAGTGATGTTGCTTTTTATGCACTTAGCAGGTCTCTTCGCAGCTTACCACGTTCCAGGGTTGACAAGAGGAGATCTAGCCATCCCTCAACTGGCCATAACTATAGTACACCCCGTTATAGCCGGGATGGTTTTAGCAGCCGCCCTATCAGCTATACTAACTACCGTTGATTCGCAATTGATTTTAGCGGCCTCAGCAGTAGTTAAAGATGTATATCTAAATTACGTAAATCCAAGAGCTTCAGAAAGGTCAGTAAAACTATTATCTTTCGCGACCACCCTCGTTGTAGGTGTTTTAGGTCTAATATTCTCTTATAGACCCCCAGACCTGCTCGTGTGGATTAACTTATACGCTATAGGTGGTTTAGAGTCCGTCTTCTTAGTTCCTCTAGTTCTAGGACTCTATTGGAGTAGAGGCAATAAGTACGGTGCGATAGCATCAATGTTGGTTGGATTAACTTCTTACATAGTGTTATATGCAAGCTACGGCACCAGAATATACAATATACACCCAGTCGTTTACTCGATAGGATTAGCTTTGATTACTTACATTGTAGTCTCGCAAATAACACCCAAACCCTCCGAAGACGTGAGGAAGCTATTCTTCTAAAGGATGATGAGAGTGGACTGGAAGAATAAGATTCTTAAAGAGGTTGACGACTTACGGGATGAGATAATAGAGTTTTTAAGAGATTTGATCAGGATCCCTACGGAAAACCCGCCGGGCACTAATTACCCTGAGATAGCGGAATTCATAGGTAAAAGAATGAATGAGTTGGGGTACGAGGTTGACTTCGTTGAGGTGCCTCCTGAAAGATTTCCTGAGCTAGTCCCCTTTGCTGAGCCTAAATATAGGCGGATCAATGTGTTAGCTAGGCTTAAAGGCGTTAATGAAAGACCATGTCTTCACTTTAATGGACACTACGATGTAGTGCCTGCCGGGAGTGGTTGGAGTGTACCTCCCTATGATGGAGTGTTAAGGCATGAACGTATTTATGGTCGTGGCGCTAGCGACATGAAGAGCGGGATAGCCGCTATGGTATACGCCGTCGAAGCTATTAGGAGGGCGGGGTACAAACTCCGTGGAACTGTGGAGTTTAGTTTCGTTCCCGACGAGGAGACTACTGGAGTCAAGAATGCCGGCACATACTACCTAGTTGAGAAAGGGTATATAAACAAGAACAGGACCGACTACGTAATAATTACTGAGCCCTTGAACGTTGATAGAATATGCGTAGGACATAGAGGTGCTATATGGTGGAGGTTAAGGATCTATGGTAAGCAAGCACATGGAGCGATGCCTTATCGAGGTATTAACGCCGCTTATAAGGCGGCTACCTTACTTCACCTAATAGAGCATTATCTAACGCCAAGACTTAAAGAAAGGATATCTAAGCATAACGTCGTCCCAAAAGAAGCTAAGAAATCTTCGATAAGTTTAGGCATCATAAGATGTGGTACCAAGGTAAATACAGTACCTGAGCTATGTGTTTTAGAATTTGATCGTAGGTTCATTGATGAGGACATAGATGACGTGAGAAGAGAATTTCACGCGTTTCTTGAGAGCTTAAAACTTATTGATCCAGAGTTTAAGTATGACTTAGAGGAAACCTATCACGCAAATCCTGTCATAGTTCCTGAAGATCAACCATTAGTAAAAGTTCTTGAAGAATCAATAATTGAAGTCGTAGGAGTCGTCCCACCCAAGGTGTTAAGTCCTGGTACTGACGATCAGAGATTTATAGTTAACAACGCCGGAATTAGTGCCGCCATAGTTTACGGTCCCGGAAGGCTAGAGTTAGCTCACGTAGTGGATGAGCACATAAGTATAGATGACTTGATAAACGGGACTAAAGTGCTCGCATTAACTACCGCAAAGCTACTGGGTGTTAACTCAAGTTCCTGAGTATTGTTTTTGCTCGTAATCCCTAATTAATAAGATGTCATGTAATCCTTCAGAGTTTTCATGAGTCCCAAGTCCGCTAACACTCCTCCAATCCCAGGAGCTTTCTCTATGTCTTCCTTGCTTACCTTATATGTCTTACTTTCTTCATCTATCCTCTTCACGACTTTAATGAATCTCCATTCTTTGTGAGGTATCTTGACAGCTATGTACGGTATCCCGCCAGCTCTCTCGGCGAAGTCTAGTAGTTTCTTGATTTGTTCCGACTCTACGTATAGTCCTGAGAGCTTGGCTCTTGACTTAACCTCGA
>Ga0105159_1000359_pt1 | contig 12849 bp, 12 predicted proteins | sample LHCtaG_2_FD_89590 | JGI IMG/M metagenome (GOLD analysis project Ga0105159, IMG submission 89590) | Hot spring microbial communities from Little Hot Creek, USA to study Microbial Dark Matter (Phase II) - LHC4sed_replicate | ecosystem: Environmental > Aquatic > Thermal springs > Hot (42-90C) >...
GAAACTCCTTATAGAAGACCTATAATCCTCTAAAACCACCTCCAAACCCATCTATCTACTGGAGATCTAGTATAAAAATCTTAAGCTGAAAGTAAGGCTAATCCTCTACGATCAGGAACATTACAATTTAACATTTTGTATTTAACCTCTAAAGCTTAAAATCTAAATAAATTGAGCAGTTAGCTATATAAACTCTAATCATATATTATGATATGTTGGAGGAGAAGTATTCTAAAATTGTAAACATAAGCGAGATTATTAAGGTTACAATTATAGGTGAAACTTACGGTGTTATCTACCTCCCTATTAACGACTTCATTAAAGATTTAAATGTTTTAGTTAATGCTTTAGACTATGTGGAGAAGAGTTTCGGTGAGGTTACTGCTATAATACCTAATATTGGATTAACTTCAACCGGTATATTTCTAGGACCAGCATTCCCATTATTTCGAGGAGTTAAAGGATTTGCTATAATATTTAGAAGAAGAAAGTAACTCTACTAAATCCTATCAATCTATTAACTCCTACCCTATTGAAACTTGATAGCATTACCTAGCAACAACTTATATCACATTTAACCTCTAAGTACAGTTAACATTATATGTTAGTTTAAGTAAATCTATTTGGTGATTAAAACGCCTATAGTAATAGTTGAGATGTGGACTGGCAGGACGGAGGAGCAGAAGAGGCTAATTATAAAGGGGATTACGAAGGCTTTTGAGGATATAGGTGTTAAGCCTGAAAACGTACATGTAGTAATTCATGAAGTACCGAAAAGTAATTGGGGAATTGGTGGAGAACAAGCTTCAAAGATTCCTCCATAAACCACTAACCATTTTTATGATTTTAAACCTTCACGGCTAAGTTAGAGCCTACAGATTCATCTATTATCTACATCTAGACTGCTCAATTCTGCCAAGAAGGATATTGTTTCTTAGCTATGTTGCTGAGGGCTCTGAATCAAGTAGAGGTAAGTAGTGATTCATTACCTCTATTTAACCCCCTCTTGATCAATTCATTGAGGGCCCTCTGGGAAACCCCGCATCTGAAGGTTTAAAACTGCTGATTACGGCATTATAGCCTAGGGAGATAATAATGTATATTAAGCTTAGGATCTTCTAGGAGCTATTATAATACTTTAAATCCTCCTTAAACTCTAGGAATTTAGCTGCTTTTCTCAAATTGTTAAATCCAATAATGCTGGCTAAATCAAATGCATTTCTAAACTCTCCATTCCTTTCTCTTTTACTAATTATTTTTCTAGCTGTTCTCGGCCCTATTCCAGGTATTTTTAGTAGTTCATGGTAGCCTGCATCATTTATGTTTACTGGAAATAGGTCTCTTCTCTTCTCCGCATATATTTCCTTAATGTTCCCGCTCGGTAGGAATCCCTCATCACTTACTATATGCTTAAAATCTTCAATAGTGAAGCCGTAATCCCTTATTAAGTAGAACATTTGATATAGCGATGTCTCCCTTGTCCTTGGGCAGTATGGATGATTCTCTAGAGGAGTATCCGGTATTGGCTCAAATGGGGAGTAGTAGATTCTTGTAACCTTATAGTTTCTTATTAACTCATAGGTTCTCACTATAATTTCCAAGTCGTTTTCACCTAATCCAACTATCATCTGGGTATCAAGCCCACTCCTAGCTAAACCGTAGCCCTCACTAAGCTTCCTCCTAGATTTATCTAGATACTCATAGGCTACTCTACACCACTCAAGCCTCTTCAATATGTCGTTGGTGAAGGATCCTTTATCAGGACATATCTCATCAAATTGGGATTCTTCAGGAGCCTCAATATTCACACCAATCCTATCGGAAACAGTAGCTGCTCTAAATATATTGTCGAAGCTGCTTCCAGGCATAATTCTAAGATGTATATAGCCTGTGAAACCCATTACCCTAAGCCTTTCAGCAACCTCCACCTCCCTCATTAATACATCATCAGGATCCCCATCAATAGAGGAGCTGAGGAAAACACCATTAATAATCGACTTCCTCCATAACTCATACGAAATCCTAACAAGCTTCTCTAAATCCCACCTCCCCCTCAATGTCCCTCTATCCCTCCTAAAAGCACAATATAAACAGTTATTTACACAAACGTTTGAAACTAGGGTTTTAAGAAGAGGTATTAGCCTACCTCCCGCTGAAGCCTTAAATATAGGTATAATGGTTCGATCATACTTCGAGCCTTGAACAAGATAGCTCCACTTCCCCATCAAATACTACTAGCTTAATAGCTTAAAAACTTAATTATTCAACATGGAAACTTAAAATACTGTATTTAGTCTCCTAATCCATCAACCTAGCCTTAGTAGGGGCAAAACTTTATGATTAAAGATAAGTTTAATAGGAATAAATTCTATTCATCATAGTTTATAAGATAAGAAAAGTAATTAATATCATCCTTAAAATAATAAGCCTAGACATATTCACCATAATGATTAAAAGCATCATCCTAATTAAAATACGATACATACTTCAGTAAACAGAAAACTTAAATTAATCGACTGGATAACATAGAAGCTTAGAGATAAGCTTAAAGCTAAGTTTATCCTATAATTGAGTTAACTATAAATATTTAGAGTAGATAGATGGTCTTGAAGCCCAGTTTGAGGCGGCATTCATGAGTTATTCGGGTTTTAGGCTTGTTGAGGTAAGTGGTTCTCCATATGAAAGAGGTTTTAAGTATGGAAGTATTGCAGGTGATTTAGTAAGGCTGAATATAGACTACTACTTCTCTTTTTGGAAGCGGCGTTTCAGTATTGATGGGGATTTAATATTGAGGAAATCTGAGGGAATTAGGAGTGCTGTAGAGAGATTTGATCCATCACTAATTGAGGAGATGAGGGGAATAGCTGATGGAGCTAATGTTGATTTAAACCAAGTTATAGCTCTTAACGCTAGATATGAGCTGATGTGGGTTATGCTACCCCAATTCTCATGTACATCAGCAGCTCTACTATCAGAAGCAACTATTAATAAGCATGTAGTTTTAGGGCAGAATTGGGATTATAAACCTGCAGTTCTAGATACTAACGTAATACTACTAATTAAATGTAGGGATGGTCCTAACATACTAACACATGTTGAAGCTGGATGTCTAAGTAGAACCGGACTAAACTCTGAAGGTATTGGATTATGTGTTAATGCATTAGTCTCCAGCCAAGATAGATTTGAGCCGAAAACCCCATTCCACGTGCTGTGTAGAAGTATACTTTCATCCAGGAGCTTAAGTGAAGGTATTGAAGGCATAATTAGGAGTGATAGAGCAGTATCATACAACTTCCTAGTAGCCTCTAGAGAAAATGTAGCTATAGACCTTGAGGTGCTGCCGAAGAAGTTTAACTACATATTTCCAGATAATGGATTCATAATACATACAAACCACTTCGTGAAGGCTTACGGATTTGAAGATAAATTCATTGAAGTAATACCTGACACACTAGTTAGATTTGAAAGAGCTAAACGCATTCTAAAAGAGAGTATTCATGAAAAACCAGTAGATCATACAGCTCTAATCAGGATGTTTAGAGACCACTTCAACTACCCAAACTCTATCTGTAGGCATAGAGACCCAAGAATAAGTGAAGACGATCAAATAGAAACCTTAAGCTCAATAATAATGGATTTAAACGATTTGAAAATACTAATTACTAAAAGCCAACCATGCATCAATGAATATAGTCAAATATACATGAAGAAATAATTGTTAGCAGCTCCTTAACAGCCAAACTATAAAGTTTACAGAAGGTCGACAAGAAAGCCTACGGTTTAACCGTGGGATGTCGATAAGTTTAAATGTAGCTTATACGGCTGTGAAAACCTATCAGCATTCGAGGAGCAAGGTCTTCCTAATCCAGTACCACCTGGTCTATTGTCCAAAGAGCTCATAGCGTCTTGTAAACTTAAGCTTATTCAGGTTCCTCTACTTTAACTACGGTGAATACCATGTAAAGCTGTTAGGTTTATTAGGGGATTCATTTATCTTAATATTTATTGAAGTTTAATGAGATAGTGGTGGTTCAGCTTGAAAATAGTTGAGGAGAAGATATTGAGTTATTTAGATTCTAAGAGGGATGAAATTATAGAGTTTCTGAGGAAGCTGATTAGAATACCGAGTGTTGTAGGTGAGGAATTGGAGGCTCAGGAGTTCATGTATCGTACGTTTAGGGATATGAATCTTGAAGTCGATATGTGGGAGCCTGATGTTAATGAGTTGAGGAGGCATCCAGCATTCTTTGAGACAACCTCATTTAAGAAATATGGCTATAAGAATAGACCAAATGTAATTGGTAAGATTAGAGGTGAAGGTGGAGGTAGTTCAATATTTCTCTGCGGCCATATAGATGTGGTTTCACCTGAACCCACTAGTGCCTGGACCTATCCACCTTGGAGTGGGGAAGTCGTAAATGGGAAAATATATGGGAGGGGTGCAGCAGACCAGAAGGGTGGAATTGCATCAATGACTTATGCGTTAAAGAGCATATTAGATTTGGGAATTAAGCCTAAAGGCAATATCCTCATCGGAACAACAATTGAGGAGGAGGATGGAGGAATAGGTGGAGCACTAGCAACAGTACTGAGAAATTACCGTGCTGATGCAGCTATATTAACCGAGCCCGGCGGAAACCAAATTGGAGTTGCTAGTGCTGGTGTACTATACTTTAGGATTAAAGTTATGGGTAAAACAGCTCATGCAGGTAGAGCACACTTAGGTGTTAACGCTATTGAAAAAGCTTGTGAAATATATAGAGCCTTAATGAAGTTGAATGAGGAGAGGCAGAAACGTATAAGATATGAGTATGCTGAAAATGAAGCTCCACACATGAAAGGTAGAGCAACAACAATTAATGTTGGAGTTATTAGAGGTGGAGATTGGCCTTCAACAGTAGCTGGATGGGCTGAGCTGGAGTGTAGAGTGGGGTGGCCGCCTGGAGAGTCGATAAATGATGTTAAGAGGGAGGTTGAGGCTACAATAATGGAGGCATCGAGGAAGGATCCTTGGCTGAAGGATTATCCACCGAAGATTGAGCTGATTGGTTGGAGGGCTGAACCATCAGAGCAAGATGTAAATCACCCAATAGTAAATTTGGTAAAGAACACAGCAGAAGAAATTTTGAAAGAAAAGGTAGTATTTACTGGTGGTAGCGTGGGGCTAGATACAAGACACTTCATACTATACGGACACATACCAGCAATAACTTTCGGCCCAGAGGGGGAGAATCTACATGGAATAGATGAATACGTAAAGCTTGACTCCGTGATTAAAACTTCAAAAATCCTAGCTCTAGTACTATACCGGTGGTGTGGAGTAGCTTGAAGTTTAAGCTAAACACTAAGATAAGCCTTCCTTACTCGCTCATCAACTAATAAATCTCCACCAGAACCCTCCAGAACAACTCTACCCTCCACTAAGACATATCCACTATCTGCAAGCTTAAGTGCATAATATATGTTCTGCTCAACTAGTAATATGGTTACCCCCTCATCATGTATTTCTTAATCATATCAAAAAGCTTCAAACCAGCTTCAGTCCTAATGAGGCTTCATCCAGCATTAATAGTTTTGGTAATTGCCATTAATCCCCTAGCTAACATTTAAGCTTCACCACTACTCAAAGTATCTGCCACTGCTCCCCATAGCTTTAACAGCTATAATAGGAACCAGGATATAGAGTTAATGAAAGGCTAACATGAATTCACATAAACATCGATTTAGCAACAAGCTAACATAATACTATTAACAGCATAACAGTATAAAATTATTTTAAAGTAAGCTGTTGACATAAAGTTTATATTTACCCAAACAATTGGGTAATATAGTGATGGTGTGGCTGAAACCACATACTATAAGAATAAGGTGTATATTCCTCGTGAGATACGGGAAAGTTTAGGGCTAGTTGATGGTGATAAATTGTACATAAAGGTTTTGGATAGAGGGGTTGCACAGCTAATTTTGATGCGTGGAGGTGAAGCTGGTAAAAGGGTTTTAGAAAGGATTAGTAATCCCCCAAATCTTGGCAGGTTGAAGGGACGGATTACGAGAAGGGAGATTTATGAAGATATTACTTGACACTAACACTCTTGTTCACGCATATAATAGGGCTTCTCAGCTTCATGGAAAAGCTGCAGATATTATTAGGAAGGCTTTACGTAGAGAAATTAAGGCTTGCATTACCCCTCAGATACTTTAGAGTTCTTTGCTGTTGTTACAAATCCAAAGAGAGTTGAGCATCCTCCTCCAGTAGATGAAGCTGCTGACATATGTCTAGATCTGTGGGAATGCCGGGAAATTTAGAAGGTAAATCCAACAGTAACCACGCCCTTAAAGGTTTTTAAGCTAATTAAGCAGTTAAACTTGTCTGGAGGAGGAATTTTTGATTGTATATTAGCTGTTACAGCTAAGGAAAACGGTATCAAAGAGATTTATACTGAAAATCTTGAAGACTTCAAATTCTACAACTTTCTTAAAGCTTCAAATCCTCTAGCTTGATTAAGCTACGCTAAAGCAACAGTTTAGTAGGTTTTCCCAAAACATCAAATTTTGTTAAAGAAAGTTGTTCTAACAGATTGCTGAGATAAATGTTGAGTATCTTTAACATAATAGTTTAATATTTGCTTTGTGGCTTAATTTCGAAATTCGTAAATTCATTCATAGAGAAAAACGGAGAACTTTAACATTTATTCCTTAATTCATACCAATTTAAAATAGAAAGTACGATTATCAAGTATTAAGCCACAAAGCTTTCTTTATAAAATACCCCACAGATAGGACGGTAGAAATTTAGATGCGTTGTTCTTCACTTGTATCCTTAATTAAATTGTGGATGTAGAAAATTTACATAGAATTGAAAGTATTCCTCCATCATTAAGGGAGTTTATATAATCTTAGCAGCTCTAAGCAGAGCTACATTTTTATTCCTTGTTTAATTTATACGAAGAGATATTTTTTGATCTTATCAATATCTTCCATGACTCTTTCGCCTTCACCAATATATATTATTTTGCCCCCACTCATTACTGCAATCTTTGTCGCAATTCCCAGTATCATGTTGAGTTTTGTGCCTGGTTCAACAATAACTATTGTTTTCCCCATTTTCCTTAGATTATCAAGCATACTATATATTTTCTTAACTATTAAGGGCATAATGCCCTCAGTCGGCTCATCAAGAAGTAATAGATCTGTTTTTGTAAGGATGGATCTTAGAATAGCTACTATCTTACGTTCTCCACCGCTTAGCAGATCAGCTTTTCTATTTAATAAATCCCTTATCTCAGGATAGATTTTCTCAAGTAAGCTTAAATCTATATCTTTTTTACCGGAGGCTAGTCTTAGATTCTCAATAACACTCATTCCATGAAATAGGCCCGCATCATCCGGAATGTAAAGTATACCTAGCTTTGAGATTTCATGAGTTTTAAGATTAGCTATATCCCTATCTTTAAAAATGATTCTTCCTACTCTGACCACATCTATTCCCATAATCGACTTTAGCAAGGTAGTTTTGCCAACACCATTTCTACCAATTATTGCCAATAGATCTCCTCTACTAACTGATAGACTAATATTGTGGAGGATATGGGCTTTACCGTAGAAAGCGTCTAAATTCTCTATAGAAAGCATTTTCTATACCCCTAAGTATATTTCCTTAACATACTTATTGCTAGCAATCTCGTCCGGGGTTCCGCTAGCTATTACTTCCCCCTTATTCATTACGATAACCTCCCTCGATATGTTAAAGACAATATCCATATCGTGCTCCACCATCACTATCGGGATTTGTTTCTCAAGATCTTTTATTAATTCAACCACAAGATCTTTCTCATTAGGGTTAAGCCCTGCGGTCGGCTCATCAAGCAGTAATAGCTTCGGCTTCGTAGCTATAGCTACCGCTATCTCCACTAGTCTTTGTAGGCCGTGTGGAAGCCTATATACCTCAAGATCCCTATAACTCTCAAGACGGAAACTCTTCAGTATATCTTCAACAAGGCTTTTATTATACTTCCCCCTATTTAGAGAGGCGATTAATACATTCTGATACACAGTCATTCCACTAAACAAATTTATAACTTGGAACGTTCTGGAGATGCCTATTCTCACTATCTTGTGGGGCTGCAGCCCTGTTATATCCCTCCCCATAAATAGTATTCTGCCCCTATCAGGCTTCAGCCTACCCGTTATTACATTTATAAGAGTTGTTTTCCCAGCTCCGTTAGGGCCTATGATTGAAGTTATTCCATCACCTACTATTGATAAGTTAACTCCATTTAATGCTACGAAGCTACCGAATTTCTTTACTAAATTCTCAACCCTAATTACCTCCTTAACCTCCATATCCTATCAACCAACTCTAAAACTCCACCTCTTGATCCGAGAATTAATGCTATGAGAAGCAAGCCAAGAACTAATTGCCAAATATCAGCTATTCTCGCAGCATAGGTTGTTAAAGCAATAAATATTAGGGAGCCTAGAATTGGTCCAGCGAAGAATCTAGGTCCCCCTACTAGAGTTGCTACGAGAGGCTCAGCGCTTGTTGTCCAGTACGCTAGATCCGGAGTTACAACGCCCATTAGGAGTGCGTAGAGAGCTCCAGCTATACCGGCTATGGATCCTGATATTAGGAATGCTGCTATTCTTAGCTTAAATATGGAGTGACCCGTAAATGGTAGGAATTCTTCATTAGCGCCTAGACTTCTTATCAGCAAGCCATACTTAGATCTGTGGAGAATATATAGTGATGCTAGTATGGCTATGAAGAATGTATATATGTAGTAGTATCTAGCTATAGGGTCCACTATGTTTATTATGATACCGCCTCTAGGAATGCCTGATATTCCATCACTACCACCAGTAACACTTCTCCATTTTAGGAGGAGAGCGTATAGCAGCATGCCGAAGGCTAACGTCAACATTGAGAAATATATTCTACTATGCCTCAACGTCAATACTCCAACAAGCATTGCCAATATTAATGAGACCAATCCAGCTGCAAGAGTTCCAATCAAAGGATCTCTAATTAGATTCAATGTGAATAATGCTAGAGTATATGCGCCTCCAGCATAGAATAAAGCATGGCCAAAGCTTAAAAGACCAGCATAGCCAAATAGAATGTTGTAGGACATGGAGAATATTGAGAAGATCATGAAGAGCGAGGCTAAATACATGTAGAACGGCTCCCTAAAAACAGGTATTATAAGTGTTGATACAGCTGCTAAAAATATTCCATATAGTTCTGGGCTAGGTCTAGGCATCTTCATGAGCTACCTCTCGCCCAGAATACCTTGCGGTCTTATTAGAAGTGATAATGCCATTATTAGATATATTAGGAGGAGATCTACCTCCGGAACATATAGAGTAAATAGGCTCTCCGAGACACCGATTATTATTGATGCTATGTAAGCACCTGTTAAATGTCCTAAGCCAGCTATAACCGTTACAATAAAGGCTGATACTATCAAGAAATCACCCAGCCCAGGCGCTACTGGGGAGAATGCAACCATTAAGCTTCCCCCAAGCCCAGCTACAAAGCCGCCTAAGAAGAATACTGATGTATATATTATGCTAGTGTTTATTCCTATTGATTCTGCAATCTCAGGTCTTCTCCATGTAGCCCTTACACGTAGCCCCCACATAGTCCTATTTATTAGGATCGTTATTGATACATAAATTAATAAGCCAATCAATATCATTAATATTATGTATAGTGGATATGTTCTTCCAAGAATGCTGACACCTATCCCTAAGGTTTCTGGAAGTGGTATTGAGACTGGAAGCTTCCCCCATAAGATCTTTGTTGCATCATTTATAATAAGGCTAACAGCAAACGTCATTAAAAGCTGATATGTTACATCTATCTTATATAAGGGTTTAAGAAGGAAGAACTCAATGGCTACGCCTATGATGCCAACACACAGTGAGGCAAGTAGAATTGATAACCAGAAGCTTCCTGTAAAACCATAATAGAAGGTATATGCTAAATATCCGCCTAGAATCAGAAATACAGCCTGTGAAAAGTTAACAACTCTTAAAACCCCGAATATTATGGTAAGCCCGGAGGCTATTAACCAGTAGATTGAGGCTCTATAGAGACCTATGAAAATCTGGTAAAAAATAGGTGTTAGATCCACGTGGATTCCTCTAGCCAATTGGCATTTTATAATCAGGTGGGGACCTATAATATAGAAATGCAGGGACAGCTCTTACATCTGTCAGAACTGGTACGTCTCCACCTACATTTATAGTTTCTCCACTAATCTTTCCATAGGGTATCTCATATACTGCTTGATGATCCTGGGGTCTAATCCATCTAACTCCTGCGGGAGTGATTAGAACCATGTTTTCCATCGCTTTAATCAATGCATCTAGATCAAGTGTTCCAACTTTCTCAATAGCAGCTTTAATCATATATATGGCTGAATACGTTGTTTCAGTTGAGTACGCAGGTAACCTACCCCATCTCTTCACGCAAGCATCTACAAATCTCTTGTTAACATCTGTTGGGGGATAGAACCATACATATCTACCACTTACCCACATTCCATGTTCAAGCTTCGGATAATCCTTTCCAAGCCCATACGCTACATCCATTGAATAACCCATAGGGTTGAATACAGCCTTTATCTTTTTATAGAAACCCAGCTCCATAGCCTGTCTATGAAATGTTATAGCTTCAACAGCCCAATTAGTTGTAAAAAGTCCCTCAGCATCTGTAGCCATAATAGCGCTAATCCATTTAGTGAAGTCTGTAGTTCCAGGTGATGGATTCCACTGCTCCGATACAAACTCAGCATCCGGTCTAAGAGCCTTAAGAGTTGTTTTGAAGAAATCCCATGATACCCTTCCATATTCATAGTCTGGATTTATTCCAGCCCATTTCCTAACTGGAAGATCCTTTGCTATCCATGCTGCAAGTATTCCATCTTGATATACTGGTACAGATATTCTAAATATATGCTTTATACCCTGCTTATACACTAGCTCCTCATTAACTCTATGAGTAGCTGCATGTGTAAATATCACTATTCTATTTAGCTCAGGCATTATGGGTCCAAGCTTCATAGCATTACCACTTGAATCAACCCCTACTAGAAAGTCTACCTTTTCCTGCTCAACCAGCTCTCTAGCTTGTTTAACAACATCTGCAGCCTCATCCCTAATTGAGAGCTCAATCTTACTTCCTAGGATTCCTCCAGCAGCATTTATCTCCTCCATAGCAAGTCTTGCTCCCTGCTCAATAAGTGTTCCATACGTTGCCCATGTACCACTTCTAATACCAAGAACACCTATTCTTATCGTATCCTTCGGCAACTTTGCTACTGGTGTTTCTGTTTTTGTAATGGTCTGTGTTATAGTAGTTGTTTTAGGAATTTCTCTAACCTTTTCCGGAGCTAGCGCTAAACCACCTGCAATACCTACTACAAGACCTGCCACCCCTGCCCCAATCATTTTTAATAGTGATCTACGCTCTTCACTCACCATAAACTTAACCCCTAAATTATTTCTAAAACTAGTATATAAATTTTATACTAGTATATATTAGTACTTATGGTGAAGCTAGACCTGGCAACTTGGGAGTTAAGTATAGTGTATCTTATGTATGTAGCTAACAGCTTAACCTATCATAAACCCCAGTTTAAAAAAGATATTATGTAGTTAAAATGAGGTTTTAAATATGCGGTATGAAGCTTAGTAACCTATCCACATCATAAACCTAACAACACCCCATACTTAACTTCTAAGTTGCCACGTCTGTGAAGCTATAAAGTTTAGATTTATTGGAGGGAAACCCTATGCTAGTCGTTATGACACTTATTTATTTGTTCATTAAGCATCCTTTAATGTTAAGAGTTTGCGAGTAATGTTAGTTTATTGATAAGGTATTAGCTTTTAAGCTTACTTAGAGGAATAGTTTCACGATTTATGTAGTTAATACATCAATTCTAGCATTAGAAAGACTATTTATAGTTTAATAACTGCACCGATTAATGGTATCCACCACTACAAGCATCTAATTCCAATAAATATTTGATTTAGTAAGAATCTAATGTATAGAGTAATACGTTAAGCATAGGTAAGCTATTCAATAACTACATCATGTAGTAATGCTAAATGAGTATGATAAATATGGATGTAGTTAAGTAATTATAGAGAATACGAACCTGGTAACTTAACATATTGTATCTAGCATCTTAAGTTTCCACCTCCAGAATACTATTATGATAGTTATTAGCATGAAGTCTACAATGCTGCTGTTATGAAGTAAAACTTTTATAGGATTATATACCAATATATACTGATAAATATGTTTTACCTAAATATAAGACATATTTTGGAGAGGGCACGCCTATATTTTAGTCGGAAAGAGATTGTGTTTAGAACTGTACAGGGGAATGTTAATAGATATAATTATGAAACTTTCTATAATAGGGTATGTAAATTAGCTAACGCTTTAAGGAATGACTTGAATATTGGTGAGGGGAATAAGGTTGCAAGTTTTGGATGGAATACGCATAGACATCTTGAACTTCACTTTGCAGCTCCATGTATAGGTGCTGTACTACATACAGTAAATATACGTTTTTCACCTGATGAAGTAGTTTATACAGTAAATCATGCGGGGGATAAAGTAATGTTTCTTGACGTTGACCTATTACCCATAATTGAGAATATAGCTGATAGACTTAAAACAGTAGAAAGCTTCGTAGTTATGGATCCTACTTCTAGTGCAAAGCTTAGGAATCTGTATGTTTATGAGGATTTAATAAATGGGAAAAGTGCTAGTTTTAGTTTTCCAGATGTAAATGAGAACCTACCTGCAGTTATGTGCTACACTACCGGAAC
>Ga0105159_1000360_pt1 | contig 12845 bp, 13 predicted proteins | sample LHCtaG_2_FD_89590 | JGI IMG/M metagenome (GOLD analysis project Ga0105159, IMG submission 89590) | Hot spring microbial communities from Little Hot Creek, USA to study Microbial Dark Matter (Phase II) - LHC4sed_replicate | ecosystem: Environmental > Aquatic > Thermal springs > Hot (42-90C) >...
ATAATGTACCAGCTCTACCAGCAGCTCGTCAAGGAGCGGCTGACAGAGGTATACCCGGCCGTGGCTAAGCTAGTAGGTGAGGGATAGATGCCGATAACTCAGGCAGCAGTAGAGATAATCTTGATATCGCTTGGGATCGGCATACTAAATGCGGTCCTAAGACGCGTAATCATAACCAAGGAGGATTTGATAAACATGCAGGAGGCAGCTGAGTATAGACGGGAGCTGATGAAGGCCGCAAAGGAGAAAGACACAAAGACTCTGCAGAAACTCGAAAAGAGAAAGGACTATATCCAGAAAATTGAGGCTAAGACATTCGGCAAAAATATGATCATCATGATGGCTAGCCTAGCTGTCTTCTTTACCTTTTATTACTGGGCCGTCTCCCGTTACGGCACGACACCGGTCATGCAGGTGCCTCCCGGACTATACATCCCGTTTGTCGTCGTGAATGGGAAGGTGCAGTTCTTTGGGTGGTATCTACTCACGGCTCTGGCCTTCAGCCTGCCGATAAACAAGTTTTTAAGTCCCAAAACACCGAGCGTATTTGGTGGGATGGGGAGTGCCCAAGAGGTTTCAAAGGACAAGGAAGTTAAGAAGAGTCTCGGTAAGGACTCCGGGCGGGAGAGTAGCAGTACACTACGAGGATAAGCCTTCTGGCTTCCGCCGATGTGCATGGTGTGGAAAGACGCTGTCGGGCATAATAAGAGAGAGCCTGGCTAAAGCGTCGAAGTCCGAGAAGAGGGTCTCAAGATGGTTCGGAGGATATCTCTGCCATAAGTGTCTAGAGAGTTCTCTTAAGTTTGCAGTGATTTCTGAGTGGCTGACGAGTAAGCCTACCTCAGCCTGAAGTACTGCTTCACGGCGGTCAGGACTATTTTATAGACTGCCTCCGCGCTTAGGTTGGAAGTGTCAAGTACTAGGTTAAATGGCGACAGGTCTTCTCCTAGCTTTAAGCCGTACAGTGAGAAGTATAGGTCCCGATTCTTTCTATCTCTTTCTTGAATTATTCTGACGGCTTCTTCGAAGCTGATCTTGTCTCGTCGCTGCATTCTTCGGGCCCTAGCCTCGACCGACGTCTTCAGCCATATCTTGAATCCCTCATCTATTAGCCAGGGTAGAACCCAGCTGTCAATCACCGCCGAGCCCTCGCCGGCTATTCTCTTTAATTCTTCATCGACCTTCTTGTCAAACATGGGGTCTTGCTGCCTCAATGAGAGGAACCTCATTCCTTCTTCCGTATCCCACCATTTTTTACCCACTGGGTTGAATCCCTGACTCATCGCTAGTCTCCGGAGCGCGTCACCTCCGGAGTAGTATTTTATCCTGAGCGTCGAGGCGAGGCGCTTGGATAGCGTGCTCTTGCCAGATGCAGCCAGCCCGCTGATAAGTATCAGGATCTTTTTGCGTGTCATGTAGCAAGGAATTGACGGCAGGTAAAAAACTTAAGCATGTTGAAATTTATAACCAGGCCATTTGAATGAATGGATGAATGATGGAAGAGATCGGCAGAATAGTTGTCAAGACACGGGGCAGGGAGGCTGGACTAAAATGCGTCATTGTAGATACTGCGAGTGACGGCGCAGTAATAGTTACGGGACCCAAGAGCCTCACAGGAGTTAGGAGGAGGAGAGCAAACCTCATGCACCTGGCCTTTACGCCGAACAAAGTAGAGATAAAGCGAAACGCAAGCGACGAAGAAGTGTTGGCCGCTATCGAGAAGGCAGGTCTGTCCGGCTACATGAAGCAGAGAATAGAGGTGAAGCGATGGCCATTCACCTAAAATACTCCGAGCCGCCTTGGCGCTACAATAATGAACTTATCACTCTAAGAGAGGAGGAGAGCGACCCCGCGTATGGGGAGCATCCTAACAATCGACCAGTTGAGAAGCTACTCAAGTATGGGTTTATCGCACTCGATAAACACGTCGGCCCAACTAGTCATGACGTGACTGCGCATGTCAAGCGCATCCTAGGAATCGACGAGGCCGGGCATGGCGGGACCCTAGAGTTCTCGGGGAGATCCCGCCGTGTCCGGCGTCTTACCCGTCCTTCTGGGGAGAGCCACTAAGTGCGCAGGCATCGTGATGCGGAGCCCGAAGGAGTATGTCTGCCTAATGAGGCTTCACGGCGATGCGTCGGACGAGGAGCTAGAGTGGGCGCTCAGCCAATTCGTTGGAGAGATTTACCAGACACCACCCGTCAGGTCGAGTGTTGCTAGGAGGCCGAGGATAAGAACTGTCTATGAGATAGAGGTATTAGAGAGAGCTGGCAGAGAAATATTGATGAGGATTGCTTCTAGTGGAGGAACATACATCAGAAAGATATGTCACGACTTGGGATTGCTGCTCGGCATCGGCGCGCACATGCAGGAGCTGAGAAGAACTAGGTCAGGAATCATTACTGAGAATGAGGCATACCCACTGATAGATGTGTACTGGTCCAGCTGGCTATGGCGCAATGAGGGAGACGACAGCGAGCTGAAGAGAGTTGTGAGACCGCTAGAAGACCTCCTCGCACCTCTTCCAAGAGTTGAGATTCTCGACACAGCCGTCGACGCAATTTGTCACGGAGCCTCGCTGGCAGTTCCGGGAATAGCGAGGATCGACAGCAAGATAAAGAGGGGAGACCTCGTCGGCGTATTCACACTCAAGGGCGAGTGCGTCTCGATCGGCACAGCGTTAAAATCGACTGAAGAAATTCTGAAGGGGGGCGGAATCGCGATAAAGACTGATAGAGTGATTATGGAGCGGGGAACGTACCCGTCCGTCTGGCGCCGGGCAAAAAAGACACAGAAAAACTAATTAATGCAATAGTTATCAGGCGGGAGAGGAATCTACATGGGAAGCAGGGTAAGCCGGGGTGGCAGAGCGGACCAATGCGCAGGCCTGGAGAGAATGACTGGGAAGCCTGTGGCCCATTCTGCGCCGCGCGGGTTCGAATCCCGCCCCCGGCGTCTCAGATTTAATTCTTCAATCTCTATCAATTACTCAGGTCAAGTGACGTGCGGAGTTGGTTAGAATAATTACTTTTACCGGCCTGCTGGCAGGCCTGGGTGCTGCCTCGCTTCACTCTGAATACTACGAGGAATACGTGCTGCTCAGCAGGCATGTCGATAGCATAATAGTGGTTACGGACAGTGTTAAGTCGTCTGAGAAGATCGATGTACCGAAAATGAAGATACTCAAGTTGCCGGCCATTAGAGTCCCTAAGATATATGGACTCACTAAGATTCTATTTTACTGCCTAGCAGTCATTTTGGCGAGGAGGAGATACGACGTCATATATGTGAGAACGTTCAGCCCGCCTGAGCTGGCCGCCCTATGGGTTGGCAAGCGGTTGCTCGGGGCCAGGAGCATGATCGTCCTGCCGGGAACCTGGCTCTTCGGCTCTCCGGGAGAACGAGTGGGAATCAAGACTAAGATCTTTAGGTGGATACTCAGGAGGGCATTATACGCAGCCGATAGGGTAGTCTTATACTCGTGGCTAATGCTACCGGAGGTCAGCTACTACGCGCCCAAACTAGCGGTCAGGAGAGACAAGATAACGATAATTAGGAACGCGGTGAACATTAACAGGTTTAGGCCAGGTGTCCAGCTTCTAGATGAGTATAGAAGACTCATTGGGTCATCACGCTACATAATCTATGTCGGAAGGATAAACGAGAAGAAGGGGGTCGGAGACATCGTTAGGTCACTCAGCAAGGACACACTCCGCGATGCAAAGCTCGTCCTAGTCGGTAGAGGAGAGCCAACATATCTAGAGGCATTGAAAATGGAGATTCAGAGGAGAGGGATAGGCGAGAATGTCGTGCTGCTGGGCGAGGTGCCCAACAAGGATTTGCCCGGTCTGATGGCGAATGCTAGATTCATGGTCTACGCGACGAGGGGCGGCGAGGGAATTCCAAGGGCCATACTAGAGTGTATGGCATGCGGCAGGCCGGCAATCGCGACGAGGGTTGCGGGGATACCCGACGCTGTCAAGCACTTCGAGACTGGAATACTGATTGATCCCGCCGACACAGGGGCCCTCGGAGCCTGGATTAGACAGCTTCTTAGCGATCCCCAACTTGTTGATAATCTTGGCCAGGCTGCGAGGAGGCTCATCGAGGAAGAATTCAGCTACGACGTGGTAATTCCGAGACTTTTGGAGCACTTCCACTCCTTGGCCAATCAGCCCTCAGAGTGAGGCTGGTTTAAGGTATTATTAGGGTAGGATGAAAATGGAGAAAGAGAGTTAAAGAGATATATCATCAACCGGCCGTATCTACTCTGGCAAAAAATGCAGCATGAACCAGTCACGGGCACGGTGGATGACGTGGTATCAGAAGTCAGAATAAACATTACTCGAGACATACAGAGATTAGTAGTTGCAGGAAAGGTTTACGAGGAGTTAAAGCAGGGCGAGACTCTAAATGTACCCTACTGGGCAGCCGCCAAGCTCGTTGAGGCAGGATTGGCCCAGTATTCAGATAAGATTCTGGACGCAGCGCTATTAGCGCAGATCGCATGGAGGGAGAGAAGAAGCGTGGCTGAGCTGACTGAGCTTCCATCAAAGTTTTACAGCGAGGCCCGGAGACTACTCCGCAGAGTTAGGGACACTCAGCCTGAAAGTGTTAGGATAATTGAGAGAAACTTATGGGACATAGTGTCAATGAGGATTTCAAAGCTACTTTCTTACGCGTCTAAGAATATACCAATTGACCGGATAAAGAATATCTCTGAAGAGGAGGCAGCTCTGTACTTAGAGGTTAAGAAACTTCTAGATACGTGGCTGCAGGGCGTGGGAGTGGTGGGTGGCAGGAATGACTGAAAGTGAGAGACCCCTCGAGGAGAGGCTGCTACAGTTCTTCAAGTCTGAAAAGTATCGAGAGCTCATATCGAGGGCAGTCCTCTCAAGCAAAAAATCTATACCCGTAGACTTCAACGACCTGCTACTCTTTGATCAGCAGTTTGCAGAGATGCTGTACGAGAAGCCCACTGACTATCTGCCAATACTCGACAGAGCCGCTAAGATTCAGCTCGAGCTCGAATATCCAGAATACGCGGAAAGAGTTGGAAAATTCTACGCGAGGGTTAGGGGGCTACCTGAGGTCGTAAAGATCAGACAGATAAGGGCAAGCCACCTCAGGAGGCTGATAATGATTGATGGAATAGTCGTCAGAGCGTCCACGGTAAGGCCAGTCCTCGAGGCGGCGTCCTATCAATGTAAGTACTGCGGCACCAAGTACAGGGTGGAGGGCGGCAGGCCGCCGGCCAGGTGTAGGAACGCGAGATGCGCAAATAAGAAACCACAGTTTGAGCTAGTCGAGGAGGAGTCCACGTTTGTCGACTACCAGATACTCGGAGTACAGGAGAAGCCGGAGGATCTGCCTCCGGGTCAGCTTCCCAGATTGCTAGAGGTTAGGCTGAGAGACGACATCGTGGACTCGGCCGCGCCGGGAGACCGAGTAGTCATCTGCGGAGTATTGCAGGCATTCAGTGAGCGGGGCGATACAAGCACTCAGCCGATGAGGATATTCCTAGAGGCTGTCTCAATTGAGACGAGGGGAAAAGAAATGGAGTCGTTGCTGATCACGCCTGAGGAAGAAGAGCTGTTTAAGAAGATGGCGGCTGACCCAGACATTCATCGGAAGCTCATAGCCTCTATTGCTCCCTCAGTGGAGGGAATGGAGCACATAAAGGAAGCAATCATGCTCGCACTCTTCGGCGGCAGGCAGAAGGTATTCAGCGACGGCGTAAAGGTGAGGGGCGACGTACACGTTTTGTTGGTCGGAGACCCTGGAACAGCCAAGTCAACCCTACTACAATTTGCCGCACAGATCGCGCCGAGAGGAGTATACACCTCTGGGAGGGGAAGCACCGCGGCCGGCCTGACTGCCGCCGTAGTTAGGGATGCTGGGGGAGGAATGGTGCTTGAGGCCGGCGCCTGCGTACTGGCAGACATGGGCGTATGTGTGATTGACGAGATTGATAAGATGAGGCCGGAGGACAGGGTGGCTATGCATGAGGTCATGGCTCAGCAGACTGCTAGCATAGCTAAGGGCGGAATCGTCGCAACGCTGAATGCTAGGTGCAGCATCCTAGCTGCGGCAAACCCAGAGCTGGGAAGATATGATCCATACAGGCCATTTAACGAAAACGTCAACCTACCCATCACGCTTCTCTCTAGGTTTGACTTGATATTTGTGTTGAGAGACGAGCCAAACGCGGAGATGGACCAGAAAATATCTAGGCACATAATTACTCTTCACAGCGGCGGTGAGAGGGGAGTCACGTCTCCCATCACGCCCAACATCCTGAAGAAGTACATTGCGTATTCGAAAAAGATCGATCCAATCCTCACGCCAGAGGCCGCCTCGGCGCTACAGCAGTTCTATCTCCAGATGAGGACCGTCTACGAGAAGACTTCAACCGTCTCGATAACTGCCCGGCAGCTCGAGTCGCTCATTAGGCTGGCCGAGGCGAGGGCGAGAGCAGCTCTGAGAAACGTCGTGACTGAGGAGGATGCGAAAGCAGCGATCGAGCTGATGAGGAAGAGCTTATCGGAGGTCGGCATCGACGTCGAGTCGGGCAAGCCGGACATAGACGTGATAATGACCGGCAAGCCAATGAGCGTCCGAGAGAAGCTGAGCCTCGTGCTGGACGTGATAAGACAGCTCGAACAGCAGCATGGATATGCAGACGACTCTGCCCTTAGGCAGGAGCTTCAGGAACAGGGACTTAGCAGGGGCGAGATTGACAGAATTATTAATAGGATGATAACTGAGGGAAGGATATATTCACCCAAGCCTGGAGCTTATAGGCTGACCTGACGGTGAGTCCTTGAAGCTAAGCGAGACGGGACTGGATGCGCGGCTAGTGGCCTCTCTGAGAAGAGAGGGCATAGAGACGCTTTATCCACACCAAGTCGAGGCGATCAAGAAGGGACTGCTCGACGGGCGAAATATGGTTATCTCTGCCCCAACAGCCTCCGGTAAGACACTGCTTGCAACCCTCGCTGCGCATCGACAGCTAGCCCTCGGACGGAAAGTCCTGTATCTCACTCCCCTAAGAGCCCTCACGACGGAGAAGTTCCAGGAGTTTAGCAGGGTTTTTGAAAACTCGGAGCGCGCCGTCAGCATAGCCGCAGTCTCCGGAGACTACGATGACCCGGGAGAGTGGTTGGGCAGGCGAGACTTCATAGTTTCTACCTACGAGAAGGCTGACAGCCTCGTCAGGCATAAGGCCACCTGGCTCAGCGATGTTGGGCTAGTCGTGATAGACGAGATACACATGATTGGCGAGAAGGAGCGGGGACCGACCCTAGAGATGACGATATCAAAATTGACCGAGATTATAAAGGACGCGCAGATACTCTGCCTCAGCGCAACGATAAGGAACGTCGACGAGATAGCTGAGTGGCTAGAGGCGGTGCCGATTGTAAGCAACTTCAGGCCCGTGCCGTTGATCGAGGGAGTAGTTAGAGGAGGGACAATCACGCTGAGCGACGGAACCACTCGGAGAGTCAAGGCCACTGGAGATCCACTAACAGCAGTAGTTTCTGAGGGACTTTTAGGTGGAGGGCAGGTATTGGTATTTGCACTGACTAGGCGTAAGGCAGAGAGCTATGCCTCTAAGCTCGCGGAGGTAATTCCATTCGTCGCACAGCTCAGTAATGAGACGAAGGCCGCGTTAGAGAAGGTGGCCGAGAATATACTAGAGTCTGAGCCGGAGTCTCCGTTCTCTGAGAGGCTTGGGCCGCTCGTCGAGAGGGGAGTAGCCTTCCACCACGCTGGGCTGGGACTTACTCATAGAAGAATGGTGGAGGAAGCCTTCAGGTCTAGAATACTGCCAGTAATCTGCGCGACTCCGACGCTTGCCGCCGGAGTTAACCTGCCGGCCAGACTAGTAGTCATTCCAGAGTTGAGGAGGTATGACCCTCATTACGGGCCCTCATCAATATCAGTGATGGAGTATAAGCAGCTGTGTGGCCGTGCTGGGAGGCCGATGTACGATAAGGTAGGCTATGCAATGCTCATAGCCAAGAATAAAGAAGAGGAGGAATACTTCCTAGAAAAATACGTCCATGGAGAGCCTGAAAAGATTTATTCATGCCTCGGCAGCGAGAGGCACCTAAGGTCACACATACTATCGCTCATAGCTTCAGAGCTTGTTAATTCAGAGCTTGGACTTAGAAGAATTTTAAGCAGGACATTCTACGCACAACAATTCGGAGCCAGGATAATCGAGGAAAGAGTGGACACCATTCTTGAGTTCTTAGAAGAGAACGGAATGATAAGGAGGGACGACGGAGTGTCGGCGACACCTCTCGGCCGCCGGGTCTCCCAGCTATATATCGACCCGCTGTCAGCGATAAGGATTGTCCAGTACTTAAGCGATGAGAGACGCATGACAGTGACTGGGATGCTACAGGTAATATGCATGACTCCGGACCTGACGGATTACGGATTGGCTAGGATTAGGAGGCAGAAGATAGAGAGGTACATCGAGTCGGTGATTGATGAGCTGGTTGAGCCGCCGCCCGACCCCGCCGAGGATCCCGAGGGCTACGAGTTCTTCTTAGACGCCATGAAGAACCTATCAGTGTTGAGGGAGTGGATAGACGAGACGCCTGAGAGACGTATCTACGAAGACTTCAACATCGAGCCAGGCGATTTCGCGGCACTTCGAGAAAGGGCGGAGTGGATCAGCTATGCGGCCTCTCAGCTAAGCCTAACTATCGGGAGAAGATCGCTCTTCAAGGCCTACGAGACGCTGACAGTGAGGATTAAGCACGGGGTGAAAAACGAACTCCTAGAGCTTGTATCGCTGCCTGGAATCGGAAGGGTGAGGGGAAGGAGCCTCTGGAACCATGGATTACGGACACTCAAAGACATAGAGGAAGCGTCGGTTGAGGAACTCTCTAGGATTCCAGGAATAGGCAGGAAGCTAGCCGAGAAGATCAAGAAGAGCCTCCCTAGAGTATCTTCCAGCTCCGAGAAATAGTACGCAGAGCGCCGCGTCGAGTATGTCAGCTGAGGCTCCTGGCCTGAGGTCATTACGCCTCAAATACTCGTCCATTCGATCTATCGCTCTTAGGCCCTCCCTCGTTGCCGCCCCGCCCACCCTTAAGGCTCTGCCGGCCAGCGTCATCACGATTCTAGCCTTCTCGACTCCTGACCTCCTTGAGATGTGTGTATCGGGTCTACGCGACATTACCTCTAAGAGTGCATTAACTGACGAGACCTCGAGGTTATTCGTCCTTCTCAGCCATTGCTTCAGTGCCCTCAGACAGACATCGAAGGTCATCCGATACCCATCGAGGTACTCGTCAATTATCATGTCTCTGCCCATATACGGCCTGAAGACATCTATTATCGATGCTCTCTTCTCCCTGATAAGCCGGTACGTCTCGGGCTTCTTCACGTCTAAGAACGGCACCTCGCCGAGTCCTCCAGGACTCACCCTAGATATTGCCATCAAGATGTTTCTACAGTCTCTCCAGTCAGTCTTCTCTACTATGTGGACCACTGCCCTCCTAAGCTTTTCTGGACTTCTCCATTTCTCGCTCGAGCCTAGAAGTCCCGCGGCCGAGGATAGTGGAGACACCAGCATGACGACGCCTAGATGCGTGTTTCCACCGTCCTGGACCCTAAGCATCTCCTCGACCATCTTCAGCATGTACTCTCCTAGCCTGCCACGCCACGCCTTTTTGGCGCCACTTATAGCTGCCAGCCTAAGCCACCTGTAGAACGATATGGCGGAAGACTGCAGGTTTATCAGGTCAATTTCTGGGAGGCTATGGACTCTATCTACAAGCCCTGGCTTGGGATAAACGACAGACTCGACGAGGATGGCCGTGACGAGCCGCCTCGCTACCTCATCCCCGATTGAGGCGAGCATCACTCAACATCTCTAGCAGGTGGCTTTATATCCATACACACACTCCGTCTTCTGGTCCCAAAAGACCCTAAACCCCGCCTCCCTCATCCTCCTCATGACGCCTACGTGAATCCTTCTTGATCTAAGCCTGCCCGGGCTCCCTACGTAGTGAACTACGCGGCCGCCAGGCCTAAGAACCCTACAGAGCGCGCGGTAGAATTCTGCTGAGTAGAGTTCTCCGGCCATCGAGAACCTAGGCGGGTCGTGTATGATTATGTCGAATGTCTCCTCACTCGTCTCTGAGAGAAACTCTCTAACGTCTATGATGACGGTGGCTACTTTTTCACTCCCGAGCAGCCTTGACCACGGGTTTATCCTGGCCAGCTCATACACGTTCTCATCCCTCTCCACCGTTACTACTCGTCTCGCACCCATTCTTAGCGCAGCGATGGCAGTGTATCCCAGACCCATACACGTGTCTAAAACTTGTTTATCTCTGAGACTTCCTGCAAGCCTCACCTTTGCCTCTGCATCTATCTCTGGAAATGTATCCCTAACCCTGTGCATATGTATGCCGTCTATCTCGAGCGTGGGTGCGTGTCCTTTACTCGTCCTGACTAATTTATAGTAGTGGCCTGTCCTTATCTCGGCAACCTCTAGAGAGTTGTCGTGGAGAATATAGATGGTTCTTTCGTCTTCTCTTATCTTCTGGAGCTGGTCGATTCTTAACTCGTTGCCGTCGATAAATACGTGGTCTCCCTCGATGAGGCACTCGGTGGTTGATAGCTCTAGGTCGAGTGAGACTCTTGCCCTACTCATGCCCACCCTATATGCCTGAAGGATCTCCTCAGCTGAGTCACATGTAATGAGGGGGACATTAATCGGCTCAAACTTCTTCTCCATCCAGAATTATGTCTCTAATACGTCCTCATAACCATGCGTCTAGCTGAGTCATGAGCCATGGGTAGGAGCAGTTATTAGGCAATACGCATCCTCAGATTGGTGATAGGGATGGATAGGCTCTGGGCTCCTTGGAGAATGGCCTACATAGGCGGACCTAGGACTGAGGGATGCATTCTCTGCAAAAAACCCAGAGAGAAGAATGATAGGGCAAACTTGATAATAATGCGTGGAGACACTTGCTTCGTCATGCTGAATGCGTATCCATACAATAATGGCCATCTCATGGTTGCGCCCTACAGACACGTCGGCGATATAAGGAGGCTATCGATGAGGGAGTCGTCAGAACTGATGAGGCTATCCATCCTGAGCGTCGACCTACTCAGCAGGGCTCTCAACCCATCCGGGTTCAACATCGGCATGAATCTAGGAAGAGTAGCAGGCGCCGGAATAGCGGACCACATACACATGCACGTAGTTCCGAGATGGACAGGCGACACAAACTATATGCCGGTCATAGCGGAAACGAAGGTTCTCCCAGAATACTTAGACAGTACTTATTCAAGATTGATGGAGCACCTATCTCAGGAAATGAAGAACAGGCTACAACTGTCTGGCGGCTCGGAATGATGGGCTAGCCCCTAAATACAGCTTGCTTTTTATTATTTGCTCGTGAAGAGAATCAAGGCCATCATCACGGACATCGACGCAACAATCATAGATAATAGAGAGAGACGCGTCAAGGCAGTGGAGAAAGTACTGGGCTTTAGGCTTGACGGCGGGAGGAGAAAAAGAGCATACAACGCCCTCACGGTCGAGGACGTTGCGAGGCTTGCCGGCGTAGAGCTGAACGAGAAGGCCCTTAGTGAAATAATCGACGTGTTCCTCGACGACTTAAAACTCTATGAGTTCGACCGACCTGCGGACGGCGCGGTCGAGACGCTTAATCAATTATCTAGGGACGGAGTAGTCGTAGTTTACGTCACGGGTAGGCCCGGAACCGAATACATCACTCCATTCATCGAGAAGATGGGGTTTCCAAAGGGCCCGGTGTATTATGAGAGAATCACTGGAGAGGGGGCCGACGAGATCAAGAAGATACTCTTAGAAACGGCGCTGAAGGATAATGGGTTTGAGGGCAGCGAAGTTGTTTCGCTTGGAGACATGCCGCATGACGGTGTTGCCTCGCGCTCTCTGAACATATATAGCATAGGCACGACGCAGATTTCAGGCGTCCCTCCGGAGTTTTTAAGACCATATTTTGACGAGGTCATAACGCATATCTCATCCCTTCCATCAATCATTAAGAGGCTAGAGAGGCCTTGATTCGAATATGTGAAAATTTAATTTGAATGAATTGATTAGCGATCAATTGTTTATTAGTGGCTATGATTAATTCTGTAACAGGCGGGAGTAGTAGGCGGCATGGAGGTGGCAAAGTACTCAGAGGAGAGGATCAAGAAGTACCTAGCAGCGGGCTATAGGCTGATAGGAAACGAGAAGCACTCAGGGGTAGAGATATGTAGGTGGACTAAGTCGAGACTGAGGGGAGAGAGGAACTGCTACAAATCCATCTATGGAATCGACTCGAGGAGATGCATCCAGATGACCCCCACCATAGACTTCTGCAACTTTGCATGTCCTTGGTGCTGGAGACCCTTCGGCCTGCATAGAAACAAGTCTCACGGTTCTAGATGGGACGATCCCAAGACGATAGTCGACGAGATGATAAAGGCGCAGAGAGAGCTCCTATCAGGATTCGGGGGAAACCCGCTTACAAGCAGAGAAGCCTACATGAAGGCGATGAGGCCTGCGCATGTCGCGATATCCCTAGATGGCGAGCCAACTCTCTATCCCGCACTCGCCGGGCTTGTCAAGGAGATCAATAGTAGGGGCATGACGAGCTTCCTCGTAACAAATGGCTCGCTACCAAGCAGGCTCTTAGAGCTGCTGAGAGAGGACGCCATCCCCACAAACCTCTACATAAGTGTCTACGCGACAAACGAGGCTGACTACGACTCGGTTACAAATACATCGTTTAGGGGCGTGTTCAATAAAGTTTTGGAGAGCCTCAGCCTAATGA
>Ga0105159_1000362_pt1 | contig 12790 bp, 10 predicted proteins | sample LHCtaG_2_FD_89590 | JGI IMG/M metagenome (GOLD analysis project Ga0105159, IMG submission 89590) | Hot spring microbial communities from Little Hot Creek, USA to study Microbial Dark Matter (Phase II) - LHC4sed_replicate | ecosystem: Environmental > Aquatic > Thermal springs > Hot (42-90C) >...
AAGCAACATCATAGGAGGAATAATAGCCATCCTCTGGATAAAGTATGGAAACTGGGCGAAAGCAGTCATCAAAAACAATAAACACCAAAATCTATAGGGGAAGGATTGCTATTGGCTTATACACAAGCCGAAAACCTAGAGGGGGCTAGTAAATTTTGCAGTCCACCAACAACAAAATTGACACCAAACATACCCCCCGTTCAAAAGCAACGCAAGCTCAAAAGTTTACAAAAGCGTAAGTAGCGGCTGTCTGTGGTCCAAAAAGCCGGGGGTGGGAGTTGAACCCACCGCATCGTGGCGATTTCTCCCGCAAATCCTCTTCTTTTTCTGTTTTCAGGTTTTAGGTTTATGTATTTTTCTTTTGGGAGGGCTGTATGGCTGCTAATTTGCTAAGTTTTGACTTTATTCGCGGCAGGCTATCGCCTGAACAATTGGAGGATTTGGCTGTTTCTTTGGGCTTATGCTTGGAATGCGGTGGAAACCTTGTTAGCAGAGACGGCGAGATAGTCTGTAGTAGCTGCGGTTTTGTTTGGGCTGTTGAAAACACTGCGTATTATGTGCCTTTCCCAGAATATGAAAGTGCTGACGGTGGTGAGAGAAATCATTTTGAGGGTCATTGGCAGCCAGGCAGCACCCTCGCCTTCTTGAAGGGTTTGGGCGATCCGGCGTTAGCCAACAGTCGAGGCAAAGCGTTAATGCGCGTGTTAGCCAAAAGCCCAAACGGGGCTACAGACTTGGGCCTAAGGGCGAGGCAAGTAAAAACTCTAGTTGAATGGGAGGATCCGCCCCAACTTAGAAGAGTCCTTTCACGGATAAGCCTTCTTCTGACGCAGATGGGGCAGAGGGAAAACTGGCTTTTAGCAGACTACGCGGGAAAACTCGCTAGGAAAATTGTAGCCTTTAAACTTTTAACCAGAGAACCAATAAGCTACAAGCTCGGCGACGCCATAATAGCCCACACAATAAAAAAGTTCAGCTTAAAAGCCAGCCCTCCCAACTTAAAAGTTGAAAACGAAGATTTACAACTCATACGACAGCTGGAAAACATAACACAAAAACCAAAACACCCAAAACCAGCCTACCAAGCAACCCACTCCATTAACAGCAACTAACCGAAGTCATCCAAGATTTCTTGCGGCATTTTGGACATTTTAAATAGTAGGCTACTTTGAATACTAAGGTGGGGTTTGGAAACGGACAAGGCAGATTCGGGTGAGGCGGTGATTAACCTTTGAAGCGTCTGGCGAATAGTAGTCTTAGCCTTGGGACATGAAATTTTTGGTCGCAATGAGGAAAAAAATTGTATGCTTTATCTCACCTTTCCTTACTGTCTAGTTAGAAAGCGCAAAGTGGCTATTGTTGCTCCTATAGCCAGGAGAACTAATGCCCACTTCCCAGCAGTTTTAAAGAGGCTATAAATGAACATGAAGGCTGAAATTAGGAATACAGCAAGCACAGCTATGAACAAATATGGAATGTATGGTATGTTTAAAAGTTCGGGATTATGAGTTTACACAAGTGAAAAGCCTAGCACCATTGCTATCATGAGGGCATTAAATGCCATTATATATTTATAGAAAGCCCCTTTCTGTTGAATTTTATTGTTGAATACAAGTATTTTATTGACAAGTCGCTGCCTGTATTTTGGTAGCAAAGCCATTATTGCAACAAAACTCAGAGCCATAGCAGTGGTAATTAAAAAGAGAGTGACGTGCTGCGGGTTAAGGTAGAGATAACAAACATTGCAACAAGTTAGCAGACTTATGAATATAAGGATGGCGAGCGCGCTGCACAAATTTTAAATATGACGTACTGAAAAAAGTATGCATTGAAAAACATAAAAGGGGTTATTTTATGTCTAAATTAGATAAATCGGGTGCTGTTCGTTCTAGGAAATATTTGGCATACTTATTTACGTTTTTGGTGATTGCTAATATCTTTGATATTTATGCTACAATTGCTCAATCCGGAGGACTATTTCCATACATACGTGCTGATTTAGGGTTGGATCTTGCGCAGATGACTACGTACATGGCAATTGCAGGTTTAGGTGGGCTCTTAGCGTTTGTCCCTAAATTACTTGCTGATTTTATTGGACGACGATTAACGGTTTTCTTATCAGTGATGGGATATTGTTTGTTTACAGGTCTTATGAGCTTTGCAACTGCTAAAACAGTTTTCATTTTTGTGATGTGTGTATTTATTTCCAAAATTTTTTGGACTTCAGATGTCTGGGCAATTTTGCTGAGTGAGGAAGCCCCTGCCAGAAGCAGAGGAAGATTCATATCCGGTGTACAAGGGCTAGGTGTTATAGGAGGCATAATATTTTCTCTAATGCTAGGATTTATTGATTCCATAGGCTGGAGAACTATAGCAAGGGTAGCTTTTATCGGCGCCGTTCTCTGTGTCATTATGATTCCAGGTGTAAAAGAAACTTCGCGGTTTGAAAAGGTGAAAGAAGAAAGACATAAGCTGAAGAAGAGTTTGAAATTGTCTGAGGTGTTTTCCAATCTTGCTGTGCCTTTTAAAAAATATGGAAATAGGCTACTTACTGTTACTGTCTTAAACGTATGCGTTTCAGGATTTATAATGGCCGCTTTGCTTGGGTTTATCACTGAATTTGTAACAAATGTGATGAAATGGTCTTCAGATAAGGTTGCCACGATAAGTTTGGTGACATCGTTGATGGCGATATTTGGCTTCATTGCGAGCGGTTTCATTAGTGATTTAGTGGGACGTAAGCGCAGTGTCTACATTTTCGCTGTGCTTCTTCCTTTAGGATTGTTAGCAATAGCCTTTGGAGGATACCTTAAGGCAGATCTTTTAGTATTTTTTGGATTTCCATTTGCCGCGTTGATAGGATATGCTTGGGAAATACTATGTTACACATTGGCGGCTGAGCTTTTTCCAACTGAAATTCGTGGAACTGCCTCAGGTATAGCGTATAGTCTAATGTGTGCAGGTGCATCCATAATGTGGCTTTTCTCTGGACCAATAGCTTCTGTAATTAGTCTGCCCGGATTTTTTGCGTTTCTTGTGATCTTTTCTATAATTCCAGTGCCTATGGTTTATTCTTTAATTCCTGAAACTGCGCGGAAGGAACTTGAGGAAATATCTCAATGACTTATCAAATCTTAAGCTGCAATTTTATGCCTTTCCATCGCGCCTTTTTTATTAGACACGTTAGAAGCTATAGCCAATTGTATTGCTTTTAAACTGATGTCGCCCATCATTATTTAATATCAGAACGACCGCTAAAACCGATTTTTGTTCTCTGCCTTTTTAACATTGTTGTCGTAACAAAGTGAACTATCACTTATATTACCTAGTTTATGGTCAAGGCTCTGGGTGAAGTTCACAAAGTGGCTTCATGGCGCAGAGACTACTACGCTGTCACATCCTTTAGCGAAAATTATTGCAATTGCCTTACCAATTCCTTAAGTGTAAGCAATAACGATCATAAGATTCCTCTCTAGCCTAAAATAGCTTTCAGATTAAAACAACAAATTAAAAATGGTAGAGGTTTATGGCTTTATTATAACCCCTAACTCCTCGCCTCTCATTAGCCTCATAAAAGCTTCGTTGATATTTTCTAAAGGTAGAATTGAGGTAATAATTGGATCAACTTTGACCTTGCCAGATCTGATCAGCTCCGTTGCAACCTCAAATACGTCGTGGCGTGATAGCCACTGTTCAGGTGCAAATATAGGTTCATCGTATGATACAAAAATACCGGAAATATCGAGGTTTTTCATCACAAGGCGGTTGATATTTATTTCTTTTAAAGGCTCATCATAAATTGCAACAATTACTCCCTTACCTCGTTTGGGAAGTATTTCAAGCATTTGATTCAAGGTTTCAGCTTTTCCCGCACACTCAAAGACGATGTCTGGGCCAGCCTTGTTGGTTAGTTCGTAAATCCTATCTACTGGGTCCTCTTTTCTTACATTAATAACATCATCTGCGCCTAGGTCTATTGCTTTTTTTAACCGTGCGTCCAATATATCTGTAACATAAACTTTGCCCGCTCCCATAGCTTTCGCACATTGCATAGCGAACAGACCTATTGGACCCGCACCCAAGACAACAACAGTGTCACCAAGCTTAAGTCCTGACCTTACAACAATGCTTAAGGCCACCGCGACTGGCTCAACGAAGGCTCCCTGTTCATAGGACATTTCGTCCGGCAGGTGGACGACTCTTTTGGCAAGAGCATACTCAGCATATGCTTGAAAGCCTATGCCCACAACCCGATCACCTGTCTTCCAACCTTTTACATTGGGCGCAATTTCCGCAATATCACCGCTGAATTGATGTCCCAGCACCAGCAAAGACGGATACCCTAATACCTTATCAACGAAGGCTACACTAGGTAAATTAGTAGCGTCTGGAGGAAATTTATATCTGTGGACATCGGATCCGCAGATGGAGCAACAGTGGACTTTTATTAGAAATGGAAGCATAGGGTTCGGCTGGGGCGTTGGTACGTCCCTTATGACAAACTTATAGGCATCTTCTAATACGGCTTTTTTCACGCAGATCACATCCATTAAGGAAAATTATTTTAATTTTAATGGTTATATAATAAAGTATTTAAAGTTTACATGACCTTAGCTGTGAACACAAGAGTAAAATAGTGATGGTGTATTGATTGAAATAAATTTATGGGGATTAGGCAAAGGGAGCGCCAACTAACAGCCAAAGAAAAAGCGAAACTCTAGCAAACTCGGAGAGATCCTCCTAAGAGAAGGCGTAAAGCTAGGAAACATAGCCCAAAAATGGCTAAACAAGAGTGAGCTACCGATAATCATACGTACCTGCCAAGAAAGTTTAAAGATGATTTCTAGTCTAAAGGTGTAAAGTCGGCTCTACGAGTGCGCACATAATATTGACAACTGCTTCTTATAACTTTCATGTAAGAAGTTCATTGTAGATTTCAAAAGCCAAAATTAGGCTAAAACTTTTAATGCGTTGAGTTCATAAAAAATGTAGAGGTATTTAAGAATGTTTAAAGTTATAATCCAAAAGACATTTTCTCAGTTTGCTTCTGAACTATTGAAGGACAATAGCTGAAGTTGAATTGCTAGAACATCCAAACGAACAAGATCTTGTTCAAAGGATCAAGGATATTGATGCGCTCGTAGGAAGGTTTGAAATAACTGAAAAAGTGCTTGGTGCGGCTGAGAGTTTAAAAATAATAGCGTTGCATGGGCATGGTGTATCCGAAGAGGAGATGAAGTGGATTGATGTAGCCACTAGAAGAGGCATTTTTGTGATAAGGACCCCTGGAGCACAGGCGGAGTCTGTAGCGGAACATGCCTTTGCGATGATATTGGTCTTAGCGAGAAAATTGTTGCTTGCTGACAGGGAGGTTAGAAGAGGAAATTGGAAATTTGGCGAGCAATTATATTGCAAAATCTACGATGTTGCTGGGAAAACAATAGGCATAATAGGACTTGGAAAATAGGGTCCGCTTTAGCGAGACTTGCCGCCGCTTTTAACATGGAAATATTGGCTTTCGACCCCCTATGCAAAGCCAAGAGAACGCGTTAAGTTAGTTGGGCTTGAAACATTACTGCAAGAATCAGATTTTGTTTGTGTAACATGTCCATTAACTAAGGAAACAAAAAGAATGATTTCTTAAAAGGAGCTCAAGCTTATGAAGGAAAATGCTTATCTCATCAATGTAGCGAGGGGGCAATTATAGACGAGAAAGCTCTTTTGAGGGCTTTAACTGAGAGGTGGATTGCTGGCGCGGGTTTGGATGTTTTTGATCCAGAACCGCCAAGTGTAGAAAACCCTCTATTTAAGCTAGAAAACCGTATATTTTCCCCACATGTTGCAGGGTTAACGGAGGATGGTTGTAGGAGATCGCAGGAGAAGATAGAGAAAAATATTAAAAAAGTCTTGTTTGGTGGAAAGCCTGATCTGGACTGCTTGCTCAATCCGGAGCTAGTGGATCCACTATATTCTCGCCCTAAATGGTAACATTGTGTAAAACTTAGAATTTTGTGAGATAACATTTTTATAAAACTTTATTGAATTTGACTTATGGGTAGGTTTATGACTGAAGAGTTAGAAGGCGTTGAAAAAGATCTTTTAGTCAAGATGTACAGGCTTATGCTGATGTCAAGAATGTTTGACGACAAAGTTGTTGAAATGTTTGCAAATAGGCAAATTATTGGGATGGCCCCTCACGCTGGGCATGGTCAAGAAGCGATAGGTGTAGGTGCTTGTTTGGCTCTTAGAAAAGACGATTATATAATTCCCTCGCATCGTGGATTTGCTCACATCATCACTAAGGGTACGTCAATAAAGAAAATTCTGGCAGATTATTGTGGCAGAATAACGGGCAGAGATAAGGGCAAAGGACATATAAGTGATCCTGACGTCAATAACCTAGGCCTCACGGGCGTGATAGGTGCTAGCCTCCCAATAGCTGCAGGAGTCGGTTGGTCGATTAAGATAAGGAAAACTGACCAAGTTGTTGTATGTTTTTTTGGAGATGGAGCAGCAAGTCAAGCAGACTTCTATCCAGCGCTGAATCTATCAGCAGCATGGAAACTTCCAGTTATATGGGTTTGTGAAAACAACTTCTGGGCACAATTTACATACTTCTACGACGTTATGGGAGTAAAAAACATTGCTGATTTAGCAAAGCCCTTCAGAATACCCAACCTAATTATAGATGGAAACGATGTAATTGCAGTTTATAAGGCGGTATATGAGGCAGTTAAAAGAGCTAGAGCTGGCCAAGGACCAACACTGATTGAGTGTCTAACATATAGATGGAGGCCTCACTACGAGGGTGGACCGGATGACTTTAGGCCAAAAGAGGAAATAGAAAAATGGAAAAAGATGTGCCCCATAAAAAGATTCGAAAACAAACTGCTTGAAAAGGGAATTTTGACGAATAATGAACTAGATGCGATTCGAAAAGAAGTGGAAGTGGAAATAGCAGATGCTGTCAAATTCGCCTTAGAAAGTCCATGGCCCGGACCAGATGAGCTCTACACCGATGTTTATGCATAAAAGGAGAGAATTTAAATTATGTCTGTAAAAGAGTTAGCAATGAATGAAGCAATCCGTGAGGCTATTCGAGAAGAAATGAGAAGAGACAAAACAATCGTTCTCATCGGCGAAAGCATCAAGAGGGCATCATCCTTTGGTGTTACAACAGGACTTATAGAGGAATTTGGGCCTGACAGGGTTTGGGATGCGCCAATAGCCGAAAATGTGATTATAGGTTTATCTCTTGGCGCGGCATTGACGGGATTGAGGCCGGTCCCAGAAATAATGCTTGGAGATTTTGTAACCTATGCTATGGACATGATCTGCAATGAGGTGGCGAAGTGGCGTTACCTTTTTGGCGGAAACTTTAAAGTTCCAATGGTTATCCGAGTTGGAGGATGTGGGGTAGGTATGAGCTTGGGTGCTCAACACTCACAGTGCCTTGAGGCTTGGTTTCTACATGTTCCAGGACTAAAAGTCGTGTTTCCCTCTACGCCCTACGATGCTAAAGGCCTACTAAAAGGAGCATTAAGGGAGGATAACCCTATTCTGTTTTTTGAGCATAAGGCTCTTTATGGCGTGAAGGGACCTGTTCCAAGTGGAGACTATATTGTTCCATTGGGCTTAGCTGATGTAAAAAAGCAGGGTAAAGACGTTACAATAGTTGCTTGGGCCCTTATGTTACATAAAGCCCTTGCTGCTGCCTCAATGCTTGAAAAAGAGGGAATCAGTGCTGAGGTTGTTGACCTGAGGACGCTCTACCCACTTGACGTAAAAACCGTCCTAGAGTCCGTAAAGAAAACAGGAAGATTAGTTATTGTTGAGGAAGCTCCTAGAACTTGTGGAGTGGGTGCGGAAATCTCAGCGATCATGAATGAGGAAGGATTTGATTACTTAGACGCTCCAATTAAACGAGTAACGGCACCTCACACACCTATACCATTCTCACCAGCATTGGAAAGGCTTTGGGTTCCTGATGTTCCAAATATAATTAAGGCCGTGAAGGAGATACTCAGATAGGTAAAATGGCATATCTTGGGCGTGTCATGAGATGGTGACAAAGGTAATAGTACCAATGCTTGGATGGACAATGAAGGAGGGATTAATTGTAAGGTGGCTCAAAAGAGAAGGTGATTCTGTAGAAAAGGGAGAGCCCCTTTTTGTATTAGAAACTGAGAAGGCGATAAACGAAATTGAAGCTCCAGCCTCTGGAATATTACGCAAAATCCTTATACCGGAAGGATATGTAGTGCCGGTTTCTGAGACAGTCGCCATAATAGCCGAAGCTAACGAAGAAATACCTGAATTCGAGAAATTAATTGAAAGGGCAAAGGAAATCATGGGGGAAGCAAAGAAGCCAGTAGGCGAAAAGCTTGAAAAAGTAGCTATCGAGGAGACCGAACAACTCCAAGCCAGAATAAAAATTTCCCCTGCAGCTAGAAAATTAGCTGAAGAGTATAAAATTGATATAACTAAAGTTGTTGGCACGGGCCCTGAGGGTAGAATAACTAGAAAGGATGTTTTGATGGCTGTTGAAAAAAGGAAGCTCATGCCGAGAATCAAGCAAGTTATACCCATGACTGCTATGAGGAAAACAATAGCTGAGCGCCTTGCATACAGCTATAGGACGGCTGTTCACGCCTCCGTTGGAATGGAGGTTGATATGTCAGAAATTTTAAAGCTTCGCGAAAAACTTGCTCCGGAAATTGAAAAGATGGCGAATGTTCATTTATCGCTAACTGATATTTTTGTTAAAGTTGTTGCAACAGCCTTAAAAGAATATCCATTATTGAATGCGGCAATGGAAGATGACAAAATTAAGATATTTGAGGATATTAACATAGGTGTAGCTACTGCTATAGAAGGTGGCTTAGTGGTTCCCGTGATACGCAACGCTGACAAAAAGTCGCTTGCAGAGATTGCCATAGTAAGAAAAGAATTAACACAAAGAGCAAAAGATGGCAAACTCTCCATAGATGATATGACTGGAAGCACGTTTACAATATCAAATATGGGGATGTTCGGCGTAACATCAGGCATGTCTATAATAAACCCACCGGAAGTCGCCATCCTGAGCATTGGAGCAATCGTTGAGAAGCCTGTAGTATACGAGGGAAAAATAGCAATCAAACCCATGATGGGCATAGGCTTGTCCTTTGACCATAGAGTAATAGACGGGGCAACAGCCGCAATGTTCTTGCAACGCATAAAAAAGGAGTTAGAACATCCTTCGATGGAGCTCTATTCTACTTTAACTTCAACAAATTAGCGTGCATTCAGCAAATTTCAAAATCGCTTATTGATCTCTATTGAATGGAAAATGCCTCAAAACTTTTTTATACCTTTATATTTTGTCCCTTTTCCGTTGTTATGTAAATGGGAATAGAGATGGCAAAGACTAAAAATGTACTTTTGCCTGAATTATGACCGATATTTACTCTAGCAGCATTGCAGTAGCGCACGCATGAGATGCGTTACCCCAGCTTATAATTCACTCAGAAGAGCCGTTAGTGTGCTGGCATGTGCATTAAGTCATGAGCAGGTATAATAAACTCAATAGAGCCTAAATAGGAGAAAATCAGTAAATCCTTTTTACTTTCGAAAAATCTTTGTTATGCTGCCGTCCTCATTGCCTCCGATTATTATGTTTCCTTGGTCGTCAACCGCGAGTCCTACTGTTCCGTCATATTTGATTGGATGATGATAATACGTTGTGTGCAGTACTGGTAGGTTACTTGCAATAATACTTAACCTTAAATTGTTCATATCTACTTTTACAAGCTCTTTTCTCGCTACATCCAATACAAGCAGATTGCAATTGTAATCCCAAGCCAGATTTTTTGGTTTCCCCACGTAACCCGCAAGGAATACTTCCTTATATCCATTGGCTACGTCCACTTTGGATATTCGTCCTGCCAATGCCTCAGCTACATAGAGACAACCGTCTTTTGCTACAAGAGCCACAGGGCCTGAAAGTTCGCTGGTTACCAGCCTAGTTTTGCATGGATATGGTGTTTCCAGGTCCACTTCAGTAATCTGTCCTAGGCTGTATTCGGCTACATATAGCTTCCTTCTTTTTTGGTCAAGCGTCATCCCCGCAGGAGTTGTGAGTTTCGCGATGGGTGCCCAGTCTCCAGTTTCAGGGTTCACGGTGACTACAATGTTGTCTATAAAATCGGCCGTTATTAAATTGTCTCCTAACCCTTGGGTCATCGTGATTGGGAGCGGATAACCAGTTCCTATCCATGGATTAGCCCTTGTCTTATAGAGATTTCCTCTTTCGTCTATCATTCTCACCATTACGACGTCGCTTATGTATATCCTTTCGCCCTTAACCACAATACTAACAGGCACATTTAACCCCATTGGAAAAATCATTTCATGCTTGCCGTTTTTCTCCAGTTTAACCTCCCATATGGTGCTGTCATGGTAGCTGCTAACAAAAAGTCTTCCATCTGGCGAAAAGGCTAGGTTGTCCACTCCAGGGGCTAAAACAGTTATTGTCTCTACATGTTGGCCATCGGGGCTTATCCTTAAAACTCTGCCTGTAGCTTGCTCAATTGTGTAGATATATCCATCAGGACCTATTTTTAAAGCTACAGGTGTGATTAATCCTTCACAAATTAGGAATATCTCCCCAGAATCAGGATCTACCTTAACTATTTTGCCAGTGCCCATGTCCGGAATTATAAGTTTTCCATTCTTGATGTCGAAAGCTTCGGGTATTGACAAGGTATCCGTTATAAGTCTGGGTTCCTTTTTTCCTTCAGGATCTAGTTCAAATACGCGGTTACCCCAAAAACATTCGCTGACAAATAATCGACCTCTTTGCTTATCATAGCATATGCCGTCTGGCCCATTTAGGTTACGCGCGATGACTTTCTTCATTCCTTTAGAGTTTATTTTGTAAACCTCGCCTGAAATGTGACCAACGGCGTAGAAATTACCTTTGTTGTCAACTGTTATGTCGTCTGGATAGAATATTCCATGATAGGAACTTACAAAAGTTGTTATACAAGGCTCCTTTGCATATAGCTCAACTCTTGAAATCCTATTAACTGCACCTTGGCATACGTATAAAGCGCCGTCTAACCCAAAGATGATGCCGTTGCATCCCCTTAAAGGGCTGGGTCTAACCAGCGTCATAGTCTCTGATTTATAGGTTGCATCTTTAACTATTATCTTGCTTTGGGAATTAGCTTTGAATGACTTCTTCGGCATTTTTCCACTCAACTTTGCTACCACAAATATTTCCATCCATAACTTAAAGCTTTCTCCATTCTACATCTAGCGCGCGAATGATATGAGAAAGGATAAATGTTTGGGGCGCTCAAGCGGTCATTGTCGCTTCGCTTCTTTGGATGAATTTTCCAAAATCTCTTTTGCCACGTTTACGCTAGCCTGGGGGCTATGATGGTGTATACTGCCTGTTTGAGTGGCGGTATTGCCTCTTCCAGGGCTAGTTTGAGTGTTTCTTTCCTTGATTTTGTTATTGTTTTCTTTACGTAGTGCCTGTCTATGTATTCTTCTCCTGTTATGAGCAGGTGCCATATTATTTCTAGCAGTTTTCTTGCTGTTGCCACTATGGCTATTTTATGTCCCCTTCTTCCCCTTATCCTTAGGTAGAATAACCTTATTTGGCTGTTTCTTGCTTTTACGGCCACAGTTGCACATTGGACAAGTATCCTCCTTAACCATTTGTTTCCCTTTTTTGTTATGTGCCCGGACTTTGCCGTTTTTCCAGCTGACTGGTATGTTGATGGGGCTAGTCCTGACCATGAGTTTATTTTCTTATCGTTCTGAAACCTTCTCGGATCCGCTATTTCTGCTATAACGGCTGAGACTGAAGTTTCTCCCAGTCCTGGAACTTTGCTTATTCTTTCCACGTCCTTCTTGTTAACTAGCGTTGCGATTTTTGCGTTTAGCTGTCTTATTTGTTCTTCAAGCCTGTTTATGTTTTCTCGGCATATTTTCAGCTGGATTATGGCCGTTTCGTTTAGAACCCCTAAAATTGACTCTTTCACCTCTTCCTTTTTCGCCTTAAGCCTCTGGGAGCCGTACTTCTCTATGACTTCTTCTATGCTTTCCCTCTTCATTAACGCGTTTAGGAGCATTTGACCGTCTTTTCCGAATATGTTGGATAGTTTTGAGGCTAGTCTTATGTTGCATATTTGTAGTATTTTGTGGGCTCTGTTTTTGAAGATCGTCTGCTCTTCCAACAGCGAAACTCTTAGCCTCGTTAGGTTTCTCAGCTCCATGATTTTCTTTTCAGGTATGTATGATGGTTTAACTAGTCCTGCGCTGAACACTCTTGCAAGCCATTGTGAGTCCAGCTCGTCCGTTTTCCTTCCCGGTATGGCTTTAACTTGGTGAGCGTTTGCCACTGTCACTTGGAACCCGCTGTCCATTAGCGCCACGTATATTGGAACCCAGTATATGCCTGAGGATTCCATTACGCCTTTCAGGCATTTTTTTCTCTTTTAGCCATTCCATTAGGTTTTTCAGGTCTCCAGCGCCTATGCCGCTCCATTTTGTTTCTTCCCCTTCCTCTGTTATGACCGTGGTTACGAGGACGTTTTTGTGTACGTCGATTCCGAATACGCGTTCCATATGCTTTCACCTCTTTACGTTTCTGGAGGGCGCCCCTTCAATTTTGGCATCTTGCTACTCGGGCTCTATGGCCCATTCATCCTGAATCGCTGAGGGGCGCGGGCCTGCTTGAGCGACGGGGTTGGTCCCCAAGCCATGCCTTCGGCCGTTTTTCCTCCTTTTTTGTTAT
>Ga0105159_1000373_pt1 | contig 12580 bp, 7 predicted proteins | sample LHCtaG_2_FD_89590 | JGI IMG/M metagenome (GOLD analysis project Ga0105159, IMG submission 89590) | Hot spring microbial communities from Little Hot Creek, USA to study Microbial Dark Matter (Phase II) - LHC4sed_replicate | ecosystem: Environmental > Aquatic > Thermal springs > Hot (42-90C) >...
GGAGGATAGTCCTTATGTCCCTGGTTATGTGCTTCAACTCTTTCAAGAAAATCGCCAGCAAGCGTTTCAAGCTCACGGCCTTTATTATACTTTGAATCCGTTTCTTGTCCAGGCAAGCCTTGAGCCAGGTGTATTCCAGACATCGTGGGGGGAAACCGGGAAGTTTCTGGCGATTTACCTAAATGAAGGCCGGCGGAAGGCGACCTTTAGCTTCGCTGCTGATTGGAAATCAACTTCTTGTCAAGCATTGGCCTTCGCCGATGCCTTTCCCGGCCGGCGGAGGCTGACTTTTGGCCGAAGGCCCAATGGGCTGACTTCAGAAGAGTTTTCCCGTTCTGAGGCGCACTTGTGGCATGTTTGCTCCCTTGTCCCCACCCTCTTTAAGGAAAAACAACTCGCTCCCCTTTTATTCCTGGAAGAACACCCCTAGACCCCTTATCTTCCTTAGGGATTATAAAGAATAAAACTTCGCCCCCTCCAACCCTTATAAGGGTAGGTTCTTGGCCAACTACGCTGCAGTACCAATGTCTTGCCACTCTACCAATGAGTGACCACAGTGTCAATTTTATCCTTAGGTCGGCCCTGGGGCTCAGCTTCTTGTTGGGCTTGTTCATATCGCCTTTGCACATCCTGGATAGCCTGTTTAAATTCCTGCGCTAGGGAGGGGGTCGGCCTGGGGTAGTTCTAATGCCTAGCGGTAAGTTTCCAGCGCACCTGCCAAATTGCCCTGCTCATCCAAGCGGCGAGCAGTCTGCCTTAGGGCTTGGATAGCCCTTTCCCTCGCCATCCGTTCTTGCTATATGGTTCGGTGCCGTTGGGTCAGTTCTTCCAACTCCCGCTTCCAGGCCTCATCAGCAAGAACCGGAACCCCAGACAGGAAATCCCGATATCGGCCTAAAGGGAACTCCCATTGGGGGCAGGTCTCTTCATCCCCCTAGTAACCACATGCCGGGCATTGTAGTTCATTGGATGAACTTATCTTTTCTGGGCTTTTGGCTCCAAAAGGGAACCCGGTTGTGTGAGAGCGCGCTCAAAGGCAGCCAGTTGTTCAGAGGTAGGGATGCCAACCAACAGGGCGTATTCCCCTTCCAGGTAAATCTCTATCCGACGAGGGATATGGACAAAGTCAAACCATCGCAGGCGATCTGTTAGATAATGTATTCGCTGGTTGGCACTCCCTCGTAACCCTTGCTGGTCGTTGAGCTCTTCTATATAAGGCCCATCAATTAATACGTCTATTTCATTCAGCAAATCTTCCACGCCTGGGCCAGGGGGGTGGGCACGGAGTTGTTCCAGGGTAAAACCGGTATAACAGATGATGGAAAGGTCTCGTTGGCGGCGGGCAAGGCGGGCTACAGCTGCCAAACCGGCGGCTTGCAACATCGGCTCGCCACCGGAGAAGGTTAAGCCGGTGACTTCGGGATGGACCAGCAATTCCGAGACCACCTCTTCTGGAGTCATCAAGCGGACAATGCGCCGGGGGATCCAATCGGGGGCAATGCATCCAGGGCAGTGGAAGCAACACCCCTGTACCCAGACTACAGCCCGTAGACCCGGACCGAGAGCACGGGTAGCGGGACAAATATGGGCTACATTGAGGTAAGGGAACCCGCCGTTAGACCAAGGATTATACTGAGCCACGGTTACCTCCTTCGGGAGGCCAGGATTTCGGAGCATAAGGCCATTGAGGGAAGGGGCGTGTCGAAGAAGCAGCTTCCCTGCACGCTCTTTGGAAATCAGCAAAAGCCTCACGGAAAGCTTCTGCTTGGGTTCCCCCTCCCAAGCGGGCAACTTGTTCGGCTTGCTTGCTCACATCCCGCACATATTGCGCCAGTTCCCGTAGCCACTCGCCCCAGCGCTTGCGCAGGAGGTCAAGGGAAAGGGGAGTCCGAGTTTCTGTTGCAGCCATTTGCTGAAGTTGTTGCTGCTGAAAGACCAGTGTGGCCAACCGTAGGCTCCCATGGAGAAGGTCAGCGACCATCCGAACAGCGGCATCAAAATCCAGAGGAGAGCCGGGCTCCTGGAGGTGGCTCAAGGCACGTTGGATGATGGTCGCTATATTATCCAAACTTTCCAAATTTCCTCTTAGCGAATCTTGAGCAATTTGGCCTCCTTCTTTCCATTGTTCCAAACCCGTTCGGATTTGCCGGAGCTCCTGCTGGGCATTGTTTACCATCTCGGAGATTTGATTAAGGGTGTTCTGAGATTTGTTCAAGTACATCCGGATTTCCCACAAATAAGAAGGGTGGAGGATGTTTTTAAGGGTTTCCTGTAACTTCTGTATTTCTCCGGCGAAAGCTTGCAGTTCTTCGGGCTTGAGAAGCTCTTCCGCTCGCTTCAAATCTAAATTCGTCCCTTCTATTGCTTGGATAATATTTTCAATGCTGGAATGGGCCTGATCAATACTGGTGCGGATTTGCCTCAAAGCCTTGAGCATGTCCTGAATTTGAGCTTCTGCTTCAGGTCCAATGCTTATCATAATGAACCTCCTAAATAGAATTGTTCTCGCTGATGCGTGCGTTCATTGTTTTCTATGGCGATACGTAGGGCTTCTTCGGCCATCCGGAGCAAGGCCCGGACTTGTTCCAAGGCTTCCAAGGCATCTTTACGTTCGGCACTTTCAGGGAGGGCCTGGGCAACACGGCGGTCAGCTTCTTCATACTTTTCCAGCTCTTTATGATATTGCTCCCAAGCTTCATGAGCCCTACGGTAACGTTCACGCGCTTCTTCCAAGCGTGTCCAAGTTATAGTCAATTCCTGTTCTTTAGCCTCTGCCAGTTGGAGCAAATCCTTTGCATCCCGGTTCAAATGCTGAAGTTGAGCCTCCGAGAGTCGTACGAAACTTTGAGCCCCTTTTTGCAAGGCCTGTTCCAGTTCTCCAGCCTCCAGCAAGGCTTGCTGGCGCTCCAAGTAGGCAACTTGCTCCCGTAACTTTTCCAAAGCATCGGATTCCACCAGCTTCTGGAGGCGGCGAAGGTCTTTCAGCCGTTCCTCAAGGGCCTGAATCTCTTTTTGCTGTTGCTCCCATTTTGCTTCAATGTCTGCTAATTGCTCCAGTTCCTCGCGGAGTGCACGCAAAGCGTCTGCTTGTTTCTCGGTCTCGGCCTTTAAGGAACGGATTGATTCCTTCAATGTTTGGCCTGGTCGGGCTATTTCTTCAACAGTGGGCAGGCGTTTCAGGCAAGCTTGAAAGTCTTCCAAGAAATCAGCAAATTTAGAAAGTAGAACTAAAGCTTGAACTCGGTCTAATGTTTTTGGATCCAACTGCTTAGAGAAATTCTGACAAGCCTCCCGCATTTGATTAAGCGGCTCTTCCCAAGGGTTCCCCATAGTCTTACTCCTCAACCATTAGGATAGGATTTATGTCTCCCAAACGGTATTCTCTGCGTTCCCCTTTGCCTTTCTCAGGCTCAAATACGAGGATGCCCATATTAGAGCGGTCAATGAGTACTCCAACGCGGTATTTACCTGGGGGTGGGAAGTGGACAGGAGGGAGGCTGAAGCGAATGGGTTGGCTAGTTCCCCCCAGCTTCAAGCCAACCGGTAATGCATTAACACTTTCCCTTTGCACTTGAACAACTCGCTGGGCGAATATTGGACGGGCTTGCCCAGCAGCCATTTTACCGGCCTCCACAATGGGCAGGAAAACTTCCTTCAGCATTCCACCCTCCAGCTGGAAAACAAAGATTCCCAATGTGTGAGGGTAATATTCCACCGGCTCCACCATACCGGCAGCAATTAGGGCGGCTCCATAAGCAATGGCGAAGAATTGACGATACTCGCGGTGCAGCCGTTGATCAAACCGCACATCCATAGAATCACGAATGCCCAGGCTTTCCAAAATAGCACGCTGAACGAGGGGGAATTGCCCGAACCCACCCACAATGGCGACCCGATCAATGGATAACCTTCTCTCTTCAATCCGTTTCAAAAGGCGTTTAAGTACTTCAGTAATCCCTCGAGCGATAGGGGCAAAACTTTCCCGAACCTGCTTCAATGTAGGTGTGAACTCGCGGGCAAAAGTGTAAAATTCCAAGGGAGTATCATCTAATCGTGGATCTTCAAGCTCAATTAAACCGGCAATTTCTTTGATAGCTTGATCATGATGCTCAATTTTCACTTGTTCAAAAGCATGGACAAGTTCAATCAGCTTGTCCTGAGTGAGGTTTTCATTTTTTACCGCTTGGTAAGTGCTTCTGACAACTTCTTGGTCAAAGCGAGCGCCAGCGAGCCCCCAACCACCTTCGCTATTCCCATCAAAATCCAGGACCTCAATTCGGTTCCCGACGACTTTGCAAAGGGCAACATCAAATGTGCCACCACCCATATCACAGACCAGCAAGTTGAAGGGTCTATCGGTGCGGCTTTCAGCTCGTTGATATTCGTAAAGATAATAAGCTCCGGCGCAGATTGGCTCACTCCGCAAATGATCTACGGGGAGTTTTAATTCGTCCACAAGGATGTGGCGCAAAGCTTCGGCCCCTGGATTATTAGGGCTGCGTTGCCAAACTTCCGGAACTGAAACAACAATACTCTCAATAGGGCCAATTTGCTTCTCAAAGCAGTATTCCCCTTCCCGAAGCAAGTGGTGGAAGTAATCTCGTACTACTTCATCGGGGGAGCGATCCAATTGCCAGCCCATTTCCTTTTGGCGGGCCGGGTCACGGATAGGCAGAAACAATTTGAAACGGGTAGCCAATTGAGTGTTCGGAAGGTTAAGGGCATCAGAAATTGCTGCTTCTCCGATGGAAATATTCAGGCGGCCATCTCTACCTATGCGATAGGCTACAGCGGTAGGGATGTAATCCCGACCTCTGCTTGGGTCCGGGTAGCGGAATAGGTGGAGTTTATTGTCGTGGACATAGGCAATCTTAGTGTAAGTAGTGCCAAAATCAATCCCAATGCGGTATCCCATGCTTTATCCTCCTCCTACGTATAGAACTGCGCAGAGGGCAAATAGTAAAGTCAGTAATAGTAAAGAAAAAAAGCTCCTTTGCATCCTCCCTTGTCTGGCTCGCAGGAAAAGCATAGCTCCCGGAGGGCTCTGGAGCATGGGCTAAAGCCCAGTTAGAGAATGCCTTTCCGGGGTTAAACCCTTTTTCTTTCAAGCGCTTGCGCAGCCGCCTAACAGCTTCCTCGCCGTAGCCCAAACGCCCGGAGGAATAGTCCGCGATGGCTTTTCTCCATTGCTTTCGAGCTTGTGCCATTTTATCCTCAAATTCTTGCAAGACGCTGGGTTCGCTTAAAATGAGTTCTTCACTTTCCAACACCCAGCCGCAACATGGACATTTTTTGCTTCCTTTCACAGGCCATTTACAAATTGGACATCGTTTTGCTTGGGCCATAACTTTTCCCTTCGTATGCGCACTTTGGGCAAAGATTTTCCGTTTAATGGCTCCAGAATTTCCGGTAAACCTCTTGAATGCTGATGGCCAAGTTTAGGCCAGAGGCAATCTCCTGCTTTACTCCGCCGTGGATGACACCGATCACTCGGAAATCAGAGCGGCGGAAAACGGGAGCACCGCTGCTGCCATGAGTTACCACAGCGTCCAGTTGAATAAGACGGCCTTCTTCCCGCAGACTGCTCACCACACCTTTTGTATAAGTGATTTCTCGTCCAAGCAGTTCACCCAAGGGATAACTCAGCACTCCAACCTCTTCCCCTAAAGATGGGATTTCCCCCTCCTTTACCAGTTGGAAGTAAACATCAAATGGCCCTCCTTCTTTAAGTCGTAGCACCGCCAAATCACATTCTGAATCCCACCCTACAAGTTCCGCAGGTATCTTTCGTTCTGGCTCCGCCTCAAAGGAAGCCAATATTTCCGCTGCCCCTTCTACTACATGGTAAGCAGTCAGGCAATATCCGGAAGGGGTGACCAGAAAACCTGTCCCGGAGCCTTTTTCCCCCTTTGCTGAGCTTACTTCAATATAGATGACGGCTCGTCGGAGGGCATCAAGAGATAGTGAAGCAGCTGGGCTTTTAGGGAGCAAAGAAACCAAATCAAAGGGTTGGCGCGACGGGCTGACACTTGGGGGCGGAGCCATTCCTTCCACCTCCGGAACATCCTGGGGTAACAGGAGGAGAGCCCCTGGGTCATCAGGGCTTCCACCTCGTTCCAACCACCGCAAGGCAGCATGCTCTTTCATCCTATCAAGCAAGTTGCGAACTTCCCGGGCATTGCCAAAAGTTCGGGGATTAGCCCGCTGGACAGCCTCCAAGTAAGCTCGGGCTCGCTCCTCAGCCCCAGGTGTCAGGCGATAGCCCTCCCGCTCCGCCATTTGACGCAGGATTTCTTTCAGCTCATCAGGGGTGTAATCCGGGAAGTGAAGATACTGGGTGAAGCGGGAACGGAGGCCGGGATTGGACTCAATGAACCGGCGCATTTCTTCCGGATAGCCCGCTACAATCACTACCAAACGATCCCGGTAGTCTTCCATTTGCTTGAGCAGCTCCTCAATCGCTTCTCGGCCGAAGTCCTGTTCTCCTCCACGGACAAGGGTGTAGGCTTCATCAATGAAGAGCACCCCATCCAGGGCTTCTTTGACCTTCTTACGGGTTTTGGGAGCGCTTTGGCCAACGTATTCAGCAACAAGGTCAGCTCGGGTGCATTCCACAACATGGCCCTTGTGTAGTAAACCCAGGGAGCGGAACATCCTGCCCATCAAGCGGGCAACTGTAGTTTTGCCAGTGCCCGGGTTACCCGTAAAGACCATGTGAAGAGAACGAGGTGCAACGGGTATCCCTTGCTTCCGGCGGAGCTGGTCCTGACGCAAAAGGGCAACCTGCCGGCGGATGAACTCCTTAATTTCTTTTAGCCCTATAAGGCCATCCAACTCACGCAAAAGTTCTTCAATCTCAGGGACAGGTGGCCGACGGAACTTCTGGTAAGTTGTGGGGATATCTTCGGGCTTGATTGGTTCATCGGGAGGAAGGTTCTGCATTTGCACACGCGCCGCACGGCAGCGGATTATGCCGTCTTTGAGGTTGCGCATCTCCCCAGCATTGCCAAAAGTTTCATCTCGGGTTGCGTACAGCCCCTCTATTACCTCTCGCAGAGCGGATTCAGCTTCTGGGGTCCAAGTATAGTTTTCATCTCTCAGCATCTTAAAGAGGATGGCTGACAGTTCATCAGGTGTGTAATCGGGGAAATGAATTACATTTTCGGGAGGGAACCTCCGCCTTAGGCCAGGGTTAGCGTTTAGGAACTGCTCCATGCGGTCTGGGTAACCAGCTACGATGACGATTAGGCGTTCTCGCTCATTCTCCATACGGATGAGGAGTGTGTCCAGAGCTTCCTGGCCGAAGCCTCCGCGCTCTTTTTCAGCCAGCTGGTAGGCTTCGTCAATGAAGAGGATACCATCCAAAGCTCGGTCTATGAGCTGGTTGGTTTTCTGAACTGTGCCACCCACGTACTCGGCGACCAAGTCACCATACTGAGCCTCTACCAAGTGGCCTCTACGGAGGAGGCCAATATCACGGGCAATTTCACCCATCAGGCGGGCGACTGTAGTTTTGCCGGTGCCGGGGTTGCCAGTAAAGACCATGTGTAGGGAAGGGGGTTCTCCTCGCCCGGCCAAGCCTTGCTGGCGGCGGCGGGTTTCTTCCCGGATCCAAAGGGCCCACTCCCGGACCCGCTGTTTAACCGGCTCTAGGCCGATGAGGCGTTCCAGGCGCTCCATGGCTGGGCTTTCCTCAGGCCGTACGGCGGCGAACCAGCTGCGACGGTAAGCCGTCTCTTTATCCAGGCTTCCAGCCTCCCGCAGCCGACGCAGCCACACTCCCGCTCCCAGCCCTTCTGCTACCATCCATTCAGCCAGGCGATCCCGCTCATTCCAGTTCACCCGGACCCCAAACCGGAGGCGGGCGTAGTCAATGAGACGTTGCATCTCAGCCAAGTCCGGGTAGCCTATGTAGACGAGATGGAAGGCCCGGCTGGCTTCTCCTTGGAGGATATAGTTGCGCAAAGCAACTGGGAGCGCAGGCAGTTGTTCTATTGTGTTTCGAAGGCTTTGGTAGTCCCCGCTTTCAAAGAGGAAAATGCAGACATTGGCGTTAGTAGCGGGCAATTCCATCCAACGGCTCAAGCGAGCGGCTTGCTGGCGTGGGTTCTCAAACCAGGTGAGAGTAGTCTCTGCCCCACGCACTACGATGGCAGTCTTGGGCTGGGGCTGCCTTATCATAGCGTCCATTAACATTAAGGCATGAATGTCGCCGATGCCCCGGCCGGGAGCTTCCATAGGCGTAGCGGCCGCAGGCGCTTCGGAGACGGCCTGCCCAGCAGTGACATTGGCACCTCCCACCGGTAAGAGCATCCGTTCCCCTAAGGGTCCGCCACGCAGGATGCGCATTCTTGGGACTTCACCACTGGCCTCAGGGGGCTGGATTCGTCTCCCTCTTGGTGGCCGGGCAAGGTCTCGGGAGTGAGAATCCAGGAAATACAGGGGACGGTCAGCGGAGACAAAAGCGATGCGTTCAAAGCCGTGCTCATTGAGCAAACGCCAAAGGGCTTGCTCAATGTTGATCTCAGCATAATCAATGGTAATGAACGTATCGGTCACGCCTGGGCCGTAGAGGAAGAAGAACCGGTAGCCCAGGTCAAACCGCAAAGCCTGTTGCAATCGTTCCACCGGCATGGCCTACCTCTCGCTATAGCACAAACCTCCTGACTGCGTTGGATTTGGCATGGGCTTTTGGGAAGGGACCAGCGATGGCCTTCAGCTTCACAGACTTTCCCCTACAGTCACCGGGTAAGCCCGCACGTTATTATTATTGCTCCCCGAAACCACCCACTGCCCATCCGGAGAAAAGGCTACACTGTGTACTAAATCCGTATGCCCTTTCCCCATCCAGGCAGGAGCGGGAAGTTCCAGCCGAATGACCTTCAGCTACACTACTTCCCAACGCCGCACCTCCACCAGATAGAAGGGGGTTATCCCCTTCCTCTCCAGGGCAACTGTGTAAGAGCTTGCTTCTACTTCAATTTCGCAAAGGGCAAAGTAGGACTGTTCCCCGATCTTCACATGCCGGCATATGCTATCCTCCAATTAAAATTAAGGGGTGGGTGTAGGGGGTGGCGTTATGGAAAGGCCATCCTCAACGCTCCATCCTACCATTTCTTTGTATTTTACAGCCCACCAATTAGAGCCATCTCGGACGACTGGCCCAGCCAGCACGATGCCCTGCTCCGGAGGGGAGACTTTGCCTAAGACTTGGAAATTAGTTCCTGGCCCTGATCTTACTCGCAGGTTTTTAGTTGTTACATAAACTCTCTCCCCTGGCTTGAATTTTCCTTTAGGGAAGCTTTCTCCAGTCACTGAATAGCTGAAATTGGAGCCTCTTGGGTTTCCCCCTTGTTCCTGATAAAATTGGGTGATTTGCTCGGTCCAATCTTGGCAACCAGCAATGCACCACTGAGCAACCAATTCTTTAAAATCCCGAACCCCTTGGCGATGAATCTGGTCCCAGAGGGTCAGCGCTACGGTTTCCATTGCCTCCTCTACACTTTGGAAGGCCTGGCAATCCCTGCCTTTGCCTGGGTAAGCCCAAGGGTTGTTCCGCTGTTGAGCGCAGATTCCTTCTTTGCCAAACTTGGAAGAAGCGCCAGCCAATGCTACTATCAACCTCGGGTCTACATTGTAGACTTGCCCTATCTTTACGATCAATTCAGCCTTGTCCTTAAGGGGGGAATTGTAGCAGCTCAAATAACGGGAAATATCGGCAGATTTCGGACCACCTTTACAAACGAGGGGAATGGTTGGGGTAGGTGTTGTGATGAATTGGGTAGGGACAATAACTTGGGGGATTTTACGTTGGCGCAGGGAGAGGACAGATGCTCCTATTACCAGCAGTCCAAAGAGCGATAAAATGAGCCTTTGCCTACGTTGGACACGTTGCTTTCGTCTCTCTTCAGTTTCAGTTCTCCACAACCGAACTATTCCATCAGCACTTCCCATAGCAAGCCATCTGCCATCTGAGCTGAAAATAATAGTTTTTATAGGTGCTTCTCCAACGCGAAGGACACGCAAGCGATGTCCGCCTTTGGTGTCCAGAACTGTAAGGGCACCTTCTGGTGCTCCCAGAGTAAGTAGCCAGCCTTTTGGGTATAACGCTATGGCGCTTCCATATATTCTTTCCAGCTTAAACAAACTTTTGCCGGTCTTTATATCCCAACACTGTGCTGTTCCTTTGGAATCCAAAGCAACTAATAAATGCCCATCTTGGCTAAAAGATAATGTTTGAACAGAATGCAGGGGGTTTTCCAAGCGTTTAAGTTCTCGGCCATTAAATGGATTCAAGATGCGCAAAGAACCATCAGCTTCAGCAATTGCCAGTTTCTTTCCATCAGGGCTAAGGGCAAGGGCTTGGGTTGATTCAACGGGGCTTCTCAATTGCTTGATTTTCCTGCCATTGGAAAGGTCCCAAACGCAAAGGTTACCATCAGCGCCAAGGGAAAGCAATTTTCGGCCCAGGAAGTCAAAAGCCAAACCTATCACCGGAGCAGGGGTATGATGGAGCATACGGATAAGGCGTTGGCTTTGTTGCTCCCATACATAGAGCAAGCCTTCGCTGGTAGCGGCGGCGATGCGGCCCCGACGAGGGGCAAAAGCTAAAGCTGTCACCGCGCTGCTCAATCCGGACCATTGCCTGGTTTCATGCCACCCTTCAAGCAAGCGGAAAATTTTGGGAAGAGTCCGAGGAATGTTGACTTCTACCTCAGCTTCAGGGGGTACTATTATCGGTATCATCCACTCATATTTCCCCCAGCGGAAATGGATTTCATGAGGGCCAGGAGAGAACCCACCAGTCGTCCCAGGATTTGTGATTTCTCGGCCTGCAACTTCTGCCCTTAGTCCTTTGAGCCACCCCCGGAAGCAAATTGCTCCATAGACTCTCTGAAGGCCCAAATTAACCCGGTAAATCATTCCGGGTTGAATCTCTATAGAGCAAGTAGCCTTGGCTTCTTCCGTCCGGGCCTCCAAGAGATGCAAACCAGGATGTAAATCGGAGAGCAGGAGATGACAATTCTGAGTTCTGCCAATAGGCTCCCCGTCCAAGAGCAGCTGTGCTTCTCGGTCGGTATGCACGCTTATCCACGCTTTAGGGGGAAGCTCCTCTAAAGGCCAACGCGGCCAGGGCTGCACAAGGGTATATCGGGCAAGGATGCTCCAGCGGTATATTTCCGGTTCGCTACTTGCTGCAACCAGCTCGCTTCCATCCGGGCGGAATGCTACAGCATAAGTCGGTGGGGTTGGACCTCTCAAAGTAGCAATCCTTCTGCCGGTCTCCAGGCTCCAAATTTCCAGGGAAGGGCTTTCCCCTGCAGTAGCAATTATTGTCCCTGCAGGATGAAAGGAAAGTGCTCGCACCGGGGCTTTAGCTTTCCAAGAGATGAGCTCTTGCCTGGTTATAAAATTCCAGACCCGTACCTCGCTTTTGTCGTCGCCAGAAGCTAAGAAGTGACCATTCGGGTCAAAAGCTATTGCCCATTGAGCTCCACCAGGCTCAAAGCGATAGGTTTCCCTACCTTCTCGGCTCAAATCCCAAACCCGGATGGTGCCATCATCACTTCCAGAGACCAAGATTGGGTTCTGAGGGTGAAAGGCCAAGGCGTGGATAGGGCCAGTATGGCTTTTAAGGGTATTAACCTTTCGCCAAGAGGGAACTTCGTAGAGGTAGATGATTTTATCCTCTCCGGCAGCAGCGAGGAGTTTACCATCAGGACTGAAAGTCAAACTGAGGAGCCAGCCCTCTTTAACCCCCAGCCTATGAATCTCCTGTCCACTGTTAGCATCCCAGATCCGGAGGGTGCCGTCAAGTCCAGCGGAAGCCAGAAACCGGCCATCAGGGCTGAAAGCCAAGGCATTTACCCAATCCGTATGTCCTTGGAGCAACCGGACGATTTTCCCTGAGGCAATGTCCCAAAGGCGTATAGTTGTATCACTACTGGCAGAGGCAAAGACGGAAGACGAGCTGAAGGCCAAATCTAAAACCGGTCCTTCATGGCCTACTAACTTAGAGATAGGGGAGAAAATCCAGGTAGCGGCACGCTGGGCTTGTTTCAAGAAGTTATCGGATAGCTCCAGGAGAACGGCTTCTCCGGGGAGAATTTCTACTGGGATTTCCAAAGTTAAATTCGCAAGGGTAAAATAAAGGGACTTGATTCCGGAGGTTAAATTGTCCAGGCGAATGGGGGCTTCATATTGGGAATCTCCTAAGCGGAAAGCGATGGGAGTGGCTGAAATGATGAGCAAAGTTCCATAACCGGGGCGAGCCTGACGGCTGAGCCATTCTAATCTGTATTCCTCTAAGCGGCGCTGGTATTCTTCCAGCACTCCTGGCTCAGCAAGGATGAGGTCCTCGCTCCGAAGCGTCCATCCACAGCGGGGGCAAGTATCCACAAGCTCTCCGCTCCATCCGCAGACTGGGCAAGTTACTCCTTTATTCCCCATGCTTTTACCTCCTCCAAGGCATTATCTTATGAAACTGCAAATGACATTACACGCTCTGGCAAGCAAAGCAAACTTTCGAGCTACTTTGGGTAAATATTCATTGTTATCTCAACCTTCCCCAACTCCCACA
>Ga0105159_1000376_pt1 | contig 12569 bp, 10 predicted proteins | sample LHCtaG_2_FD_89590 | JGI IMG/M metagenome (GOLD analysis project Ga0105159, IMG submission 89590) | Hot spring microbial communities from Little Hot Creek, USA to study Microbial Dark Matter (Phase II) - LHC4sed_replicate | ecosystem: Environmental > Aquatic > Thermal springs > Hot (42-90C) >...
CTATAGGCGGACGGAATGGGCGGAACAAGTGGAAAAAGCCAAACAAAAAGCAAAAGAACAAGGCGTAAAAGACTGGAAAAGGCTGGTGAAAATGCAACCGCCAAAACTAGACCCAAACCTAAAAACTCTGATAAGCCAAATCTACATGGCAGCAGCCAATGAAATGACGGGAAAAAAGGTGTTTGAAGTTCCAAAACTCGCAGAAATAATGAGAAATTTTGCGGTTTTTTATAGTTCCTAAGTTACTATTTCGTGAAGCTGTTTTGTTTTCCACGCTCGCCTAATTTCTAGGGCTATGCGGTCTCCTGTGCTCATGGGCTTTCTGTATTTGGCGTTTGCGTATTGGGAGCCTATTCCCATGTGGACGTTTGTTCCTCCGCCGTGGCGTAAGGCAACATCCTGTGTTACTGGTATATGCATGTATGGGTCTTCGGCCTCTGGCACGTCGTATAAGCCGTAGTCTGCGGCTGTTTTGGCTTCTACGCCGCTTGTGTAGTCCAGTTTTATGGTTGGTTTCAACTCGTATTTTGATATGCGGTCCCATGTGATAAGCGTCTGTAAACACCATGCGCCAATTATGCCTGGAGGTTCATGCTCCCTACACGCTAGTAGGAAGCGGTCTGCGTAGCGTTGCACGTCCTTCAATAATGATTCTCTTAGGCTTAGCATGGCGTGGGCTGTAACCTCGAAGGATGGAACCCTTTTCAGCTTCTGTTGAACTTCTAAGGGCAGCCTTTTCAAACCGTCGAGGATGGTCTCTCTTCGCTCGTCTATGGATAGGAACTGGTTTGCAAGGCAAAGCCTAGCCTCTTCAACGCTAACATTGTAAAGCCTAGAGAACCAGTTTTCAACGTCTCCCCAGCTGCTTTTAGCGTCTAAAGGCGAGAAGAAGAAGTTAAAGTTGGCATGGGGCCCCAGAACAATCTGCTCCACACGCGCGTTTTTAAGCGACTCTTCGTCTAGGTTCCCAGCCTTAACCTCCTTTTCAACCTTCTCTTCTAAGTCTTTTGAGTCTGCAGCGAATATGAATTCTCTTTCAAATTTTCTGTGGGCGTGTTCAGCCTTCAAAAGCATAGGCTCGTCTATAAACTCTTTAAATCTTATCCCGCCCTTACGAACCTCAAACTTATAGGATTTTGGATAGGGGATGCCTGCCTGCTCGGCAAACCAGTAATAGTCCTTTTCAATCTCGCCTCTGTTCTCGATTTTTAGGAGGGTTCTGGAGCCAACTATGGGGACGGCGAACTGGTTTTCGATTACACTGCAGTATTCGTCTCCGCCAACATAAACCGCAAAAGCCCTGTTCGGAATCTGTAGGCATTCCAGTTCAACAAGCTCGTCGACATATTTAACAATGTCTGAATACCGTTCAAGAATTATGATGGCGCTTTTCCAGTCGCCGTTCTTTTTAATGTCCTTTGGGTCGTTTACTACGCGTATGTCCCGCCTAACAAGGGCTGGCAAATCCTCAATAGGCTCATCTGGCTTTCCCACCATGGGGTTTTGGAGATATATGCGTGCCCTTCCAGGAGTCGTGTAGATGATGCTTCTTAAACCGTAGTTGCGTTGCCCTTGCCAAGCATCCAAAGCCGAATGCGACCCAAGATTGAGACCTATAGGCTCCTTGTATTTTTTGGCGATTTCCTGCATTTCCTCTCTGCTGATAACCATCCAAACACCGTGGCTAAATTCCCGGAAAGACCGTTTTAAACCTTTTCAACACAACCATTAAAACTGTTCATGGACTTTTCCACTAGAAGATTCTTCCATACATAGTTATAAAAGGGTTCAACGCCTCTCCTCATTTGGAGAAGGGGGAGAAGGGAGAGAAAGGCTGTTGGCCGAATCTTACAGCTGGCTTTTTGTGAATTTTATTCCACTGCTTTACGAGAAGAGACGTGTTGCCCGCCAGCTTCAAGTGGAGACTTGGCTGGATTTAACCCAGCTCTTAAACGAGCTAAAACTTGAATTGGCTGATGGCGGAAACCGCGAGCAAAACGCGAAGGCAAAAATTGACTACATCGCCTAAAGAACGCACACAGCCAACAGCGCTTCAAAGTTTCGGCGGCTCATTTCAGCCTTATACCGCCTTAAAGCTTCTATAACCGCTTTTTTGTCCTTTTCCCCGAGTTTTTCGGCTATTTTTTGGGCTACTGTCCCGCTTATGAATAGGAACTGGGCGATGGATGTGACGTTTGAGGGTTTTCGGTTTAGGCTAGCTGTTTCAAAATCCACAATGACCGGCTTGTTTTGGCCGCCCACAATTATGTGTTTTGGAGCGTGGCTTAACTCGCCGTGGTCTAAACCAGCCATGTCAAGGCGCCAACACTGCTCTAGAATGCCCCTCAAAACATTTTTCAAGCGAAGTTTACCTCTACATTTTTCCAGCCATTCTGGAAGCAACAAGCCATCCACAAACTGCATGACAAGAAAGTTTCTGCTCACATCTAAAAGTCTTGGTCCGACACCGACAGAATTGGCCACCTTAAGCATTTCAGCCTCCCGTGTCATGGCGGCGCGGTCAGCATCCACCCGCCGAATTTTCAAAGCAACCGGCTGGCTTTTTCTGTAGGCTTTTACAACTATGCCGACGCATCCCTTCCCCAAAACATGCAAGTTGGAGACCTGCTTTTCCCCGCTGAACTCTAGGGCTGCAATGCCGAGGCTTTTCAACTCTTTTAGGCGTTTGCTTAACTCTGCTCTGCTGGGCTTTGGATAACACATTATGGAGGCGAAGGGCTCCTCCAAAAGTCTTTCAACAGAAACCACCAGGCCTTCAACGCCCTTACTGTTCAAGGCGCATTGCCCCATAATTTAAACATCCTAAAACGGTAAAGGGAAGCCGCTGGCTCGACAACGTTATGGCTTTGCCACAATGTACTTTTACATAGTTGTAAAATGAAGGAGAAAAGCGCATAAACTATTCTTCTTCACAGAATTCTTCTGGTCTCGGCGGTGTTGGCGGCAAGCCTTTGCGTTCGCGTATTTGCCTTATGACTTCTGCTTGCATGGATTCTGGCACTGGTGCCCATCGGCTGAACTGGGTTGCCCAGAACGCGCGGCCTTGCGTTGAAGAGCGCAGTTCGTCGGCTATTCCGAAGGATTCTGCCACTGGGAGTTCAGCCTTCACTATTACCATGTCTTCCTCGTTGACCATGTCGAGGATTCTGCCTCGGCGCTTTTGTAAAAGCGATATAACAGAGCTCACAAAGTCGTTGGGAACCTTGCATTCAAAGCTTAGTATAGGCTCTAAAATTTTTGGCTCGCTTAGGAGGAAGGCTCCCCAAATGGGACGCCAAGTCATGGGCAGAATCTGCGCTGGGCCTCGGTGCACCGGGTCTTCGTGGATGAGGATGTCTTCAAGGTTGACCTTAAGCCCATAGAAGGGTTCCTTAGCCAAAACTCCCGTGGCAACGGCGTCGCGGAACCCGGACTTCACATGGTCTAAAACTTCTTCAACGTACTGTCTACCCTTAATCCTGTTGACAAGAATGTTTGTGCCCTCTATGGCTATTACGTTGCGGGCGTCCTCCGCTGGCCAGCCGAACTCTTTCATGAGGATTTTCTGGCGTTCGTCGCGGGTTTGCATCTCGTTAATTTTTCCAGCTTTAATGGCCTCTATAACTTCTGGCTGAAGCCTTTCAACAGTCACCCAAAGCCTATTGTGCTTGTTGGGGCTTTTACCCATTACCGGCGGCCCCTTATAGTCGCGGGTTACCGTTTCTCGATAAATTACAATAGGCTTGCTCATCTTAACCTTCAAGCCTGCCTCCTGCATTCGGTAGGCGGTAACCTCCAAGTGGAGTTCTCCCATCCCGCTTAGCAGGTACTGGCCGCTTTCCTTGTCGATTTTAAAGTGGAGGTTGGGGTCTTCAAGCGTAAGCTTATGGATAACCTTGTCGAAGAGCGGCAAGTCTTTAACGTTTTCCGGTTCAACCGCCACGGTGACAACGGGGTCTGAAACATACTTTAACGCTTCGAAAGGCGCTGTTTCAACACCCTCTTCGGCTATGGTTTCGCCCACGTGGATGGATGGCAAACCCGAAAGGGCTGCAATGTTGCCCGCTGGGATCTTCTCGACGATAACTCTGTCCGTAGCCATGCTCATGTAAACCTGCTGAATAGTGCCCTTCTGTCGGCTTGTGACCAGTCGGACAACCTTCCCCTTCTCCACTGTGCCGCTGAAAACCCTTCCAATGGCGACGACACCACTGTGGGGGTCCACCTCAATGAAAGTTACACACATCAAAAGCGGCCCGTTGGGGTCCACTTTAGCCATAGCCTTACCAACGGGGCTGTTTATGTCTCCCGGCCAAATCTGGCTCTGCCTATATGGCTGAGCCTCCAAAGGGGTTGGCAAATGCTCACAGAACATGTCTAAAACTGGCTCATATACTGGTATGCGTTTGCTTAGGGCCTCGACTTTCCGCCCGATTTCTTCAGGCTCACCGGTGTAAGCGTCAATAATGTCTTTGAAGGTTATGCCTTTGGCCTTCATGTGGGGTAGGTTTAAGCCCCACTTGTGGAGGGCTGACCCGAAGGCAACCCTTCCATCTTCAACTTTGACCTGCCAATCCTTCTTATGTTCGGGAGGCGCATACTTTTCAATTATGGAGTTTATCCTCATGATTATTCTCGCGAATTTCTTCTGTATCTCGTCAGGGGTTAACTTCAACTCTCTTATTAGGCGGTCAACCTTGTTAATGAAAAGTATGGGTTTAACCCTTTCCCGAAGGGCTTGCATCAAAACGGTTTCCGTCTGCGTCATAGGACCTTCAACGGCGTCCACCACCACCAAGGCGCCGTCAACAGCCCTTAGGCTTCTTGTAACGTTTCCGCTGAAGTCTATGTGGCCAGGCGTGTCTATGAGGTTTATGAGGTAATCCACGCCCTTGTAGGTGTGGACTAGGCTTATGTTGGAGGCGAATACGGTCATCTGCCTTTTCTGCTCGAGCTCCCAAGAGTCCAGGAAAAGCTTTTGGCCAGCAACCTGCTCGCTGATGATGCCGGCTGCGGCTAAAAGGCTGTCTGATAGGGTGGTTTTTCCGTGGTCAACGTGGGCAATTATGCTGGTGTTCCTTATTCTTTCAGGGTTATTCATCAGTTTAACTATTTCTTCAATTTGTCTATAACGGCCCATGGCTAAACATACCCCACGCTAACAAAGAACTTGAAAACCGAAAGTTGCGTGTATAACTTCCCATCAAACATTATGCTTCACTGCTTCGGCTGGGCTACATGGATGTGAAAAACGGGTCATATTAACTTTTTGATGGAAAACACAAGACTTTTAAGGCCATGGGAAACCTTGACTCTTGACTTATAAACATTAAAGCCGACGCCTGGTGATTCTCACCTTGCCAAAATTTAAGCAAACCACCGAAATCCTCAAACTTATGCATAGAAAAGAGGCCATCCGCAACATTGGCATAATAGCCCACATAGACCACGGAAAACCACCATGACCGACTCCCTTTTAGCTGAAGCTGGACTTCTCTCGCCCAAAATCGCCGGGATGGCTAGGGCTCTGGACTATTTAGAGGAAGAGCAGAAACGTGGAATAACCATCAAGACGGCCAACATTTCGCTTTTACACGAGATTGGCGGCCGCCCCCATGTTATAAACTTGGTTGACACTCCGGGGCATGTGGATTTCACGGGCAAAGTGACGAGGGCTTTGAGGGCCATTGACGGCGCAGTAGTTGTTGTGGACGCTGTGGAGGAGGTTATGGTTCAAACAGAAACCGTGACAAAACAAGCCCTAGAAGAGAGAGTAAAGCCCGTTCTCTTCATAAACAAGGTTGACCGCCTAATAAAGGAGTTAAGGCTGACGCCGAGCGAAATTCAAGAAAAGTTTATGCGGATTATACGCGATTTTAACAGCTTAATAGAAATTTACGGCGAGCCGGAGTTTAGGGAAAAGTGGAAAGTTGACCCGCAAAAAGAAACTGTGGCCTTTGGCTCAGCTTTGCACCGTTGGGGCTTCACCCTAAAAATAGCCCAAGAAAAAGGCGTAAGATTCAGCGATGTTATAGAAGCCTACACGCGGGGTGAACATCAAAAGCTTGCAGAGCTTATTCCGTTGCATAACGCCATCCTAGACATGGTTGTAAAGAACACTCCAAATCCCATGGAAGCACAGAGGTATAGACTGCCACACATCTGGAAAGGCGACATAAACTCGGAGATTGGAAAGGCAATGTTGAACTGCGACGACAACGGCCCCACAACCATGTGCATAACAATGGCACAGATGGACCCCCACGCCGGGCTTGTGGCAACTGGACGCCTTTTCTCAGGCATCATTAGGGAAGGCGACCAAGTTTACCTCGTGGATGCGCGGAAAGACTATACTGTTCAGCAAGTTGCCATCTACATGGGCGCCTTCAGAGAAACTGTGGAAAAGATAACCGCTGGAAACATTGCAGCGCTTTTAGGCCTAGAATCAGCCAGGGCCGGCGAAACCCTTGTGGATTCAGCTCACAAAGACATTATGGTTCCCTTTGAACGCATAAAATACGTTTCAGAGCCGGTCATAACCATAGCCGTCGAGCCAAAACACCCGAAGGACCTGCCGCGCCTAGTGGATGCCATGAATAGGCTTTCCATAGAAGACCCAAACCTTTTAACCACCATTAACAGGGAGACAGGCGAGTACTTGCTAAGGGGGATGGGGGAACTCCACCTTGAGATTGCCGTGAAATTCCTACGGGATTATGGCGGCGGACTGGAAATCGTAACCTCTAAGCCACTGGTGATTTATAGGGAAAGCGTCGCTGGAAAGGGCGTAATAGCCATGGCTAAAAGCCCAAACAAGCATAACAAGTTCTGGGTTCAAGTTGAACCCTTAGAGGAGAAGGTTATAAACCTAATAGATAAGCGTGAAATCGCCGAGGAGATGGAACAGAAGCTTATTGGAAACATCCTCTTCAAAGAAGCCGGATGGTCAGCCGAGGAAGCGAAAAATGTTTGGGCAGTAGACGAGCACAGAAACGTGCTCATAGACATGACAAAGGGCGTTCAGTACCTGCAAGAAGCAAAAGATATGATAATCGCCGGCTTCCGATGGGCATGCCGGGCTGGACCTTTATGTGAAGAACCCCTCCGCGGGGTAAAAGTTAAACTTATGGATGTACAGCTACATGGGGACCCCGTGCATCGGGGCCCAGCTCAAATAATGCCAGCGGTACGCCGCGCAATATTAGGCTCCCTTTTGACGGCTAAGCCTGTACTTCTTGAACCAGTTTATAGGATTGATGTATCCGTTCCAGCCCAGTGGATTGGCGAATGCACCAGTATGATAGTTAGAAAAAGGGGCAGAATATTGGCTTCTGAGCATAAAGGCGTCTTGGCAATGATTGCGGGCTACATTCCCGTCGCGGAAACCTTCGGCTTGTCGGCTGAGATGCGTTCCGCCACTTCTGGCCATGCCTTTTGGCAGTGCACTTTCCACCACTGGGAAAAAGTTCCAGAAAACATCGCAGAAAAAGTGATTAGGCAAATCCGCGAGAGGAAAGGTTTGCCGCCTGAAACACCAACACCGGACATGTTTATGGATGAAGCTTGAAAGGCTTTAGGGGGCTTATGTGCCTTTATGGAACTGAAGCTTAAGCTTTCCCAATTCTTCGATTTGGATTTAACCCTTTGTTGCGGTCAAGCTTTCAGATGGGAGAAAGTGGGCGGTTGGTGGTGCGGCGTCGTAAAAGACAAGCCTATAAAGGTGAGGCAGAGGGGCAACATGCTTGAATTCGAAAACGTCAGCCGAGAATTTATAGAAAACTATTTTGGGCTGAAAGACGATTTACCATCAATTCTAGCTCAAATAACGAGAGACCACCACATTGAAAAGGCTGTTAAAACCCTTAAAGGCTTGCGCATTCTCCGCCAAGACCCGTGGGAATGCCTCATATCCTATATATGCGCCACTTACAAGAATATACCAGCCATAAAACGGATGCTTTCCAACATGGCTAAAAAATTCGGAGAAAAGGTGTTTCTAGAAGGCCAAGTTTTCTACGCTTTCCCAACGGCTGAAAGGTTGGCGGAGGCAAGCCTTAAAGATTTAGCCGAATGCGGTTTAGGCTACAGAGCCAAATACGTTTCAGAAACAGCTAAAAAAGTTTCCAAAGGCGAATTCAAAATGGAGGATTTAAAGGCTGAAAGCTTCAAAAAAGCCAGAGAAAGGCTGCTAACTTTGCCCGGCGTAGGCTTGAAGGTGGCCGATTGCGTTTTGCTTTTCTCCCTTGAAAAACTTGAGGCTTTCCCAGTAGACGTTTGGATAAAACGCATAATAATAAAGCATTACAGAAACTTTTTCGGAAAAAATTTCATCGAAAAAATTTCTCTTAAAAAATCGCTGACGAGGGCGGAATATGAAAGGCTAAGCCTTTTTGGACGGGAATATTTCGGCGTTTACGCGGGTTACGCCCAAGAATATCTATACCACTTTGAAAGAGCCGTTGTAAACAAGCCTAGATTAGGCTTTTCTCCTTGAGAAGCTGAGCAGCCCAGCTTCCATGGGTGGTTGCCGCCGATATGGCTTCCGAAACAAGCCTCTGAACGCCCATGTAATTATGCTTTTTTAGGCCTTCAACCGCCTCCTGAAGTTTTTGGGCTATGTCTCTGAAGCCTTCAATTTTTGAAGCGTTGGCCGCTATGTTAACTTCCAAAATTAAAGCGTTAAAGTATGCCGCCAAAAGCTTCTCCGCACCCGCGGCTTCCGCCTCTTTCAGCTCGCCCATAAATTCTAAAAGGCTTGAGGCCACGATAAGGTTTGTCTTAATTTTTTCAGCGTAATTGAAGACTGTTAGGGCCTTTTTAACCTCTTCCAAGGCTTCCATCTCAAAAGTTTTAGCCTTTCTCCAACGAGGCTCTAGCCCGCCACTTTTCCAGCCTTCTCCGCACTTCCTCCTCAAGCCTCTCCCTAGAAATCAGCTGACCCCTAACAATTACATCGTCATTTAAAACTATACTTGGAGCGCTCATAATCTGATAGGCAAGCCCCTCTTCCAAGCCTTCCGTAGTGTTCATATCCACCTCTCTAAAGGCCAAGCCAAACTTCTGGGCAACTTCAAAAGCAATCTGCTTGGCAACTGGGCAACTTGAACAACTGGGCAAAGTGAAAACCTTCAACTCGGGAGCCTTAACGTCTAGGCCTTCCATAATCCTAAATTACAGCACACCACCCTTAAAATTTTTTGAAACGGTGCCTCAGGTCTAACGGCTTCTATAGCTTGTTTTAAAGTTTCAGCGGACCTCGTGACTTCAATAATTACATCTGTGCCTCGTCCATTTGTGGTTTAAAACGCATTTCACAGGATCTTCCTCTTTCGAGTTAACGGTTATGTCTGCGCCATATTTTTGGTGAGTTCTAACTTCCAATCGGTGCTGGGGGCCTTGCTTAAAACCGCATCCAATAGGAAGATTAGGCAAGCTTGAAGATGTCGTTAACGCAACAGTTCTTGGTTCTATAAACGCTCATCTGAAGCCCTGCGCTAGACTTTCCATGTGGCAAGTTTCAAATCCCTATGCTTTTTATGGCCGCAACCGAAATTGTTTAATTTTACCTTTTCATCCTTTATTGGGCAAAGTGGAGGGAAACAGTGTGAAAACCTATTTGACTATTTGGTTTTATAGTGAGGGCGCCAGCCCCATGGAGGTTGTTGAGAAGCTTCGTTCTATGGGTTTTGAACCCTTGAAGGGTTATCACGACCACGTTTACGACTGGGGAAGGAAAGTTGAACTCATAGAGGTGCTTGAACTCGCCAACAAAGTTCATGAAACCCTTAGAGGAATGAAGGTTTTCTACAAACTGGAAACCGAATAGCATGCCCTACTCCGAGATAAGCTAAGCTCAAACTATAGAATTATCTGCAAACTGTAAACCATAAATCATACCGCAAAGTTTTTATATTAATGCTTATCTTTTCTTAATCCTCCGGAAGGGGAGAGTGAGCCTAAAACGGGTTCGGTGAAGATTGCGGTTTTTGGAACTCCCTTCTCTCCTTTCTCCCCTCGGAAACCCATCACCGGCCCGTGGGCAAGTCAAATTTTGAATCTACATTTGCAATGCGTAATGGTTATCGACTTGGAATTGCTGAAACTCCTTAGTAATGAAGCTGCATAAATTGCCAGTTTATTTGACGTTTGTCCTAATATTTGCCATAGTTGTTTCTGTTGATGTTGCAGAAGCCACCAGCACTAGTTTTACAGTCCATGGCGGCGAAGAGGTTGTTAAAACAATAAAACTAGCCGTGGAAGACCATGTTTCAATAAAGTTCACAGTTGTGGGACAGACAAACCACGCGATAACTTTCTATATGGTTTATCCCAACGGAAGTATAAGGGATTTCGGCAACGTAGGCAGTTTCAGCTACAGTTTCGTCTGCAACTTAGAAGGCGAATATAGGCTGTGTTTCTCCAATACGGCTTCTTCGGAGGAAAAGCTTGTAACGTTGGATTATGAAATTGAACACTATATCTTCGGGATTCCTCAAATGCTCTTCTTAACCATAATCATTGTTTTGGTTTGCTTGGCAGCCGTTGCAACCTTTGTGCTGATGGGGAAACCTAGATAATGAAGCCTTGATTTTTGCTATGGATGCTGAATACTGTTTTGGATTATGTAAATGATTTATATGGATTCGCAATAAATATCACTGACAGTGAAATTGCATGCTTGTCACAAACAGAGAACTGTTGTTAGCCGCCAGACGGGAAGCCTACGCTGTCGGAGCCTTCAACATTCAGAACCTAGAAAGCCTCCTAGCCGTTGTGGAAGCCGCAGCTGAGGAAAAGTCGCCGGTAATTGTGGCGATAACGCCCAGCGCCATAAAATACGGCGGACTAAAATATTTAACAACGCTGGTTAGAAAGGCAGCTGAAGACTCGCCCGTGCCCATGTCCCTCCACCTAGACCACGGTGAAGATGTTGAAACAGTTTCCAAATGCCTTGAAGTAGGCTTCACTTCGGTTATGATTGACGGCTCCCACCTGCCCTTTGAAGAAAATGTTGCCTTGACAAGGCGTGTTGTTGAATTGGCCCATCCCATGGGGGTTTCTGTTGAAGGCGAGCTTGGAAGGCTTACGGGCGTTGAGGAGAAAACTGTTGAGGAGCGGGAGGCAGTGCTAACAGATCCAGACGAGGCGAAAGAATTTGTTAGGCGGACCAGTGTGGATGCGTTGGCTGTTTCTATTGGCACTTCTCACGGCGCCTACAAGTTTAAGGGCGAACCGAAACTGGACTTTGAGAGGCTTAGGCTTATCCGGGAAAAGGTTGACGTGCCATTGGTGCTGCACGGCGCCTCCAGTGTTCCCCAATGGATAATAGAGAAAGCTACGAAATATGGGGCGGAATTAACGGGCGCCAAGGGCATACCGGAAGACCACATTAAGAGGGCGATTTCGCTTGGCATAACAAAAATAAACATTGACACGGACCTGCGGCTTGCATTTACAGCTGCGATGCGAGAGGTTCTGTCAAACTCTCCAAGGGAGTTTGATCCTAGAAAGATTTTAGGCTCCGCGAAGGAGGCTATGAAGGAGGTTGTTAAGGGGAAGATGCGCCTTTTCGGAAGTTCTGGCAAGGCATAAGGGAGGGATGCCGAAGTGAAAATTGGAGTATTAAGCGGAGGGGGAGATGCTCCTGGAATAAACGCGGTCATAAGAGCCATTGTTAGAAGGGGAATACAAACTTACGGTGATGAAATCATCGGCATTAGGGATGGCTGGCGCGGTTTCTTGGAAGCCAACTTCACGCCTCTGGACCTCGAAGCTATTACGGGAATCCTTCCAAAGGGAGGTTCGATCCTCGGCACTTCTAGGACGAATCCATTCAAGCGTGAGAAAGGCCCGGAGCAGATTATGGAGAACGCCCAAAAGGCTGGAATTGAGGCGGTTATTGCTATTGGGGGGGATGACACGCTTACAGTGGCACATAAGATGGCAGATTATGGCCTAAAATGTGCGGGGGTTCCCAAAACCATTGATAACGATATTGTGGGGACGGATTACACCTTCGGCTTTAACACGGCAGTCCATATAGCCACAGATGCCCTTGACAGGCTTCATACAACGGCTGAGGCTCATAACAGGGTTATAGTCCTAGAGGTTATGGGCCGCTACACTGGGCATATTGCCCTAGCAGCTGGAATTGCCGGAGGAGCCGATGCCATACTTATCCCTGAGAAGCCCTTTGATATAGAGGAGGTCTGCGAATATATTAGGCGGAGGCAGATGAGGGGCAGAAACTTTAGCCTAATTGTTGTGGCTGAGGGGGCTAAGCCGAAGGGTGGGAAGGAAATAGTATATAGCGAACACATAGACGAGTTCGGCCACATAAGCCTGGGAGGGGTTGGCTACTATTTGGCTAAGGAGATTGAAAGCCGCACTGGCATAGAAACCCGTGTAGTGGTTCTTGGGCATCTTCAACGGGGCGGATCGCCAACAGCCTTTGATAGGATATTAGCTACAAGATATGGCATAGCCGCTGTGGACCTGGTTCACGAGGGGAAATTCGGCCATATGGTGGCCCTTCAGGGGAACAGAATTGTCTCGGTGCCGCTTGGGGA
>Ga0105159_1000390_pt1 | contig 12287 bp, 10 predicted proteins | sample LHCtaG_2_FD_89590 | JGI IMG/M metagenome (GOLD analysis project Ga0105159, IMG submission 89590) | Hot spring microbial communities from Little Hot Creek, USA to study Microbial Dark Matter (Phase II) - LHC4sed_replicate | ecosystem: Environmental > Aquatic > Thermal springs > Hot (42-90C) >...
TCAGAAGCTTTATGTCTTCAGGTAGCTCGAACATAACAAAATAATTTATTCAATGTATAAAAATTTTGTGTAATTCAAAAAATTTATAAATGAAAATTAAAATGATTTAGTGGTGGGGGTTATGATGGTTAAGGGTTTCCCCTCAACAATGATCGAGTGCGAGCTGAACGTTATAGACATGCTTAAATATGCGGCAAAGTATTTTCCGAACAGAGAAATCGCGTCCAGAAAACTCGACGGTAGTATTTTCAGATACAACTATTCAGAAGCCTTAAAAAGAGTTTCGAGACTTGCAAATGCACTAGAAAGTCTCGGAGTTAAGGTTGGAGACAGAATAGGTGTGATCAGCTGGAACACATTCAGGTTTTACGAACTCTACTTCGGAATACCCGGAATCGGTGCGGTTTTGCTTCAAATGAATTTAAGACTGCATCCGGAGGAGCTGATTTACGTTGCGAAGCACAGCGGTGCGAAGATGTTCTTCGTCGATGAATCCCTGTTACCTCTAGCAATCCCGCTGGTTGAAGCTTTAAAGGCCAAAATTGTTGTTATGAGCGATGGAAAGCCACCTGAAACGTTTTTCGAGACCCTGAATTATGAGGACTTGCTTAAGGATCAGGAAGAGAAATATGATTTTCCTGTTATTGAAGAGAGGTCAGCTTATTCCGCATGCTATACTTCTGGAACAACAGGAAAGCCAAAAGGCGTTTACTATTCACACAGATCGATTGTGCTGCATTCCATGGCGATCCTGACAGCCTTAAACATGAGCAAGAATGATGTTTTCATGCAGATCGTTCCAATGTTCCATGCTACTGGTTGGGGTGCATTTTTCGCTGCAACGATAGCGGGGGCGAAGCTGGTTTTTCCCGGCAGATACGCACTCGAAGACATGAAAACCTTGGTCGATATAATGCTAGGTGAAAAAGTTACAGTTACCGCCGGTGCTCCCGCAATATTTATACCAATGCTCAACTATCTCCGCAGGCTTGAGCCAAAGCCAAAATTAAACATAAGGGCCTTTAGTGGGGCCACAGAACCGCCATTGGCAATGATGAAAGAGTTAAAGGAGTTTGGAATTGAGATTATCCATGCATACGGTGCGACGGAAACGAGTCCTCTCGTCTGTTACAACTTTCTGAAACCGGAACTTGAAAATCTGAGCGAAGAAGAAAAATGGGAAATAAAAAGGAGGCAAGGAATACCAGTTTTTGGAGTTGATGTCAAGATAGTCGACGAGAGCGGAAAAGAGCTGCCGTGGGATGGAAAAACAGTAGGGGAGCTCTGCATTCGCGGACCCTGGATAACCGGAGAATACTACAAAGATCCGAGAACATTTGAATCCTTCCTAGAAGATGAAACCGGTAGATGGTGGAGGAGCGGAGATGCCGCAACGATCGATGAGCACGGATACATAAAAATCGTGGACAGGTTCAAGGATCTAATAAAAAGCGGCGGAGAATGGATAAGCAGTGTAGATCTGGAAAACTACATCATGGCCCATCCAAAAGTTCTCGAAGCGTGCGTAATTGGTGTTCCGCATCCAAAGTGGCAGGAAAGACCTCTCGCACTCGTAGTTCCAAAGGAAGAGTACAGAGAAAGCATAACGAAAGAGGAGATAAAAGAACATTTAGCAAAGAGGTTTGCAAAATGGCAGATACCAGATGATATTATATTTGTCGATGAAATACCGAAGACGAGCGTTGGAAAATTCAGCAAAAGGACTTTAAGGGAGGCGTATAAGGAATACTACATCCAAACAGGAGTCAAGGCAAAAGATTAGCAATATTTTTATACTTTTTAATACCTTAATTGACTGTGATCCTATGAAGATTCTCGTAGTTGGTGCAGGAACAATGGGACACGGAATTGCAAGTGTTTGCGCAATGGCTGGTTATGAAGTTGACCTCGTTGACGTTTCGGATGAAATACTGGAATCTGCCAAGATGAAAATCGGATGGAGTCTTAAGAAATTGGAGGAAAAAGGATCGATAAAAAATGCTGTGGAAGTGCTGAATAAAATAAGAACTTCAACCGATCTCGCAAAATGCGCAAAAGATGCCGATTTTGTAATAGAGGCCGTGGTTGAGAGGACTGAGGTGAAGAAGGAGGTATTTAAAAAGCTCGATGAAAACTGCAAACCCGAAGTTGTGCTTTCAACCAACACCTCAACAATTCCGATTTCAGATATAGCATCTGCCACTAGAAGGGAGGACAGAGTTATAGGCCTGCATTTCTTCAACCCGCCAGTTCTAATCAGATTTGTGGAAATAATAAGAAGCGAGAAAACTAGCGATGAAACGCTAAAAAAGACCGTCGAATTCGCAAAATCTATCGGAATGGACTACATTGTTGTTGAGAAAGATGTTCCCGGGTTTGTTGTAAACAGAATAAATGTGAGAATATTCAGCGAAGCGATGAAGCTCATGGAGAAAGGTTACAGAGCTGAGGAAATAGATGCAGCGGTTAAATACAGGATTGGCATGCCAATGGGGCTCCTTGAAGTTGACGATTTCAGCGGAGTTGACGTGCTGTACAATGTGATAAACGAACTTAGAAAAAGGGGAATGGACCTAGAAGTTCCGGAAATCCTAAAGAAGATGATGGAGGAGAAAAGATTTGGAATGAAAACAGGAAAGGGATTCTATGAATATGAGGGCTTTTACAGCAGAGCAAAAATATTGCCAAGATCCGCATACAAAGTGAATCCGCTAAAGTTGCTAGCTGCAGGCATAAACGAGGCTGCATGGCTTATAAGGAATGGAGTTGCAAGCAGGGAGGACATAGACAAAGCAATGGTTCTCGGAATGGGATACCCCAAGGGTATCCTAGAAATGGCCGACGATTTCGGAATTGACAACGTTGTAAAGGCCCTAGAGGGGGGCGCTGATCCGCTGCTATCGAACATGGTTGCAGAAGGAAAGCTTGGAAAGAAAACCGGAGAAGGGTTTTACAAGTGGAGATATCACAGAAAAGAATTTGGACCGGTTATTTACGAGAAAAGGGACAATTACGCGCTTATCACAATGAACAGACCAGAAAAGCTGAATGCGCTTAACGAGGAAATGTGGAAGGGTTTGAATGAGGCTTTCTTAGAGGCTGAGAAGGATCCGGAAGTAAGAGCCGTGGTAATAACTGGGAAAGGGAGAGCTTTCTGTGCCGGTGACGATATAGCTGTGATGGGCTCATGGAAATCGTTCCTGGATGGAAAGGAATTTTTCACAAACATAGCTATGCCGCTTCTCAACACAATTTCGAATTACAAGAAGCCAATAATCTCGTTGGTGAATGGAATAGCATTTGGCGGTGGGTTAGAGCTAAACCTGGCATTTGACGTAGTAATTGCCAGCGATGATGCTGTCTTCTCAGTTCCAGAGGGACTCATTGGAGCTATGCCCCCGATAGCATCTTCCCTAGGTTTGGCCGTAATCGGAAGAAAGATGATACGCTACTGTCTAACTGGGGATCAAATGGATGCAGAAGAGGCAAAACAGCTTGGTATAGTTGACATAGTAGTCCCAAAAGACCAGCTGGAAATAGCTGGAGTAGAGTTCGTTAATAAGATTGCAAGACTTGCTCCGCTTTCTGTAAGGGCTATAAAGGAGACCGCAAGAGCTTACAGAAATGTCTTTGGATTTGCAATCGAGAAGAGTTTGCACGAAATAATTGAACTGATTCCAACCCAAGACTTTGCTGAAGGCATGAAGGCCTTTGTGCAGAGAAGGAGACCATCCTGGTCGGGGAAATGATTCAGAAATCTGATCAAAATTAATTTTTATTTTTAACAGAGGCGCATAACTCAGAAATATCGCAGGAAAAACGGGCCGGGAGGGATTTGAACCCCCGACTGCGGGATTAAGAGTCCCGCGCTCTACCTGGCTAAGCTACCGGCCCATTCAGATTTTTATCAATCATTTTCTGCAGTTTTCGTTGCTCGCAGTTTACCTCGAAATCAACGTACTGTTCTGAGTATTTAAACTTTGCCCGAAGATCTATCCAAGAGTTCAAGGAGTTCCGTAAACTCCTTTTTAAGTCTTGACTTCTTATAGCCATGATCTATGAAATCCCAAAGTAATGGTTCTTCTAAGTCGAAGCTTTCTAGAAAGCGGGAAAAATTTCTGTAGCTGCTTCCAAAAAATAAATCCGAAACTTTCTCATCACCACGGGCTAAAATTGTCTGAATTACGAACTCCTTCAAATTCGGTGGATAGAACTCGATTCCATGCTTCTCTGACTCCTCTTCTATGATCGAAATCTTCCTGTTCAGTTCTCCAATTTCTGCAAAGGGCAGCCATTGAAGTGGTGTGTGCGGCTTCGGAACAAGAGGATTCACAGATATCTCTACCCTCGGAATGAATCTCTTCAAATAAGCCGCGTCTTCCACAATTTTTCTAACATCATCTTCATTTTCCCCGGGAATTCCGATTATGTAGTAAAGTTTTAGCTTTTCAAAGGCTTTTGCCGAAATTTCTGCAGCCATCTTGACGTCTTCGAAGCTTATTTCCTTTTTCAAAAAATCTGAAAGAAGGGGAGAAGCAGTTTCCGGGGCAAGGGTTAATGTCCTAACACCTGCAGCTTTCAAGATTTCAACAAGCTCCTCATCAACGGCATCCGCCCTGATAGAAGAAGGAGAGACTTCAAATCCTTTTTCAACCAGTTTTTGGACTATTTCTTTAAAATGCGGGTGATCGGTTGGAGATGGGGCGATGATTGCAACCTTTCTTGAATTTCTTATTTCTGGCAAATCTTCTATTTTTCTCCAGCGCGGAGGGGAATATATCTGCCTCACAAGGCAAAAGCTGCATCTCCTTATGCAACCTCTTCCAATTTCAAGCAAAAAACTCCTACCGTAAGCCCCCTCCCCAATTATCTCCTCTTCAATATGCCTTCCAAGCCTGCAAAAAACCCTTTTAACCCTCTCCTCATATCCCGTGAAGATTCCCTCAATTCCCTTCAAATCCTCAACTTCTTTCGCACTGACTATTTCTTCGATTCTCTCATCTGCCTCTCCTATGAAAAAGGCATCGAAAAACCTCATAAGGGGTCTGGGATTCTCCATTACACACGGACCTCCTGCTATTTTGAGCCCTCTAAAACCGCTCTTCCTTATAATCTCGACTGCCTTGAAGTAGTCAGTCTCGTACTGCAAGCTAAAAAGGGCCAAATCGAAATCAGAAAGCTTGCTACCGTTTTCAACGCTCCTCATTCCATCGAAAACATCTGAATAGAACCTTTCGCAGTGAGCAAATTCGTTTATCTTTGCATAGATCAGCTGAAGCCCAACATTGGAAATTCCTCCAACGTATCTGTTCGGATAAACTAACGCAACTTTCTTCTCTCCTTTTCTAAACTTTTTCTGGAAAGGATTAAACTCCACAAAACTAATATGGGGGCCTGAATATTAGCCTCATGGAGACTTGCTGTCCAGTTTGTGGCTCGAAAATGGAAATCTTGAGAGAAGAAAAGGGAAAGTTCAAAAGGAGATATTCCTAATTTGACATGCATATCCTGGTTTTACTCTGCCCGAAATGCGGAAAGGAAGGAGTATTGCGAATTGTTCCCGATCTCAACATGGAGAACTTCGAATATCCGGTATGAAGGTTGAATTCGACGAAAACATTGCTGAAGACTTCGTGATCTGCTGGGGTTTAACTGTAAGGTTGCCGAAATACGCTCTCTTCGGCAGCACAAGGGAGGAAAGAAGGAAAACGTTGGAAAAAAAGATACGGGAAATTTTGAAGGAGATACCGCTAAACTTTGAAAGGGCAAAAATAAGACTCGCGTCGGCCTGGGTGAGATATTACGTATTCGAGCTAGATCTAGATGGAAGAAAATTCGCACTGAACATTCTCTCCCCGAATTCAAGCATAAAGAGCTTCAAAAAAATCGAATTTCCCGAAAAAAATGTTGCAAAACCCATTTATTTATCCGACGAATTCATGCTGCAAGAATGGATCGATGGCATTCCGCTTTCAGAGTTCAGAGAAGGCTTTATCATGAAAGAGGATCCAAAGATCGGGAAGTGCATAAAGCTGACTGCAAAACTTCTCTACGAACTTTTCAAGATCGGTTACATCTACAATCCCTGGGAAGATTACGAGGCCGTTTTAAGGGGAGATGAAATAATACTGCTTGATCTGACCAGATTTGAGAGAAGCAAGCTGGGAAGAAGGGATTTTGTTAAGCAGTACTACGGCGCTCCATTCTTCTCGCCCGATTTGATAGTTGAAAATGAGAGGAACAGGATTTTCTGGAGGGGGACAAGCGATAGGGATTACTTCGGGGTTAGCAGGGAAGAATACGAGGAACTCTTTCTTGAGGGAATTTCATTGGCCTGCAACAGCTTTGAGGAATTTCTGGATGTTTCTCAAATCGATGAAGAGAGAGCAAGTTCGATCTGGAGAAAAAGATATTAGAGTCTTGGGAGAACTTTTTCTATGAACATCATTGAAGTCGCGGAAAATCTTTACCTCATCGATCTTCCCCTAAATCTCGAGGGATTCAGGAAGTTCATAAGCAGCTGGGTTGTTAAGAATGGAGACAGGGCTTTACTCATTGACGTCGGCCCGAGATCTGCAATTCCAAAGCTTATCGAGGCTCTCAGCTTTCTTAAGGTGAGAGAAGTTGAATTTGTTCTGCTGACGCACATACACCTCGATCACGCTGGTGGAATTGCAGAATTCCTCGTGAAACATCCGGAGGCAAAGGTTGTGGTACATGAATCGGGCAAGAAGCATCTGATCAATCCAGAAAGACTCTGGAAAGCTTCTCTTGAAGCGCTAGGAAGCGTGGCAGAAGCATACGGAAAGCCAAATGGAATAGAGAGCAGCAGCATTCACGAGGATGAAGTTGAATTTGCGGGGAAAAAAGTGGAGATCATTAAAACACCGGGGCATGCGCCGCATCATCAAAGCTACGTTTATGGTGATTTTCTCTTCGTTGGAGAGACTTTCGGCGTTCACATGCCCCTTAAAAGCGACTACTATCTGCGCCCTGCAACGCCGCCGAGGTTTGAATATGAAATTGCAGTCGATTCGATTGAAAAGCTAATTTCCCTCGGAAGCAAAAAGCTCTGTTTCGGGCATTTTGGATTCAAGAGGGATAGTCTAGAAATAGCGGACAGAGCTCTAAAGCAGCTAAAGCTCTGGGTGTCAACAATATACGATATAATGTGCAGAAAGGATATAAGAGATGAGAAAGAGATCTCAAAGCTTGCAAGGAAAGAGCTTATGGAGAAGGATTCAAAGTTCTCAAACTACAAGCTTTTGAATGAGGATATAAAGAAGAGAGAGGATTTCTTCATAAACAACACGCTGAAGGGGATACAGCAATACGTTGCAGAGAAATACTGCCTCTGAGGTGTCCGTTTGGAAGCAAGAGACTGGGTGCAGTTCTTTCTTGAGATAAGAAAGAATCTGATAAAGTTATTCGCAATACTGGCAATAGCTACTTTCTCCTTCTTTCCCTTTTCCCCGATCCTTGTATCTTTTGTCGTAGAGGAGATGTTTCCATACCAGAATCCAAATCCGGATGAGGCAAAAAGACTTGCAGAGCAGATAATGGAAATAGCAAACAGAATAAGCGAGAACGCAAACAACACGACTTTTGTCAGAGAGGAAATGAAGAAGATTTCAAGATTATCCGCTTCTTACATTGGACCGGTTGTTATTACCCCTCTCGAAGCTCTTGTTTTAAGCCTGAAGCTGTCGCTTGCTGTCGGAATAGCGGCTGTTGTTCCCTATCTTATTCTCATCCTTTCAAAAGTCTTAAGAATAAGGGGATGGCTCAGAGTTTCCGCAAAACCATATGCGGTAGCTTCAATCGCGCTTTTCATCCTCGGCTGCATTTACGGGTTCATTATTGTCAAGCTAATTATCAGATTCCTTCATAGCATAACGATATCCTACGGCGTAACACCGCTTTATTCGCTTTCCGAATTTGTAACCTTTGTTCTCCTCATGATCTTACTTTTCGGCCTTTTTTTCGAGATCCCGGTTGTAATGTTTTTCCTTGCAAAGAACAAGGTTGTCAGCTACAAAAACCTTAAAAAATACAGGAGGCATGCTTACGTCCTCTTTTTCGTGATCGCAGCAATAGCAACGCCAACGGTGGATATATTCACGCAAACAATGCTTGCGCTTCCAATGTGCGTGCTTTTCGAATTTGGCATGGTTATAGTAAAGTTTGCAAAATGAACCAGCACGGATTTTCCATTTGATTTAATCTTTTCTCATTCTCTGCAAATTGCAGCTTTCGATCATAAATTCAGCAAAGAAATTTCTAATCCGACATCTTTTTAATCTTTCAAGAAGAGAGAACTCATGCGTAGAGAGAAGCTCAGCTTCTCAGCCCTCGCAGTATTTTCATCGGTTATGCTGACAAACAGATTTCTTGCACTTTTCGAAATAACAGACTACGTCATTCTCTTCTATTCGGCGCTACTAACAGCTTCCATCTGTGCGCTTCTGATCAAAGAATAGTTTTGGAGATCCTTTTGAACTTCTTTTCCCATTTCAAAAGCTCATCGAGTATCTTTTTTATTCTCTCTGCACCTTCATTAACAAAAAAGCATGCCTTCTCGGTTCCGACCTCATCCTTAATTTCTAGCGCGCCAAATATTATCGCAAGTGGATTCCTAAGCTTGTCGGCTAAGAACTGGAAATGGGCCAGAATTTCTTTCAAAGCCAGAATTATCTCTTCTCTCCTCTTTCTGAACTCAAGGTTTTCGCAAGCCAGTCTAATTACCTGGAAAAGATCCTGAAATATCTGAAGAATTTCCTCATCGCATCTTTTAAGGAAAACGTATATCGCAGAATTGTGCAGTATAGGCGAGGAGACCAGCAATTCCTTTTCGACAAAGCTAAAAGATTTTGGCTGGTATTTCAGAAATTCGCAGCTCAAAACTTCTTTGTCCTCAACCTTATAGTACTCAGCGCCCTCATCTATCACAACAACTGCCCTGCATATGTCCAGCTGGATGAGCTCCTCGCAGACAAACTGAAAGATCTTCTCCCTTGAATCAAAAAGCCATATGTAGCTTGCGATCGAAAAAGCAGTAAATAATAGATCGTTCATACTTTCAACCTTTTAAGTCTTTCTAGCACTTCGGAAAGCTCTTTTTCAAGCTCATTAACCTCAAATTTCTGCCCCTTTAAATCTCTCAGCAAATCCACCTGCTCTTCCTCTCTCTTCTCTACCTCCTTTGCCAGATCTTCCAGAAGTTTGTCCGAATCCTCAAATTCTATCTTCTCCGATTTCTCATCCTTCACAACATCACCCTCCAGTTCGACTTTCTTTTCCAATTCTCCCGATTCTATGCTCAGGGCAGGCAGTGAAATCTCGGGAGTCTTTTCGGGAACTGTTTCCTCCCTTTTCTCACCTTCGCTTGCCTGCATTTCCGAAAGTAAATCCTCCTTCACCTCGAACTTTTTCGCAGCTTCCTGCGTTGCATCGTCGAGCTTCACAACCTTTTCCTTTGCACCACTGGAGACAACTTCTTCCAGTTTCTTGTCTATTTCCTCAATCTCTTTTTCCTTTTTCCTAAAGCCAAAATTCGGAATTTTCAGAGTTAAATTCACCCTGCCTTTCGGAAAGTTGAGGACAAGGATTATTCCCAAGATTGCTAAACCAAAAAATAGCTCGAGCGGAAAATCAACCATTCAAAACCACCCCCAGCAATCCGATAAAGCTCGGAAGAGAGAATGCGAGCTTTACAAGAGGAGGTACCACGAGCATCAGAATGCCAGACAGGATGAATATTATGGAGGCATAATAGAGATAGAGAATTCTGCTCCCTCCCTTTACTATATTCGAAGCCAATATATTTGCGATCGTTACTGAGAGAATCAAGAGGAACGTGTACTGGGCAAGAAGCTCAGTGGGAATTCCGGCAAAAATTCCAAGGTTCAAACCCTGCAGAGGGACGTTCTTAAAGACTTCTCCCGTCTTCACCTGAGATGCAAAGAGCTGGGAGAGATATTCTGTGAAAATCGTGAGGATGTTGTCGATGAAGAGCATGAGTGAGACCATGGCCACGTGAAGGGGGATTATTAGGTTTACAAAGCCGGAGGCTATCAGATTTCTCTTGAGCCTCAGAAGAACCATTTCAAGATTCGATTGACTCACTATTTCCCCCACTGCATCCGGATCGCCTCCAAGCTCGACCGCATCTATGAATATAGGCGTGAGTTTCTCGATCAGGTAGCTTCCGCTCTCACCAATGAATCTATACCAGCAAATCCTTGGATCGAGGCCCATTGAGAGCCTTTTCTCGAGCTCGATGGCGAGATCCTTAAGCTCCCCCAGATTTTTCTGATCAATCCTTCTTATAGCTTCAGCTATCGAAACTCCGGCCCCTCCTTTTATTGCGCCGAGGCTCCTTATGAAGCTCGTAAAGGCTTCATCCCTCTTTCCTACCTTTCTGTCATCTATTTTGGCAAGTATGCCTATCGGGAGAACGGATATTCCGAAAGCCAAGAATCCGTAGCCCGAAAATTCGTGGTTTCCTGTAATGATTGGGATCAGGCCGCAGAGTATGAATAGAAGAATTCCGGAAATAAGAAGAGGATACAGCAGCTTATAGGCGAAATTCTGCTCTTTCGACCTTATCTTCAGATCGTGAACCTTTTTGTCCTTTGGAACTGCCTTAAAGAGCATTATAACTCCGAAAATGCAGATCAGAAAATTTCCGACTGAGGAAACTAGGAGAGTTGTTGCGGGATCGCCAACGCTGTAGATGACAACAGAGAGTAGCACAACAACCGAGATCAGGGAAGCTGAAACCAGAAGAGAGGTGTAAGCATCGCTCCACTTTCTCAGACTTTCAAGATTTCTGTCGTATTCATCTTTTCTTATCGTTTTAAAAGCCTTCCACTCCCTCTCGAGGAATTCCCTGTCAGGTTCTCCGGCTGAGATTGCATTTGCAAGCCTGTTAAAAAGTCTCTTAACCCTTTCAGCCTTTATCTTTTCCGCAACTAGCTCGCATGCTGTTGCGTAATCGTAGTGCCATTTCTGCGCAAGATCTCGAACCATCGCAAAATACTTGCTCGGTGAATACTTCGTTTCCGAAGCCATCTGGAATATCTTATCCCTGCTGAGGTGGGCGGTAGATAGCGAGGCCATGTATGTAAGGAGAAAGAGGAGATCGTTGTCCGAGAGTATTTCTTCCCTCAGCCTCCTAAGCCTTTCGAGAAACGGAAATTTGAACTTAAAAGCCGGTAGCTTTGCGGTTTCAAACATATCAGATCTTTATAGACAGAATACCGCTCTTCGTTATCTTCGCAATGGCCCTGAAGAATCCGTAGAAGTCAACTATCCCCTGCTCGTGCAACTTTTTCAGGATTTTCGCCCTCTTTTCCACCTCTTCATAGATCAGCTTTTTCTTGTTCGGCGGAATTCCCAAGCGCGTTGCGATCTTCTGCTCTAGCAGATAAGAGCTCCCGTATCCTGTAAAGATGTGCTTGTCCGTAACCGGATCCCACTGGAATACTTCTATATAACTCACTCCGCCCTTCTGCGGATTGTAGCCAACTATCTCCGAAACGCTCAGAACCCTTCTAACAAGCTTTCCGTCCGGTCTTCTAACAGCGCTCTGGATCACAACAAAGTTCAGGTTGTCTATGAAAGTCTTGGGAACACTGATGGGTTCAGTAGTCAGCCTTTGTATCAGCTTCTCAACCGTTGCGGCATGGAAAGTTGACATCACAGGATGCCCCGTTTGCATCGCCTGGAATGCAATGTTCCCCTCAACACCTCTTATCTCGCCAACAAGTATGTAATTGGGCCTCTGCCTCAGCGCCGCTTTCAGCAAGTCGAACATTGTAACATCGCTGCCGCTCCCCTCGCCTATCTTTCCGCCTCTAGTTGTGCCTCTCGTCACTTCTCTTGTCCAGTTCCTGTGCGGAACCTGAAGCTCCGGGGTGTCTTCTATTGAAACTACCTTCGCCTCCGGGCGGATGAAGGCTGTTATTGCGTTCAGCAGAGTTGTTTTACCGCTCGCCGTTTCGCCGCATATGAATCCGCTCATCCCCTCGCTTATCAGAAGCCAAAGATATCCGGCGATCATGTAATCCAAGCTTCCGAACTCAATTAGCTGGAGAACGCTGAAAGGGATTTCGTTGAACTTCCTTATTGTGAAGTTGCTCCCGTTTTTGCTTATGTCCCTACCATATACGATGTTAATTCTGCTTCCATCCGGAAGCGTTGCGTCAACGATTGGATCCTTGTAAGTTACCGGCTTTCCAACCCTCTCAGCAAGCCTGAGAACGAATTTGTTCAGCGCATCCTCA
>Ga0105159_1000396_pt1 | contig 12201 bp, 14 predicted proteins | sample LHCtaG_2_FD_89590 | JGI IMG/M metagenome (GOLD analysis project Ga0105159, IMG submission 89590) | Hot spring microbial communities from Little Hot Creek, USA to study Microbial Dark Matter (Phase II) - LHC4sed_replicate | ecosystem: Environmental > Aquatic > Thermal springs > Hot (42-90C) >...
AGAATGATACTGTAAATCGAATACCATCCGTCACTACGTGGTTATTAGTCACTATGTGTCCCTTATCGTCATACACGAAGCCAGAGCCCACGGCGGTTCCATACCTAGTTTCTACGGTTATCATCACTACGGAGTCTTTAACGTTCTCGTAAACGCTAGGTATCCAATCAGCTATTCCGCCTCCGACTGTTACTGTAACCGTCGAGGTAAACTGGGCTACTTTGCCCACCTCTGCTTTAATGCTTGATAACTCCTTCTGCCCTACTGATAGAGCTGAGAGCTGCGTTGAAACGGATGAGCGAACATCTGCGAGTTGGGACCCTATCTGGACCAAGTTAATCGCCATAAACACGACGAGAATCAGTGCAACTGCTGAGAAAGCAATAGAGAGCTTATTCGTCATCTAATTAATAATTCTTACATCTGTTTATAAGGTTATATCATGAATCATCCATTATAGTAGTTCAGACAACGTTTTATATTGTTGCCTTTCGGTAGGTTTCAAGAACCCATGGAAAGATCCAAGACTCTTCCGCCTCGAAGTGTCTTCTCATAAATTCTTCTAAAGCATCTCTTATTTCAAGTGATTTATCACTAGATAGAGAGATGGATTCTTGAAGCTCCCTAATTAACTGGTGAATTTCTCGATGTTCTTGAAAAACAGCTATTGCCCTAGCCGATTTTCCCTACCATAAGTATCTAGGAGAAATTTTAGCACTTTTGCCTCTTCATCAATAACATGCTGGTCAATATAGGACTTGAGGTCTTTAACCTTGTCTATAGCGGCCAAAAATTTATTATCACTTATCAATGCTGATAGATCTTTAAGCAGAGTCCTAACTTCTTCATGTTCTTTGACTAATGTTTCCAGAAGGGATGGGAGTTCTAATCGGCGAGGCCTCATAGATGCATGTTATACTTATTGATCTACTATTAAGATTATATTTTATACAATTTTTTGAGCAGCTTCTCTATGCCACTGCCGTACTGTGCTGCCTTCTTTTCACAAGCAGCGACTTCTTCAGGAATCCCAGCAACTCTACAAGCCTCTCGCAGAATTATCTTTCTCTGTGGCGGCCTTATCTTGAGCGAGAGGGGCAACGAAGCCGCAAAGCCAACGATTTCTGGATCTAGGTAAGGAAGGGTGAGCAAGCATCCGGCGAGGGCTGTTGCTGAGTAATCCCTAACTATGCCACTTCTCCATAGGTTCGCTAAGTCATGCCTCATGGCTTTCTCTACATCACTAGTCCCCGATTCCTGATAGATTCGTAGATACTTTCTGTACCCGCCAAAGAGCTCGTCTGCGCCCTGCCCCGCTATGAGCTGTCTTATACCGTTGTTAGCGGCTTCGAGGGCGCCAGTAAAGAAGAGGACGGCCAAAGAAGTGTCCATCAAACTGCTAATTCCTAGCGTGTCTCTAATACGTGCCGCTTCTTTAAGCAGTCTGTCCTGAGACACTTCTACTGAGACTCTATCAGCGCCGATCACTCTAGCCACCCTTTCTGAGAGGGCCAAGTCATGCGAGCCCCTCAGACCCACAGAGACTGCTAAGACGGCTCTTCTCGAGTCCATGATAAGCTTCAATAGGAGAGTACTGTCGATGCCGCCAGAAAAAAGAACAGCACACCTATTAGACACATTCTTCTCTATTGAGGACTCTATTAATCTAAGAAGCAACTCTGGGGAATGATTATAAATGTTATCTTTAGACCTGATCTCTCGAACCTCGGTTAATCCGCCTCTGTCGATTGTCAGCTCTGTAGATGGGCCTATTGGACGAAACATTTGATTAGGGCTCTCGGCGAGTCTATGCCAGCTGGCCACGGCGATTGGATCGTCGAAGACTATCGAGATGGGGATCGTTGAGTAGTTATCCGTCTCAGCACTTATAACTCCAGCACTTATCTTGGCCTTTAGAAAGAACGGAGAATTCTTTAGTGACGAATCGTCAAGGATTGCAGAGGGCGATAGGTTAAGTTCTACGTGATCCCCATGCATAGCTACGACGTCTGCACCGGCATGGAGCACTAATACTGCATAGCATTGAAAGGGCTGCGATAACTCTTCTATTGATGCTCTTTTACCATCTATGACTATGTCGGTCCTAGGCCATCTACCAGCCAGTTCCTCCATGACACCTTTAGAAATATGTAGAAGACTAGCAGTACCCATAGACGCCGCGGCTATAAACACAGCCAGCCCCTACTCACCCTCTACAATATTTAGAGCGCCAGAAACTTAACTAATCATTATTTTTCGTATTATTGCTCCTTTTCTCTCTTGTTTAGCTTTTTCAAGACGCGTCTCTTCAAAGGGTCTGGAATCTTTATCTCTGGGTCTGAGATAATTGCTGGGTGATGCGGATCAATCATTATGACCTCAAACCAGTAGTATAGACTGTCATAGGTTAGTGGATATCCACCCAGTGGGTAGAGGTTTGGATACTTCTTGACGCATCTGTTTATTGCTTCTTCAAGCATCGTCACGTTGACTTTATGAAGCACCGCGCCTATTGCTTTGGGTCTTCTTCCACTGTTTGGCCTCGGCCTGCTGAAGCCTCCTCTTCTTACCCTTACTCTCAGCACTACGAATCCCTGCTTGGCCTTGTAACCCAACATCCTTGCTCTGTCAAGCCTGATTGGCTTCTCAACCCTGACGACTGATGGCTCCCTCCTCCACCTTATCCGGCGCTGCCGCAACAGTTCTCTCAGCTCGCCCGGCCTCTCACGCCACATCGAGTTCATCAACGCATAGATTCCCATGTAGTCCCAATGTATATGCTAATAATCATTAAAAAACCTAAACCGGCCCACTAAACGGCTAAAAAATAGGACAATTGTCCTAAAATCTACTTTAACTAGGACACAAGTTTTTAATATAAATATAGGAAGCCCCCTATGACGGGCCTCGAATGCTTGCCGGAGCCCTAGTCGGGGATGTCGGGGCGTCCAATATTTGGTAGACATGTTGTAGTTCTCCGCTCATCTTCTTCCATTCATATTGATGTTGTTTGCGGACCTGCTCGGTCCATCATTAAAAGTATCTGTAATAAGCATCTCTCTAACAGTGATGACAAATTTAAATAACTAGTGATGCGCATAGGTAAGGTGTTGAGAAGCATAAGGGTTGTTCAGGGCTCATCGGTCGGTAGATGGGTTTGGGAAATACTTACCTGTGATGCATGTCTACTCGAGATAGAGGAGGGAGTTAGTTATAATAAATGTAGCAATTGCGGAGCAGTTTTTCACGTAGAGTGCTACAAAAGCCTTATAGGGACAAAGGGTGTTTGTCCAAAATGTAGGGTGCCTTTGACATGAGTAGCGATAATAAAGATGAGGTAAATGAGGTGGAGATTAAGATTGACTGGGTAGATACTCCTCGTGGGAAAGTCCCGACATACGAGAGTATCAGCAAGGCGATTGAAGATATAGCTGAAGTATTAATGGAGCAAGACATTAGGTTAGAATCAATCGAGAAAAAGACCTCGCAGCAATCATTGAAGCCCGAACAACTAGAGGCAGTCATCTCAGAGATTAAAGCTCTCCGCGCAGAGATTAAAAACATCTACGAAAAAATAGATTATCTCGAGGAGCTCCTAAATGAAATTTCAGAAAAGACAGACACTATAGACTATCTAAGCGAATTAATAGAACGTCACTTTAAAACTAGACGTGAAAGGGACGAGGATTAGTCAGTCTTTGTTATCCCTTAAGTATATTGCTTCTAAGTTCTTGCTTTAATTTCTCGAGAGTGTACTTCTCCGCCTCGAGGCTGCTTATCTCCTGCTGCAGCAGCTGCTTCTTCTTCTCGAGCTTCTTCACCTCTTCGACAAGCTCCGTAAATTGTTTGTTGTATTCCTCAAGAGTTTTCTTCTCCAATTCAAGTTTAGCTATTTCTTCTCTTTTTCTCTCCTCTAATCTTGATAGCCTATCGAGCCTTATCTCCCTTATCTTGAACCTCCTATCCAGGTCTCTGAACGCCTTTTCCAACCTGTTATTTGCCTGCTCTATGAGGGCTATGTACTGCTCGTTAAGTTCTTTTACCTTTCTCTCTAGTTCTTCCTTGCGTTCTTCAAGCATCCGTACCTCTTGCTCGTAGTTTGCAAGCGTAGTCTCTTTCTTGTCTAGTTCTTGCTTCCATATCTCTATCTGGCGCTTAAGCTCCTCGAGCTTGTCTTTCTCCTCCTTTAAGGCCTCGCGCTCAGCGGCAATTGATCGTCTTACTTGCTCAAGCTGCTCAACCTGAGAGTTCTGGAACTCCAGTATCTCTTTGAGGTTATTCTCATGTTCCTGAAGTGCCTGAATTGTTGATATTGAGAGCTTCAGAATTCTTATGGCTTCTTTAAACTCCATCAACAACTCTAAGGGCTGCGTCTCCTTGATGGCTTCTATGTCAGACTTTACACTTACTATCCCAGCCTCTAGTGGCTCGATAATCCTTGCTGCTAGCCTGCCCTCCATGCCCTCCATTTTATTTATAAGCTCTGTCAGTAGCTCCGATATGCGTCCAAGCTCCTCGCCCTTCTTTCCGAATAGACTCATTACTCCATCAAAGACGGAAAATTTTGCTTATAAACTTTCGCATTCCAGCGGCCCTGTGCATCTGTGTACTCACTGTGGGCTTTTTTGGCAATACGTGGTGCTAATTTATATAGTAGTTGCCCATCTATGAATTTAAAGGCATGATTACACCTGTATCAGAGGCACTCTCAAGATTCATGAGGGTGGGCGCCCTTATATCGCTTTTAGGCTCATTCCACACGCTGACGTTGCTGTTAACGTGGTTTGCAGTAACGTATGACACGCTCCAAAGACAGGCTCTTTTGGGATATTGGCTAAACGAGAGCTTCATGCTTTCCTTAGCGGCTGGCGCTTTAGCGGGGCTAGCCGGAGCGGTCGCGTCAATCTCTAGGAAAATAAAGGTCGTGAAGATTGTTGTTCCATCAGCTGCTAGCGCCTCTGCAGCCCTTGCGATAATATCACCTATCTATTCATACATTCTAAAGATGCCGCGATTCGAGGTGGTGTTTAACCCAGAGATCGGGCTGTTTGCAGCCATCTTCTCAGGCATCGGGATTGCTGGGGCCGCAGTCTTAGCAGGACTCATAAGCCTCAGCGTAAAGACCCAGCAGGTCGGTGGCGCATGGCGGACACCCACATACCAGCAGTATGAGGTTGAATCCATGACTACAGAGGCTGAACAAGCAGTTGTTGAGCAGCCTGAGGAGCGTGCAGTGGAGGCAGGCCCTAACTATTCCCCAGCACAAAACGTCCCTGAGGGGTCTCAGTGCGTAATATGTTATGATCAGCTAACACCTGAGACTGCGTATGCATGCAACTCATGTGGTGCTCTCTTTCATAAGGACTGTGCAGATGCGTGGGCAGACCTGGGTGGTCAGTGCCCGAACTGTGGCGCGAGACTGTCTCGATAAAAACCTCTGCGGTGCGCTGAGATGCCTGAAACCCTCTATGATAAACTGATGAAGTTATTCCTCAACAGGGGGTTCTTCTTTCCCTCATGCGAGATATACAGCGACGCCCCGGCAGGGTTCTGGGAGTACGGAAAGCTCGGCGTCCTTCTTAGAAACAGATTCGTAGAGACATGGAGGAGAGAGCTCGTAAGAAGAGACGACATGATAGAGATAGATGGCTCACAAATAATGGCTAAACAGGTCTTTGTAGCCTCGGGCCATCTTGAAAGCTTCGCAGATCCAGTCTCGAGGTGCCAGAGATGCGGAGCACTGCACAGAATAGATAGACTGATAGAGGAGAAAGCAAAGATAAGAGTCCCTGAGAGGCTGAGAGACGAGGAAATCGAGGCCCTGTTAAGAAAATACAACGTTAAATGTCCAACGTGCGGGGGAGGGCTGGGACCAGTCGGCAGGTTTAACATGATGTTTCAAGTAAGGGTAGGCGGTGCCGGAGAGGAGGCCTACCTAAGACCAGAGACATGCCAAAGCATCTTTGTTGATTTTCACAGAATATACATGACGATGGGTTTGAAGCTGCCCTTCGCCGTCTGTCAATTCGGAAAGAGCTTCAGGAATGAGATCTCTCCCCGTCAAAGCTTGATGCGTCTAAGAGAGTTCTATCAGGCAGAGATAGAAGTCTTTTTTAATCCGAAAAAAGCGAACGATTACGAAAAAGTCAAGACTGTTGCTGACTATAAACTGAGACTGATGCCTAGGGACCAAGAAGTCACCGAGATGACTTGCCGCGAAGCAGTCGAGTCCGGAATTATCTCCAACTATTTATCGGCATACTATCTCGCATTAATCCAGCAATTTTACGAGAAAATAGGGTTGGATAAAAAAAGATTAAGACTAAGGCAGCTTGGAGATGATGAAAAGGCATTTTACGCAATTGAGGCATGGGACGTCGAGGCTGAGACGTCTCTGGGATGGATAGAGCTCGTCGCATGCAACTATAGGGGAGACTACGACCTATCGGGGCATATGAGAGTAAGCGGCAAGGACCTAACAGTCCTAGACGATGGGGAGAAGATAATACCCCACATCTTTGAACTCTCAATGGGTGTTGACAGAAGCATATACACAGTGATAGAGCATAACTATTTAGAGACGCAAAACAGGAGAGTGCTAAAGCTCCCATACTTCCTAGCTCCAATTCAGGTCGCAGTTTTTCCACTTGTATCGAAGGATGGGCTACCAGAGAAGGCCATCAAAATATACGAAATGATTAAGCTAGATTTTGACGCCGTGTTTGATGATAAGGGCGATATTGGAAAAAGATATAGAAAGATGGATGAGGTGGGGACGCCGGTTTGCATAACTGTTGATTATCAGACATTGGAGGACGATACTGTAACTATCAGGGACAGGGACACGATGGCTCAACGCCGCGTTCACATCTCCGAGCTTAAAGAGACGCTCTCAAACATTCTCTCCATTAGCCACAGTCATGGAGTTTAATTATATAAGCAACTCATGATATATTATTTAAGTTAGGGAGGGTTAGTATGTCATTTCCCCGACAAAGAATTGAAGATATAGAAAATACCATCATGCTTCTCACTCAGGAACAAGTTAGGAAAATTATGGACGTTATGCGAGTCCTCACACTCATGATTGAGGACATCACTAATAAAAAAGGTGAAAATATTCTCCTACAAAAGTATAACGAGATCTTGAAGATCGATGAGGAGTGCAAAAAGCTTAAACATTCAACTGGAGAGCAAATAATGAAGATTGGATCGCTGTTGCAGGAAAGAGAAGATTTCATAAGATTGATTAGTTGTCTAGATAAGATCTCAGACAAGGCTGAGGGCGCGGCCTTCAGACTCCTAAGTCTCCAAAAGTTAGGTTTCCACGACGACAACATTTATCAACGATTATCAGAGCTCTCAGACAATGTCTTCGTAGCTGTAGAGAAGTTGAAAGAAGCAATACTGGCAATCACGCTTGACTCATCGGTTCTTTACTCAAAATTGATGGAGATAGAGGAGCAGGAACATAAGGTTGATGAGTTGTTCCGCAAGTTGGACATCATGCTTTTACAGAGTAAGCTTTCTGTTCCTCACTTACTCCTTATGAGAGAGATTACCCACATGCTTGAAGACATCGCCGATAAGTCTGAGGAAATAACCAATATCATAAAGGCTCTATTTCCTCAGATAAAATAGGTGAAAACATTTTCACACTAAGCCACAGTCACGTTGAATAGAGACGACTCAGTATTAGGATAATTAGGTGTTGGTGATGATAGAGGCGGAGTTTGTCGAGGGAAACATAGTAGTCTTTGATAAAGAGCAAGCAAGAAGGCTATATTCCTCAGGCTACTATGGTAAACCATTGGGAATTTCTAAGCCAAAAGAGTTAAGCTTTGACGAGCCATTAGTGCTGGACCTCATAGAAGCCCTACATCTATTTGATGAAGGAGAATTAAAAGTCATTAAGGATGGTAAAGAGCTAAGCAGGGACGAGTTGGAAAAACTTGGAAAAGAATACTATGCAAGGTTCAGCGAACTATACACGGTGTATAGAGACCTCAGAAAGCGGGGATTCGTAGTTACTTCTGGAATAAAGTTCGGCAGCGATTTCGCAGTCTATAAACACGGGCCCGGGATAGATCATGCACCATTCATAGTTCAGGTGAAGACGCCTAAAGATGCGGTTCACGCCACTGAACTCGTCAGGTCTGGTAGACTTGCAACGACGGTGCGGAAAAACTTCATAATCGCCATTCCTGACACTGTGAGTGGAAAAGTTCGATACCTAGTTTTTAGTTGGATGAAGTTTTAGCCTAAATAACTATTTTCCATTTAGTTATGCATCGCTCAAGAAGTGTGCTCAAAACTGTCCAAGCTGACTGATGATTAGTCGCTATTGTCGGTATTACTGGCACCTCGTCTGGAACATCAAGCGCGAGCCTAATGTCGAGCGCTGACATCGCGCCGGGCAGGTCTTGTTTATTCGCTGCCACGACGTAGGGCACATCGCGATGTTCTTGTCTGAAGCTTTCATGTATCCTGATGGCTTCCATGATTGACTCCTCGTCGGTAGAGTCTATCATGAGTATGTATCCGTGAATGCCCTTACTCAGTACGCGCCACATGAATGAGAATCTTCTCTGTCCAGGGGTCCCGAATAGTCTGACAACGTAGCCGTCGCCTAGGTTCACTAGGCCGAAGTCCATCGCCACTGTTGTCTTAGTCTTCTTGACTTTCTCCTCCGGCCTAGTTATCTCCCTCTCTGTCGTCATGCTGATCTCCGATAGCGTCTGAACCAGCGTCGTCTTGCCAGCGTTGAAAGGCCCCAGTACGAGTATCTTGAAGCTATACAAGCTCCCTATACCTCCTTAAAGTAGATGTCAAGTAGTAGATCGATAAATCCAAGGTTAGGATTCGGCTTCGTGATCAGGGCGACGTAGTCTCCCCTATATGGCACAACGTACAAGTATCGCTTATCCTTCAGCTCAACGTGCGCCCTCCTAAAGTCGCCCATATCCATTACTTCAAGTACTGAAGATATTACGCCAGAAACAGCTGATATTGCGGCTGCGAGATAGTCAGGATTAACATCAATCGAGTTGACGTTTGCTATTGGGGTCCCGTCAGGCTTCGTGATGATTATTGCATCAATTAATCCCCTACTAACCTTAACTACTTCTTCAATGTGGGCCTGAAGTTCGGGCGATTTATACTCCATCATTGCGGCTCATCACTTCCCGGTAATTGACTCTAGGAGAAACCTAGAGGACTCGATGAGTCTAACTATGTCCTCCTTAGTAGTTTCTGGCGGAGCCTTAGCGTAGAGATAGATTGTCTTGGCCTCGATCTTTCCTATGACCGCGACTACTATCTGAGAGCCATTCCACATCGTTATTCCCGAGGTGGATTCACCACTCATCATGGCTACGTTGAAAAGCTCGGTCATGACGGCCGCCACCTTACCTGGCTCCACCTTGCCGGCATACTCAACCACCTGACCTAAAGAGTCGAAGATCACTATTCCTTCAAGCCCAAATACTGTAAGGATATCCTCGATCCTAGTAAGTCTCGGCGCTTCAAGTAATGGCTGAGCCTCTTGGGCCGGAGGGGCGGGCTGAGGCTCTGCGGGCCTTTCAGGCGGGGCTGGTCTCTCGGGCATTTCTGCTGCTTTTTGTTGCTCAGCCTCAGCGGGAGCGCGGGCTGGCTCTGGGACTGGAGGCGTCTCTTTCTTGGGCTCTATCTTGATCGGCGATAGCTGAGAGGCTAGTATATATGTCCTTGCTTCCCTGATGAGGCGGCTAGTCAGCGTTATTGCGTATATTGCAAGTATGACCGTCACTACCGACGCGAATATTGCAATTATCTGTATGGTCTGCAGGGCATCTAGTGCCGTCATCTTAACCGACGCTACTCCGTGCTAGCCACCAATAAACTCTTCCCTCTTAAGCCCTACCCACCTATGAGCCACCAGCAATATCTATATCATCTCTAGGTCGCATCCGGGTTTATATCTACTGGTCAAACGGCGCTAAAGAACAGTAACGCTCTTAGCGAGGTTTCTAGGCTTGTCAGGGTCGTTTCCCCTCTCTAGGGCTAAGTAGTATGCCAGCAGCTGGTAGGGGATTGTGTAAAGTATCGGTGATAGTAATGGGTTTATCGGCGGCATAGGTATATATATGTCTGCTAACTCCTGGAGCTCGCAGTCATCTCTCTCGCCAGTTACTATAGTCATCGCGCCCCTAGCCTTCATCTCCATGACGTTGCCGATTATGTATCGACGCGTTTCATCTCTAGGCGCCACGAAAAAGATTGGCAAACCTTCATCGACGATGCTGATGGGGCCGTGCTTACTCTCACCGGCTGGATACGCTATGCATGGTATATAGCTAAGCTCCATCACTTTCAGCCTCCCTTCGAGCGCAGTAGCATAGCTGATCCCACGCCCCAAGAACAACAACAGCCTGGCGCTGGATAGTTTCTTGGCGACTTCCTTAACGATTGGCTCAGACTCCTTTATAACTTGGCTGACTAGGCCCGGCAGGCTTGATAGATCCTCTTGGAGGTTATCCATCTCTGCTTGAGAGACCTTCCCCCGCTTACGGGCTAGCCTGAGCGCGAGAAACATGAGGACGGTGAGCTGCGATGTGAAGGTCTTCGTCGCTGCGACCCCTATCTCTGGCCCACTATTCTGGAGAACGTAGGCCCTGGAGATCCTCGTGAGGGTGCTGCCAACCACGTTTGTTAGTCCTAATATCGTTGCAGCTCGTAGCCTAGCATATTCCAAGGCATTTAGCACGTCTATCGTTTCACCCGACTGGCTGACCGCGAGTATTACTGTATCGACACCTATTGACGAGCCGTAGTTCTCCACAAATTCAGAGGCTATCACGGGATAAGCTGACAGCCTGGCGAGCTTTGAGAATATATAAGAGCCAGCAAGACATGCGTGGTAGGAAGTCCCGGCGCCTAGTAGGAAGACGTCTCTCCCCCTGTCGAGAAGCTCCACGAGCAAGTCGGCATAAGTGAGCTGAACTCTGAGGGCCTCCCTGACCGCCTGTCCCTGTTCATGTATCTCCTTTAGCGTATAGTGTGGGAAGCCAGCTTTCTGCGCCTCCTCGACTGTCCATTTGAGGACTACGTGCGACCTGTTCACTGCTCTGAGGTCTTCGATCTTATAGATCTTGTATTCGTCCAGCTTAAGAACAGCTATCTCTCCATTCTCTAGGTATACTGCCTTGTCAGTATAGGGCAGGAATGCAGCGGCGTCGGAAGCCGCGAACATGTATCCCTCACCCACGCCTATTATTAGCGGCGACTCGTTCCTAGCGAGGATTATTCTGTCGGGAGAGCCTGAGTGAATTATTGCCAGCGAGTAGGAGCCCTTTACCTTTCTCAGGGCCTCGGCCGTCGCGGTTAGGATATCAAGGCCCCTATTCATCATTTCCTGTATTAAGTGGGCGACGACCTCGGTGTCGGTCTTAGACTTAAATGAGTGTCTAAGCTCCATTAGTTCTCGCTTAAGCTCCATGAAGTTTTCAATTATTCCATTGTGGACGACCGCTATAGTCCCGCTGCCATCAGTGTGGGGATGGGCATTAACTTGGCTTGGAGCGCCATGCGTAGCCCACCTAGTATGGCCGATGCCGATCTGCCCAGGCATGCCCTTGAGGTCCAGCCTAGCATCAATTTCTGAGAGCTTCCCAGCGTCCTTTTTTATCAATAATTTTCCGTCGCTGATCGTCGCTATGCCCGCTGAGTCGTATCCTCTATACTCGAGCCTCTTAAGACTCTCAAATATTATTGGCGCCACATTTCCCTTGGCAACTATGCACCCAACGATGCCACACATGCTATAGAATAATCGATGAGGACCAATAAATTCTTGAAATTAGAACCTGAATAGAATAAAAGTTCGAAAAATATGAATAACCAGCATTACCAACTGTCTTCCCTTTTTTGGTGCTGACTAGGGTTCTGCCCCGGACATGGATAGTTACGGCACCTAGTCCCCTTGTGGGTGCGTTATTTTTGTTTAATAAGGAACTGGACCCCCCGTGATTCAGTACTATGTGGCTTACTCTTGAATTATAAGTTGCTTATAACTAAGATCTCGCCGTTGGTTGAAGAAGTAATTCATGGACTGTGTTTCGTAGAAAATAGTGTTCGCACCACCTAATTCTACATTAAGCTTTTCCTAATGACAACCAACTCTGAGCGTAATGTTCTTATACTTATTTTTACATAATAAATAAG
>Ga0105159_1000398_pt1 | contig 12171 bp, 9 predicted proteins | sample LHCtaG_2_FD_89590 | JGI IMG/M metagenome (GOLD analysis project Ga0105159, IMG submission 89590) | Hot spring microbial communities from Little Hot Creek, USA to study Microbial Dark Matter (Phase II) - LHC4sed_replicate | ecosystem: Environmental > Aquatic > Thermal springs > Hot (42-90C) >...
AGCTCAGCGCTCATCGGGGATATTGTCGATGAAGGTAGTAGGGCGAAGGCAATGGCTCTATATGGTTCATCTAGCTCAATAGCAAGCATAATAGCTCCCTCGCTTATGAGCCTCGCAATCCTTAAGACCAATTTTCGAGCAGCATTCAATATTATTGCCATAATAGTCATGATCGGCTTCCTCCTAATTTCAACAGGTCTCCGGAAAAGCTATGGCAAAAAGGACTGGAACGATGATTGAAGAAAGATATAGATGACGGGTAAACATTTTCCTTATGGCTCTAGTTAAACAGATTTAAAGTATTCAACGCTTCATTAGTTTACTCATTGATCCACTTCTACATTTAAAAACACTCTAAAAGAGAATCGTATTGTGAATGCTAAGCTGCTATTCCAGGCTAATAGCTTTCATTTCTATAAATCTCCTTCTTATCGTCAAGATTAGGCGTGCATGTGACTAAGCAAGCAAAACTTTATAAATCTTTGTTTTTTAGCTTTTTATGGGTTGCATTATGCCTTTTACCCCTTTTCATTTTGGTCCCGGTTTAGGGTTTAGTTTGCCCTTCAGGAAACATCTTCATGCACCAACATTTATTTTGGCAAACGTTATTGTTGATTTGGAGCCATTTTTGGCGCTCTTTTTCGGGTTAGGGTATCCCTTGCACGGATACTTACACACTTTCTTGCTGGCTATACCTATGGGTTTAATCTTCGGCTGCATCATGTATCTTCTTGATAGATTTCTTCGTCCACTTTATAAAATGCTCCTATTAGAGGAAAACGACAGTTTAGGTTTAAGATCATTTATTTTTGCAGGTGCCTTAGGAACAGGACTTCATGTTCTGCTGGATGCTCCGCTTTACGAGGACATAAAACCGCTCTACCCAATTGCCGCAAACCCCTTCTACAATCCTTCTACAATCCATCCCTCACGCCAGAAATCTACAGCCTATGCGTTTGGATGGGAGCATTCGGAATAATATACTATCTTACATTGTTAGGTCTCACAATTTATTGAAAACTTTTAAAGAGAGATGAATTGGAAATGAAACCTTAGGGAATGCATACGCGATTTCCGCCCCATTTCCCGTTCAATTAATAAAAAGTCGGGATTCTTTGCACCAAACATCAAGCAGAAGAAGTAACTGAGCCTAGGAGATAATTCTTTAGGGTTGCAACTTGATGTAAAACTATTTGAGTAATTCTTATGAGCGAAAGATGCGGAGGTTTATAATGTAAAAATTAAAGTTCGGTGTGGTGATGATTATACGCGTTTAAACAAAATGTCCAAACTTGTTAGCGAATTTTACGCGGAAGTCATGAGATTTAAGCCTTCATTATGTGATGAAAGAGCTCGCATATTTACTCAATCCTATATGGAAAGTGAAGGATTACCGCAGATAGTAAGAAGGGCAAAAGCTATCAGAGATGTTCTCGAAGGAATGAGCATAAATATATTGAAAGGAGAATTGATAGTTGGTAATCAAGCCTCCAGACTTAGGGCAGCGCCCCTGTTCCCAGAATTTTCTATATCTTTCTTAATTAATGAATTAGATAATTTCCCTAAAAGACCCTTTGATGCCTTTGAAGTCGATGAAAACGTTAAGAAAGTTGTTAGAGAGATATCACGCTATTGGCTTGGGAAAACCCATGAGGATAGGGTTACATATCTAACTAGACTTATATTGCCTTCAGATGTCGCATATGCATTTGACTTTGACACTTTTACATTAAACGATATTATCTATGCTGGTGTTAGAAGGCTTCCGGTGATGGACACATAATACCAGACTACCCCAAATTGCTTCAGAGGGGTTTCACTGGTATAATAAGCGACGTTGAAAGGGGGATTAGTGAGATTAGTCTTAGTGATCCTTACTCATTCAAGAAGAGAACCTTCCTTGAGGCGGTTAAAATCATATATGAGGGAGCGTTAAACTTTGTATTACGTTATTCAAGGTTAGCTGAAACGTTAGCGCGGAACGAGATGGATGAAGATTGGAGAGATGAATTACTTAAAATTGCTGAAATATGCGAAAACTTAAGTAAAAGACCCCCTCAAACTTTTCGCGAAGCATTACAGCTAGTATGGTTTACGCATCTAATACTACACGTAGAGTCCAACGGCCATTCAGTTTCACTTGGCAGAATGGATCAGTACCTATATCCATATTTTAAGAAGGATTTAGAAGAGGGCAAGATGGCTTATGAAGAAGCCTTAGAACTTATAAAGTGCTTTCTGATTAAAATGAACACTCTAAATAAGGTAAGACCATGGAGCGAGACCAAATATAAGAGCGGGTATCCTTTATTTACAACTATAACATTAGGCGGTCAAACCTCAGATGGAGAAGACTCAACAAACGAGCTGACTTACCTCATCCTAGAAGCATTAGCTGAAGTTAAGTTGCCGCAGCCAACTGTTATATTAAGGGTCCACTCTAAGACTCCGGATGAGCTGCTGATCTACGCAGCTAGAGTTTTGATTAGGCATGGCGGCGGTTTACCAGCATTCTTCTCTGATGAAGCTGTGATTCCCGCTTTAATGAATATTGGTATACCGTTAAATGAGGCGAGAGATTATGCAATAGCAGGCTGCTCTGAGGCCGTAATACCCGGTAAAAGCTTATCCTTCACTGGCGGAGACTGCTACTTTAACCTTCTAAAAATTCTTGAAATAACATTAAACAATGGATGTAACCCGAGGAATGGCGTTTGCTTATGCAAAGCCACTAAAGATCTAGATGAGTTGAGGTCTATTGAAGAGTTTATTGAAGAATTTAGGAAGCAGTTATCTTATTACGCTAAGTTCATTGTTCCACTGACGTCCATAACATCAGCCGTAGATGCTGAATTGAATCCAACGCCATTTGCTTCATCTTTAATAGATTATAGAATAAATATTGGCGCCGACATTAGCGAGGGCGGAGGCCCAAATTCTAAATACTCTAACACAATAATACAGGGGCATGGCATAGCAAATGTTGCAAATGCTCTATACGCTATTGATGAGCTGGTCTTCAGAAGGAGATTAATCACTTTAAAGGATTTGAGGACTGTTCTGTTAAATAATTGGGAGGGGCAGCAAGGCGAGAAATTAAGAAGGCTGGTGCTGCATCTTCCAAAATATGGGAATGACATCGATGAGGTGGATAGGTATGCGACAATAATTTCAAAGATCTTTTACGATGAGATAATGAATTATAAGCCTTTTCGCGGCAACATTTTCGGTTTATCGCTTCAGGGATTAACCGCTAATGTGCCTGAAGGCGAGGTTACCGGCGCAACACCTGATGGAAGACTATCTGGGGAACCATTGGCTGATAACGCATCGCCTCATCCAGGAACTGATAGAAATGGCATTACAGCAACTTTAAAGAGCGTTGCTAAAATAGATCATTCATTGTTTATTAATGGAAATATACTGAACGTTAAGTTACATCCGAGCACATTAACTGATAGTTTCGGCAATATTGATGAGAAGAAAATATCCCGGTTTATTAATCTATTGAAGACGTTCTTAATTGATTTAAAGGGCTTTCAAGTGCAATTCAACATAATATCTGCAGACGTTCTTCGGGAAGCTCAGAAAGATCCTGCTAAGTATGCCAACTTAATTGTAAAGGTTGCTGGCTATAGTGCGTACTTCGTAACATTAGATAAAAAGTTACAAGGTCAAATTATCAGCAGAACCGAGCATGTATTTTAAAGCGCATAGGATTTAGAGTGATTCTATGGATAGGGGGTTAATATTTAATATTCAAAGGTATTCGATTCATGACGGACCGGGCATAAGAACTTTAGTTTTTATAAAGGGTTGTCCATTAAGATGTTTATGGTGTTGTAACCCAGAATCTCAGAAAAGCCAGCCTGAGATCATGTACTATAAGAACCTATGTACTGGATGTGGTAAGTGCGTTGATGCATGTCCTACAGGAGCTTCTAGAATTAAGAATGGCAATGTAATCCTGATGAGGGATCTATGCATCACATGTGGAGCTTGCGTTAATGTTTGCCCTAATAACGCGAGGAGATTGATAGGTTTCTATGTAACGGTTGATGAAGTTTTAAATGAGGTCCTTAAAGATATGAAATTTTATTCTAGAAGTGGCGGAGGATTAACTATAGGAGGCGGTGAACCATTTTCACAACCCCAATTCACTAGAAAATTGCTAAGGGAAGCCAGGGAGCACTCTATTCATACAGCCATTGAGACGAGCCTCTATGCATCTCCAACTATTATTAAAGATGTCATGAGGTTTACAGATTATTTGCTTGCCGACATAAAACATATAGATCCGGTAAAGCACAAAGAATTCACAGGGGTTTCAAATGAATTAGTATTGAAAAACATTAGGCTTATAGTTAAAGAATCATTAGTTAATGCCAATAATATTGTAGTAAGATTACCATTAATACCTAACGTCAATGATGATCATGAAAATCTTATTGGGATCGCTAATTTTGTTAAATCGCTTGATAGTGAAGTTGCTGTTGAATTGTTACCTTACCATGAGCTTGGCAAGCATAAATATGAGGCGCTTGGTATGGAGTACCCACTTTATAAAAAGTTTAAGCATATTTTCACACCATCAAAAGAGTACATAGAAAAAATAGCTGAACTTTTAAGTTCATTAGGAATTAAAATAGTTAAGACTTGAAGTATAATAAATAGGGTAGAGATGTTTAAATACTATTTCAAGAATTAATATTTTACTAAATAATCTTTTTTTATATCCAGAATATGCGCTTGAACTAAGAACAATTAGAAAGCCTCATGTTTAAGAGACTTTAATGAAACGCACCGAAGCCGCTTAATAGATTAGGAGACTTTCATTCCACATTTTTATCAGTCTCTCACAGTCGCTTTTAACCTCTTGCTTTCGACTTTTCTCCATTAATTTTTTCAGGAACTCTATGCGTTTCTCAAAGGATTTAAGTTCTATTATACCTTCATGCGGATACTTACCTTCGAGATGTATTTGCATGCGACATGCTTCCTGGACGAATCTGCCCGCGGCGTCAACTGGATTTTCAACAGCATATTTATTCGCCCAGATGGTTGCTTCAGAAACTCTAAGCTGCGTTAAGCCATCAATCTCTTTTATACAGCGAATATAGTTTCTAAAAAAATCATAATAGCCAGCAGCCCTAACAAGTTTAAGGGCCAGGCGCACCTTCTCTTTAAAATCCAGGCTGCCCTCTATCTTTAAACGGCGATCCTTCTTAGCAGATTCATTTATTCCCTTCAGCTCCATCATTAACGCATCCTCTAAACCAATCCGCACTTAAAAATCCAACCTCTCATATAGAGGCTGTCCATGTTTAAATTCTTAACTGTTTTTCACGACATGGATGGATTACGCGGGGCTTATGATTCCCGAAGCCCCGACGTTAGCGTTGAAGGTGGCTTAAATAAAGTTTAATGTTCCTGGTAAGCGCGCCCATATTTTGGTTGGCGGAATCTCTTCTTTAAATGATTATGTATGCAACCTTAACTGCGTTGAAACCCTTTAGAATAAACATTAAATGATCAAAGTCTTTTCTTTATTTAATGGGAGAGGGCTCTGTTATGCGAGGGGAACCCTCAAAAGGGACTGGGGAAATTAAAGAGTCTTTGAAAAGAAAAAATGTGAGGTTTTTTATAGTTTCGATTACGGTTATTTCAATAATTACCATCGCATATGTTGCGATGCTGCAGCAAGTAATCCGAAAAGATGAAACGAATCATATGGGAGCGAGCATTATGGACTTGCATAAATTAGTTGGTGGAGACTTCATAGTGACCGTTGATAAAAAGCTCGGCATTATAAGAGAAATTTATAATCAAAAGGATGTCTATAAAACGAATTTTGCTCGCGGTGAAGAATACGACTTTACTACGACGCCGCCTCGAAGACTTAGGCTTGGCGATATATTCACGAAATACCGCGTTGAATCCGAATCCTGGATCAGCGCAGACACATTACATCATTATGCAAGCCTAGGCGGCGTGAATATGTTTGAATGTAATGATGAATCTATAACCTTCTCTTACTATGATGAAACAGCTGATTACGGGGGGTTCAAAGCATACGAGTTAAGAAAGACTTATCGTCTCGAAAAAAATGAAAATTGCTTCGTATGGGAAATATCCCTTCTTAATCATGGTTCTTCACCCGTTGAGATTGGCGAGATATCCATACCATTAGTGTTCAATATTCAATGCATGGGGAGAGAGTACGTTCTTAACCCCTATGAGAAACGCGTCCTAATACATCCATTTATTGCGGGTCACTCATCTTACATATATTTTACACGCCTAAACGGTGAACCGCCATTCTTATTAATGACCCCGGGAAAAGACACGTTTTTTGAGGCTTTTACGGCTCAATGGAGTTTAGGAATAATATCTCAACCTCCACCAACATTGTATTTGTTTTCGAGGGCTAATGAAAACTCATGGAAAGAATGGTTTAATGGTTTAAGATCCTTCATTCTCGCCCCAGGCGAGAGGAGGGTTTTCACCATCCGCTTCTATTGGATAAATAGCTATAATGAAATTAATGAAAAAATGTATGAATTAGGCAAGGTATCAGTTAAAGTTGCTCCCGGGATGGTTATACCGGAAGATTTGGAGGCCAATGTTCTTTTGGAATGTAAAGAACCCATAGTGGGCATCGATATCGATAAGGAAACCATCATATCTGAAGGTAGAAAAGTGGGCGACAAAATATTTCTTAAGATTAAATTCAATAATGTTGGGCAGCATATTCTAAGAATACGTTATGGTAAAGGTGAATGGCTCAATATCCCATTCTACTCAGTTAAAAGCATCGAATATTTAATGAATTCTAGATCCAATTTTATAGTAACTAAGCAACGCATCACCGATCCAAATGATATAAGGCAGTATGCTTTCCTCATGTGGGATAGCGAAAACCACAGCGTAGTGGATTCAGCGCCGCCGCTGCTGGATTTCGGTCCCGGATGGCCTAGACCGCCCAAATCATGGATGAACGGTGGTAGTGATGAAATAGGTTTCGCTGAGCCGATATTTTTAGCGGAGAAAAACATCTATTATCCAAATTTAACCGAAATAAAAGCCATGGAGGATTACATATGGAATTTTCTTTATGGAAAGTTACAGTACAAGGACACCTATGCTGTTAAACGCTGGATATGGGATGATCCGGAGCCTGGAACTTGGCGGTCATTTAATTATCCCCACGTCTTCAACATCTATTATAGCATGTATAAAATTGCTAAATTATATAACCTAACAGAACATTCAGCTAAGGAATATCTTCTGCTAGCTTACAACACGGCTATGACGTATCATTCAGATGAATATTGTGGAAGCGCTTGGAGAACATTGGGTAACATGGGAGCCTGGAATGTTCTCAACATACTTAAGTCATTGAGGGATGAAGGGTTAATGGATGAATATAATGCCCTATTAGAAAGGTTCAATATAAGCACCGAGCATTTCATAAAAACGAAGTATCCTTACCTTTCAGAGTTCCCCTTTGACGCAACGGGTTACGAATCCACCTACTTCTTCCGTAAATATAGGGAGAGAAAAGATCTCGTTGAGGAGGTAGTTAAGGTTCTCTTAGCAACCCTTCATCATCAGCCCATCTGGTGGTGGTATGGATGTGATATTAAATCGCTGGGGGTATATACAACCCCAATGAATAGCCGATGCCTACTAGATGCTTACGAGGATAACCCCAGCGATCATCTATTGCTTAGAATCGGCTATGCTGGGATACTAGCGCCTTGGAGCCAAGTTTACCCGACTGGAGAAGCTTGCACAGGACCAAACTGGTCGCCTGACGGATCATCCGGCTCATATTTTAATCCAGCATGGTCAAATGAGTTCGGCGTTGGCTTATACGCTGATCTCCATGCGCTTAAAGCATATGTTATTGAGGATCCGGATTTCGGATTAATTGGTTATGGATGCACGGTTTCTAAAAGAAACAATCTATACATCATTACCCCAGCCAAAGGGATAGACTCAGGGATCTTCATAGCGCCCTCAAAGATAAATATAGAGGTTTTAAGGGCTCATATAAGCGAGACTAATGTAACCGAGAATGGAGAGAAAATAAGTTTAGACGTTTCAAAATCCATCAACTCTATAGGCACCATCATATTGAAGGTGAATGGACTTAAAGCCGGAAGATACATTATTTCCACGGATGGAGGGTTCAGCAAAGAAATCAGCTGTCCCTTAGGGAGCCTCGAAATCGAAATCCCGGCGGCTGAAAAAGAAACAAGGATTAATATTTCAGCGTCCAATCAAATTTAAGCCGCGGTTAGTAACGGCGCGATAAGACGGTGAGGAATCACCGATTAAAATAAATATGCTTCCACATATTAGAGGTTAAAAGGCGATCGGCAACGCAAATTCTAATCTTTGTTTACTATTAAGTTTCATCCTGTCTTTTTGTTCCTTCCTGCGAGGTTTCAGCTTCGATTTCTCCCATTTCTTTCTCTATTTCCTCTATTGGTTTCGGAGGCGGGGTTGTGGCGAGTGTGTAGCCTATCCAGCCTAGGATGGCGAATATTCCGGCTACGGCTACGGTCCCCGTCAGTTTGAGGATTAATATGTCGGCTCCAGCTATTGGCGGGAAGAATACAAGCCAGATGTAGGCGATTATGATGATTGCGGAAACAGCCAGGAGAACCGCGCCTACAGCTTGATCTTTATGCATGGAGGTTCACCTCTCAAACTCGATTAATCATAATTTTTATTAATTAGTGGATTTAAGCCTTGCCTAAGAGTAGGCTGCATTTAGGATTTTGCTTTGCGGGTTATTGGCTAACGGCTTTCTGAGATGCTTTAACAGGGCGCCTTTCGCCGTAGATTAAATGGAACTGCATCATGTTCAATATGAATAGAGATGAGCTTAAAATGAAGGGCGTGTATAACTGGGCAACTTGAAAGAAGAATCCCGTTATAGCTGGCGCAAGCGAGCTTACAAACGACCTGAGAGAGTTACTTACACCTACAAGCGAACCTGTACTAGATTCTCCGGCTATTATCGTAGCGAAGGATTGACGTATAGGCATGCTGAGTTCTATAGAGAAGTTGTAAAATATGAAGTTTAAGCTGGCCAGATTGAAATCTCCTATAAACGGCAATATGAATGCAAGCAAGCCTGAAGCTGCACGCGTAGCCATTAAACATTTCACGTACCCAAATCTAACCGCAAATAATGGCGCAATAACGTATGCGGGTATAGGCAAAATTCTAGCCGCAGCATAAATCGGGGCTAAATCTTCAGGTCCCACGTTAAACTTTAGGTAGAAGTATAGCGGAGCTAATGATGACACCAATTGCATAGCAACACCATCTGTACACCTAACCATGGAATACACCATAATCTCCTTTAAGGTTGATGGCTGGAGTATGGGCAGCTTACCATCCTTAAAGGTGTCATGCTGCGCCTCCCTAATGAATATTATAAGGCTTAGGGAAGTAAGCGATAATATGAGACCGAGCCAGAATAGGGGTATATATGAATCGATTTCTGAGAAGCCCATAGCTTTCTGAACGTATAATGGTAGCATAGCCAGAAGCGACCCGAGGGAAGAACCTATAGCGTTCGTAATGGCTATTAGGCTAAATGCCCTGGTGCGTTTAACATCATCCTTAATCTTATCAGCGATGTAGCCGGAAACAACCGGTTGACCAACGCCTACACCTTCACCTAGAGCGCCTATGCCTTGAGCAATTACTAAAACCCAGAAATCTCCGCTTAGAATATAAAGCATGAACCTAAGAGCGGAGGTGAAGCTCCCTAAAGCCAAGAAAGGTTTTCTTCCATACTTATCTGAAAGCACGCCGAATAAAGCCGAATCCAACGCGCTTATAATTGAACCTATGGTCGTTATAAGACCCACGGTTAAGGGATCGAATCCTAGAAGGGTGAAATATATCGGCCGCACAACATTCAGAAATCCCATGGGTATACGTCTAATAAATATGCTTAGAGTTAGTAGGTTTACATCCCTACTAGCGTCTCCAGACTGGGATTTCATCATCCCCCACAGTCTCCCAATTATTTAAATAGAAAAAAATTTAGCAAATTTTAAAATTTAATCTTAAAATCAGCGATTAAATTTTAAGATTAAGATAAAATCAGCAGGCATGATTAATCGCTGACTTTAGGTGAGACTTATAAACAATGATGCTGCGTGCAGCATCTCTCAGAAGTTTTGCTTAGCATATTGAGGTCTGTTTCCATGCGCTGCTTTTTGAGCCGGCGGCTGCTTTCCCTGGAGGATCCATTTGTAGGCTGTTCTATGTCTCTCATGATACTGAAATGTGGATTCGAAGCCAAATTCCTTCATAAGACGCTCCGTAGATAGGCTATTATCAATTGGCTCCACTAAGAAGTGGGCATCATCCCAATGAGACCTTATCTCCACACGTCCCGGATGGGACATCATGATTCTATCCGGAATGCTATAGTTGAAATCATAATGTGCAACCACAAAGTCCGTATTAATTTCCCGGCAAATAACATTTTTAATAGCATCCGTTTCATCCATTATTCTTCCTAGGGGATCAATTATTCTGGACTTGTCAGACCGAACCGAGGACACAACATAATAATGATGTAGGTAAGCGTAGACCTGAAGTGGGAACCCTCCGTTATATGCTGAGGGCCAGAAGACGATTTTAGCCCCCATGTCGGAAAGCCTCTGCCAGGACTCGGGAAAGCCGATGTCAAAGCATATTTGAATGCCGACGCGTCCAAAGTCTAAATCAAAGGCTTGAATCTCACTTCCCGGTGTAGCGCCGTCCTCGAAAACAGTGTAGTCGCTGGAACTTGTAACCGGATGAACCTTATCATAGATTCCAGCAACATCTCCTGTTCTATCTATGACTATCGCAGAGTTCCATATTTTCCCATTTCGATTCGTTATTATGGGACAAATAATGTAGCAATTAAATTCCTTCGCCTTTTTGGCGACAATATCAGTCGTTGGACCGGGAACTCTCTCAGCGGTTTCCTCTTTAGGCCTATTAACACCCGCTGTTGTAAAGGCTTCAGGCAGACAGACTATGTCAGGCTTCTGAGCAAGAGCTAAATCTAAAAGCTTAATAACATAGTTCCTATTTTCCTCAACAGAACCGTAGGGGCGTCCTCCCTGACAAATAGTTGCAACACGCATCTCACGTAATACCGTTAAATTAAATTTTCTCATGTAAACGTTCGTCCATTTAATGCTCAGCCGCTACCGCTGAAGCTGACTACTTAAAGCCCTGCAAATAATCGGCTTCAGCCCTAAACATTTCATCAACCATTCTTTGGGTTTCATCTATGGTTAATATTGCGCTTGTTAATGGGTCGAGAAGGATTGCTTGAAACGCTAGGGTTTTATCCCTCTCAACGGCTGCTTTTACACCCAGCTCCTGAACATTAATGTTTGTTCTATTTAATGCGGCGCATTGCGGTGGGAGATCCCCAACGTAGCATGGATGTATGCCTCTTCCATCAACTAGGCATGGGACTTCAACGCAGCATCCATGGGGAAGATTCGTTATTAGCCCAGTGTTCTTAACGTTCCCGTTAATTCGACACGGTGTCCCGGTTTCCATTGAATAAATAATATGTGAGCAGTATTCTTGACTTCTCTCGATTGGAAATTTATGTCCTTCATTTAAGAGGTGCCTTAACTCTTCATCCTGCTTTTTCCGGTTTTCCTCCATCATATTTAACCTTTCAAGCGGATTGTGAAGCTTAAACTTCTTCAGGAGCTCTGGGCGCTTCCTAAAGTATGGAACATACTCAGACATATGCTGGCTGGATTCAGTGTTAAAGTATCCGAAGGCCTTAAAGATTTCAACCCTAACTATATCGGCCCCAGCCCAGTGGGCATCATCCCTCATGTAAACTTTTGGATCTTTAAATTTCTCCCTAAGTATAGGATAGGCGTCTTTTCCACGCCACCTAAGCTCAAGGAACCAGGCCATATGATTTATCCCCGCAACCCAGTATGAAATTTCATTCAGAGGTGCGCCAATATACCGTGCAAGCTCAGCAGCTGTCCCCTGAACGCTGTGACATAAACCGACGTTTTTTATATGGGTGTAGTCGTTCACAGCCCAGCATATCATCGCCATGGGATTAGTATAGTTTATGAGTAATGCATCTGGGCATAGATCCTCCAT
>Ga0105159_1000399_pt1 | contig 12155 bp, 6 predicted proteins | sample LHCtaG_2_FD_89590 | JGI IMG/M metagenome (GOLD analysis project Ga0105159, IMG submission 89590) | Hot spring microbial communities from Little Hot Creek, USA to study Microbial Dark Matter (Phase II) - LHC4sed_replicate | ecosystem: Environmental > Aquatic > Thermal springs > Hot (42-90C) >...
ATAATAAGCAGATATGGTGGAAGCATTCGAAGAATACATGGATTAGCTATAATGGTATTTACCGTGGTATTATATATCGTAGAGACAATTCTATTAGCGTAAAGCTTAACCTACATAGCTATAGGTTATTCGAAGCCTCGAGCGGGCTTTTAACCTAAGGTATAAAAACACCTTCTTCCCAACCTATTTGGGATGGTTAGGCAAGCGGTAATCGATATACATAACTTTAGGGGTAGGTTGTTGGCCGCTGAGAGGAGGCTTCACAATCCCTTGAGTGAGAGGAATCGTGAGCTGATTCTGGAGTTTGAGAGGAAGCTTCTGTCAGAGGGTCTGACGAGTGTTAGGGTTGAGAAGTATATTGAGAAGTTGAGGAAGATAAGTGAAGCTCTTGGGAAGGACTTTGATAAGGTTACGAAAAGGGATATCGAGGAGTTCATCTATAGGGTTGAGAGAAGTGATTATTCGCCTTGGACTAAGCATGACTACAAGGTTGTGTTAAAGAGGTTCTATAAGTGGTTGAAGGGCAATGATGAGGAGTATCCTGAGGAGGTGAAGTGGATCAAGACCACACTTAAGGCTAAGGATGAGTTGTTGCCTGAAGATCTCCTTACAGAGGATGAGGTTATGAAGCTCGTCGAAGCCTGTAGTAACCCTAGGGATAAGGCCTTCATAATTACGCTGTATGAGAGCGGCGCGAGGATTGGTGAAATCGGTTCGATGAGGATTAGGGACGTCTCTTTCGAAGAGAGCTACGCCAGGCTTATGCTGAAGGGTAAGACTGGGTCTAGGAGGGTCATTGTTGTTGCAGCAGCACCCTACCTGCAAGCCTGGATCCAGAACCACCCTCTGAAGAATGATCCAGATGCGCCTCTTTGGGTGAATATGGGCACAGTAAACAGGTTCAAAGCGATGAGCTACCCTGCGTTAGCCAAGGTCCTTAAGGTGGCTGCTGAGAGGGCTGGTTTGAGCGAGAAGGTCCATCCACATAAGCTTAGACATAGCAGAGCAACATTCCTAGCATCGAAGCTCACAGAGGCTCAGATGAACCAGGTGTTCGGATGGAAGCAGGGCTCAGACATGCCATCAATATACGTGCACCTAAGTGGTAGAGACCTTGATGATGCGATACTCGGTATCTATGGTTTAAAGAAGGTCGAGGAGAAGGAGCCCAAGCTTAAACCTAAGATCTGCCCAAGGTGCGGTGCAAGCAACGCCGTCGAAGCAAGGTTCTGCATGAAGTGCGGACTAGCACTTGATATCAAAGCGGCGCAAGAGATAGAGGAGGCTAGATCAAAGACAGATGCTATAATGGATCTGTTGATGAGGGATGCTGAATTCAGAGAACTTCTGATGAGGAAGCTGAGGGAGCTCGGGTCGTTTACACTTTAACTATTTGCGGAGACGAAGCTTTTTTCTTCCTTATCTTTCATATCCTGAGAGAAGGGGATTAAGCTTTCTGGTGGATGGGCAGTAGAAATTTCTGAATCTCCCTATTGATGTATAACTTTGTCCAGGGTGTCCAGCTGTCCAACTGTCCAACACATTGTCCAATTTTTTATACAGGCCCTGGCATATTTAGTATTGGGGTATGGCGTTTCTAAGGAAGAGTGCATTGATCGACCAAGAAAAGCTCGAGGAAGCCTTCAAGCTGCTGGATTCAGGCAGGGAAAGCTTCAGGAGCCTAGAGGCTAAGCTCGGCATACCCAAGAGCACACTATGTCTGTGGTATGCACAAAGGCTTGAGGAAAAGGTTGAGGAGCGTAAGAAGATAGCCGAAGAACTAGAGCAGAAAATTTTGAAGCTACACACAGAGCTCAGCGGGCTTGAAAGCAAATACAAGGAAAGGGGTAAGCTCCTCGCGGAAGAATACCAGAAGAAGAAAGCAGACTTAGAGGGCGAAATCGAGAGGCTGAGAAAGGAGGCTGACACTATTAAAGCCTCCTTCGAGGCACAAGGACTAAGCTTCGAAGAAGGAGTGAAGATCCTCAAGCAGATACAAGACCTAAGGGAAGAGAAGGAAAGTTTAGCGAAAGAAGTAGCCCAGCTAAAATCAGAGCATTCGTATTGGCAGAAAAGAATAAGCATTATGAGATCAGACTACTCTATTCTGGAGAAGGATCTGGCGGAAAAATACGAAGAGCTAGACCGCCTCAGCTATCTGATAGCGTCTGCTCGAAGAAGCCTCTACGCAACCAAGGAGGAGGTGAGGAAGCTAACCCCTCTCCGCTTGGAGGTGGAGAGGCTTAAGAACCAAATAAAAGACCTTGAGTCAGAAATAGCTGCTAAGAAGACGGAATTAGAAGGGCTTGAGGAGAGCAAGAGGATTCTCACAACTTTTATCGAGTCCGAAATGGTAAAGGCAAAGGAAGAAGCGGATAGAATAATTGAAAATGCTAGAAGGTTCGCCGATGAAATCGTCTCAGAAGCCGAAAGAAGGGAAAAGGAGCTCTATGAACTCGAACAGCTGAGAAAGGAGAAGGAAAAGCTAGAGGCTGAGAAAGCCCTTTTAGAGAAGGCGATAAAGATGATGCTGAAAGAGCTTCGAGCCCGCCTGGAGAAAGAAGCAACCTACACGAGTTCGGAGAAACCTAGTTCTCCCCTGGATCTTTTGCTGGCGCGTATTCTAAGCCTAAGCCCCCTGCCTAAGTCTCTATGAGCTGCCGCATCTACCACAACCCCCTCAGCAAATATCTGCACACATCAACCATTAAGATATTTGCTTAGTTTAGCGAATCAGGCAAGGATCGAGAGATATTAAACTCCGATCTCAGCTACCCTCTCTACAAACACTTCCCTTGTTGCTATGTTCACATAGAAGTAAGCTGAGCCACATCTTCTACCGTCTGGAGATACCCCTGTAAACCACACCTTATACCAATCACCATCCACATGTCTAACATACCAGGTGATGGAGAAACCTTCTTCCTCAGATCTTTGGGCTGCTTCACCCATAGTTTCTTCTACACCTGGAAGCCTATGGTTTTTAACGATCTCAATCGCCAGTGATTCACGCTCCTCCTCTGTAAGAACCTCGGTTGGCTTAGGTTTAACTGTAAGATAAATTAAAGAAACTGCTACTAAGACTAATCCAAGTACCAATAGAAGTTTCCTCAAGATCTTCACCTGGCAGCTATAATTAAACCTAGTGCCAACTTATTAAGGTTTAGATATTCAGATGATGAATACCTAAACAAACCCTCCCCAAGACAACCATAAAGAAGCGCTAAGACAATGCTCCCTTAGCCGAAAAAGTTATGAGCAAAAGGGGGCTTAGGTGGGTTGTTATAGTAGAACGCATACCAAAGTCAGATGGCTATGTTAGGCGTCGATCACTTAATATCTTCCTAACTGATGATTCGAGCTGTTTGTGAGTCACTTTTCCTCCCCACAGCTTATCACAAACCCTTGAAGTAGCTCGCGCCACCGAATGCTTTAAGGAGTTTGCATATCCTTTAGAAACCCAGCTAATCCTCCTATGACTTTTTGATGATCTTGTGCGTTTGCCCATCTTCTCAAGTCTTCCTTTAATTGAAAAATGCTAGTGTGAGGAGGAGGTAAATGAAAGCTCTGGTTCCTCGTCAGATATTATGAAGCGGCATGGATTAAACGTGAGGAAAGGCAATAAAGGGAAGATGCTTAATGCTATTCTAAGGCGTTTGACGAATATGTCAATGGAAAAGCGAGTTAAGGGTTTTTGGGCAATTAAGGGTTGGTGCTCTATTCACCACAAATTTATGTAGCATCTGTTATATAGGGGCTGCACGCATATTTGTTAGTAATGAGCGTAGGTTCAAGTAGGCTTAGTGCGTTGGATCTTACAGGGAGGCGCTTTATAGAGTCTGTTAAGTTTCCTTTTGCTAAGATTAGCGAGGCTTCTGTTGTTGAGAAGGGCCCTGGTAGGCCGCCTCACTGGGAGATGGTTTTCTGGTGGACTAGGAAACCCTTGATTTCTGCGAGGGCTGTGATCGCTGGCTGTCTCCTTCCTGAGGATACAAGACCATCGGACTTCTTGAGGTATATAGGTATAGGTGTTGAGAAGGCTGCACATAGGGTTCAGCCAAAGCTCAGGTTTGAGGGTGTTAAGTTGCTCGATCCCTTTGCTTGCTTCGGTTCGATCCCCTTGGAGGGGTTAAGGCTTGGGTTGTCTGTTACGGCTTGTGATCTTCTACCCGTTGGCTACGTCTTCCTTAAGGCTGTGTTGGAGTATCCAGCAAAATATGGTAAGAAGCTTGTGTATGATGTTAAGCGTTGGGGTGAATGGGTTATCCAGAGGCTTAAGGAAGATCCGATAATTAGGGAGCTTTACGAGGAGGATGTTGCTGTTTACATAGGTTCTTGGGAGATAAAGTGTCCTAACTGTGGTAGGTGGACTTCGCTTGTGGGGAACTGGTGGCTTGCGAGGGTTAAGGGTGAGAAGGGTTATGAGAGGCTTGCGTGGATGGAGCCAAAGATAGTTGGTGAAAGGGTGGAGATCGAGGTTGTGGATCTTAATAAGATGTTAGGTAGCGAGCTGCTTAAGGAGGCTGAAGTCAGAGGAGCAACCGTTATAGTTGGTGGTAAGCAGTTTAAAGTCCCTGAAAGCAACATCGAAGCTAGAAGGGAGACGGCTACCTGCCTACTTTGCCACCAGCCCATAATGCAGATAGACCCAGAGACAGGGAAGCATTATACCGTAACGAAAAATCTACCAGAAGGGGTTAGGAAAAGGCTGAGAGGGTATGTGAAATACGCTCTGGAACTCTACAATAAAGATAGGGGCTACGGTACAAGCACAGAGCTACCATTGTGGATAAGTAAAGCCCCAGCTAAGCAGAGACTACTCGTCAAAGTCAAGGTTAAGCAGGGAGACCTAGATTTCGAGCCATGCACGGAAAAAGACCAAGAAAAACTCGAAAAAGCAAAAGAAGAAGTGAAAAAGCTTCTAGAAACAAACGACCCAGACATACCAGCGGAACCTACTCCGATATATGAAGTAAGACGAATAACTCCTATTCTTAGTGCAGATAAGTGGTATAAGCTCTTTAATCCCCGCCAGCTTCTAACGCTTGTAAAGCTTGTTAAGCTAATACGCGAGGCAGGCAAACAAATAGAAGAGGAAAAGGTCAAAGAAGGACTAGGTAAAGAAGAGGCGTTTAGATATGCAGAGGCGGTAACAATATACCTATCACTAGCACTGCTTAAGCATGCTAACTATAACTCTATTGTAGCCTCGACTGAGCCTACGCTGAAATTCATTAGAGAGACGCTGGCTTTTAGAGGTATTGCAATGACTTGGAATTTTGCGGAAGAATATCCTATAGCGAATGTGCTAGGTTCTTTTACCAGATCACTAAATTCTGTCATCGAAGGATTGTCTTACCAGGTTTCTGTCGTTTCTAACGGTCATGCTAGTATTGATATTTTCCTTGACGATGCCACTGTTTTAGGTAAACTTCATATTGATAAGAAGTTTAATTTAGTCGTTACCGATCCGCCTTATTATGACGATGTTCCTTACGCTGAGCTTAGCGACTTTTTTTATGTTTGGCTTAAGAGGGCTTTGAGCGATGTTAGGGATGGGCGTCTTGTGCCTAGGTTTCTGCCTGAAGCCTTCTTCGCGAAGGTTGGCGACAGCTGGGTTGAAGTTTCCACGCAGTGGGAAAAATATGCGTTAAGTGAAGTTAGCTTGAACCCGCCACGTCTTGGTTCAAATGCCAGTTATGAAGACGGTATAAGGCATTTTCAGAATCTTTTGAATTCCTCGTTCATTAACATGGCTTCAAGGCTCGTAGATGATGGTCTGTTAGTAACCTATTATGCGCATACCGATCCAGAGGCATGGAAGGCGCTGCTTGAAGCTGGGTGGGAAGCAGCTGGGCTGAAAGTGACTAATGCTTTTCCGCTGACTACTGAGTCAGCTCAAAGTGTCGTTAAGAGGGGTAAACTCTCCATGGATACGAGCATAGTAGTTGTCTGGAGGAAGGGGTCTGAGGGTGTTGTAGAAGCTTCTCAACTATATGGTGAAATGGTCGAGAGCGCGGCTTCTAGAGCTAAAGAGCTTATGGATTTGGGTGTGACGGGAAGAGATCTGGTGATAGGCACGTTGGCTGCCGCTCTGGCAACAGCGACGAAGTACCGCGAGGTTAGAGTTATGGGTAGGCTCGACACAAAAACCCTCGTAGAGAACTACGTTTACCCAGCAACATACCTCGGGCTGGCTAAAGCTATGGCTAGAAGGGCTGATCTCAAAGACAGTGTCAGGAGCCCCGATGGCATGTTCTATTTGCTGGTTAAGTCGACCCTCGCTGGCGCTAAAAAGAAGATTATTGAAAGCACAGATCTGAGGCTCTTCTCCATCGGTACCTCACTAGACGTCAACTTAGCCATAAAAAGCTGGAAGATTTTGAGGGCTAGCGAAAAAGAGGGTGAAGAGGAAGGGGGTGCGAAGGTGGCTAAGGCTAAAACCCTAGTTCTAGTTGAGCCACCCTCCAGCGACCCCTCAAAGCTAGCAGAGCTTCTGGAGGTTAGAGGAGTCGGGTATACAAACCCGAATATACGATGTGTCGTGGACGCCCTCCACTACACCGAATACTTGGCAGTTACCTGCTCACGTGAGGAAGTCAGGCGAAGAGTAGAAGAACTCAAGATGGCCTACCCTTCATTTGAGGAGGCACTCTCCCTCGCTAAAATATTGGCTAAGATATTACCTGAAGAAGATGCGGAGAAGAAGTTGTGTGAAAAAATCGTGGAGCACCTCTTTCCCGTTGATTGGAGGTTAGATGATACAAGGTAGGTGAGCACTTGATGGGGTTAATAGACCTCGTCAAAAAAGGTGTGATTGAAGTTTGGGATGACGTCTATGACGCGAGGCTCGACGATAAGGCTGCGCCAGACCTCGGCGACATAGTAAAGGGGAGGGAGGAGCCCATTTACTCTAACCCAGAGGAGTTCTTCAGCAGAACCTATCTGACGAGCTCCATGAGAGAGCTCATCGAAGACGTCTCTGAAACACTGTCTAAAGGCAAAGGTGGAAGGGCCTTCCTACTAACCTCCCTTTTCGGAGGCGGAAAAACACACACCCAAATCGCGCTCTACCACGCCTTCAATACCCCTGAGAAGCTGAAGATCCTCGACGAGCAGCTTGCCTCCAAAGTCGCCGAAGTCGGCAAGCCGATAATTGTTGTTATGGATGGTACTAGGGCCGATCTAGTTCCCCATCCGAAGGAACCGTACAAAGCTGAAGGTTTCACGATTAAAACCATTTGGGGCATGCTCGCCTACAGGCTCGGAGCTTACGCGAAGATCAAGCACAGAGATAGCGAAGGGGCCGCTGCCCCAGAAGTCAATCTTCTCAGAGATTTACTAGCCGAAGCTAGGGGCCCCCTACTTATACTGATCGATGAAATAGTCCATTACATCTTCAACATGTATAAGTCCCCTGAGCTTAGGGATTATGGGGAGCGTGTTAAACTCTTCCTCGACTACCTAGCTAGGGCCGTTGAAGACACACCTAAAACAGCCTTAGTCGTTTCAGTGCAAGCCGAGTATAGGTATATTGGTGGACAGAAGCAGCTTTTGGAGGAGGAGGTATTCAAGGACTACGCGAGGGCTGTTCTTACGGTTCTAAGTAGGGAGTCTACGAAGATCGTACCACCAGTTTCTCCAGAAGATGTTGTTATGGTCCTCAAACGTAGGCTCTTCAAGAAGATACCTGAAGAGAAGGCTGGAGATGCAAAAGACAAGCTATACAAGCACTATAGGGAAAATCCACAGCTATTCGGTGTTGAATCTGAATGGCAGCTCTCTTTAAGCGAGGCTGGGAGGCTAGTCTCTGTGAAAGACACCTACCCATTCCACCCCAAGTATGTTGAGGTTCTACAAGAGTTCGTTACAAGGAATAGGGATCTACAGAAGACGAGGGATGCTGTAAGGATAACGAGAAAGGTTGTTAGGAGGTTCCTGAGGGGGCGAGAAGACGCCGAGTTTATTATGCCTTGGCACATAGACCTAAGGGACCTTGATATCAGAAATAGGGTTCTAACGGAGAGCTATAGGGAGTTCAGGGACGTTACTTCACGTGACATAGTTTCAGAAGAGGGTAGACTTGGCTCTGTTGTGGAATGTTCGAAGCCACCTTTAGCACTTAAAATCGCGACCGTCGTCTTGCTTAAGACATATACATACGAAACCTTCAAGGAGCCGTTAAAGGTCTTCCCAGACAAGAAGAGCGTGGCTTTGATGGTTTATGAGCCTGAAACATTTGCGAGGGAGAATTGGACACCGCTCGATATCGAAACAGCGTTAGGCGAGATGCACGTGCTACCTCACTTCGCCGAGGCGGGTGGGCGGTACTGGTTCACACCATACTTCACCGTAACAGACTATGTGGAGAGAAGAGCTCAGGAGCTGCTTAGGGGACCTAAAGCTCCACTCTACGAGGTTTTGAAGGAGACTGTCAGCGGGCTCCTCGTTAAAAGGGAGAGGAGGGGTGTGGTGGAGAAAGGTGAGGTCTTTGACGAAAGAAACACCGTTATCGTGGGGTTCGGCGACTATCTCTGGGAAGGTACTCTACTTAAAGACGACCCCTCCATAAAGCTTGTCGTTTTCGTCAAACCTGAAGTGAAGGAAGAGGAGGTTAAGAGTTTGATCTTGACGAGGGGCGAAGGGAGCAGGAGAACCTATAGAAACACAGTGGTAGTCTTATGCCCCCATCTTAACGCCGATTTTGATATACTCCACTCACTTGCAGCCAAAATCCTTGCTTCCGAGGAGGTTATGGGAAGCATTGCAGAATACTACGCGGATAAGGAGATTAGGACGCTAATGGAGTCAAAACTCAAAAGATATGTAGATGGCATCCGTAACAACCTCAACCTAAACCTTTTGTCAACCTTGACTCGGATAGCCTATCCGAGAAGGGGCAGGGCAGGCGATGAAGTAGACTGGGTGGAAACCACAGCATCCTCATCCATAATATCCCAGGTTGAAGCTGGGTTGAAGGACCCAGCGACAGGACCTAAACTTAGAACAGTCTTCAGCTTCGGCGACCTAGCAGAGCTGTTGAAGATGAATGTGAACTGGGATTTGGTTGAAGGAGATGAACGGCGAGAGTTTAGGGAAATCGTAAACTTCTTCTACACCTCAACAGTCGCACCTATAACTACTCGAGACTCAATCGAAAGGGCGCTGATAGATGGGCTTAAGTGCCTCGATATTGGAGTTAAGGTTGACGAGAAACTTTATTGGAGGAGAGTCGGTCCTGAGAACGGAGCTGAGCTTCCACCCTCACCATTAAGGGATTCAGCTGAAATCCTTCCCTATAAGTTGGCAGCAAATCTTCTCAAGGACAGGCTTCTAGCCGAAGAAGGGGAGCAACTTGTGGATAAAGAGATGCGTGTAGCTTGGTACGAAGTCGAAGTAGCGGGTAAAAGAGTGAAGCTACGTGATCTTATTTTGGAGAAGGGTTGGGAGAAAGCTTTGAAAACAGGAACCATACTGCGGCAAGAACAGGTAATACCCAAAGGCTTTCTGCTGAAGGTTGAGCCGAGCTCCGTGAGGGTCAAGCCTGGAGAAATAGTGGAAGCTAAAGTTTCTGTAAAACCTGTTGGAGAGTACCCCGATAAAGTGAAGTTGATCGCCGAGAAAGGAACACTTTCACCAAGCGAAGGTAAATGCCCACTCGAATCCCTATGGAGCTTAGGCGTCTTCGAGGAACCAGGAGAGTACGCTTTTGCTCTGAATGCGTTAGGCGAGGATGGCACGACAAGATCAGCCACCCTTCTGGTTTCAGTAGAAAGCTTGGAGGAGGAGGTGAATGTCGAAAAGTTAGATGTAACCCTAGTGGGCGCCAAACTCGTTTATATTTCACCGAAAGATATAACGTCCTATAGGCAAGCTGTGGAGCTAATCCCTAAGCTCAACTTAGAGGCGGAGGCAAGCCTAACAATACACTTCGGAAAGGAAATAACCTTTACAGGAAAAAACATGGATGTGAGGCTTGCAGCCATATTCCTTTCAAAGTTCAGAGAAATAGTTATGGCTCTACCTGATATGGAAAAGGAGATTGTTGTCGGTGGGGAAATAAAACTACGCCAACCCCTAGTTATAGATGAGTCTAAGATAGCGGCTTTCGCCCCTCTATCAAATAAGGCCCTCTTTAAGCTGAGGGTTAAGAGGCTTGAGTAAACAGGAAACAACTCCCACACCAAAACCATTGTACAGAATAAAGGCGTATAATAAGACCGTTAAATTTACCTGGTCCTCCAACCCTGGAAAGTCTTTGAAGGGCTCAACCGATCTGAAAGCTAAGGTAAGTTTTAGTGAACTCCTCAAACTCGCAAAAAGAATGGGTTGTCAAGTAAATGGCTCCGAAATACTACCGCCTAACCAGGACAGCTACAATAGGTTACTTACGTATGCTTGTGTAAGGGCTTCCTTAAGAAAACCTACCAAAGTGTTGAGGCTTGCCGACTGCGTAGTTGAAATGAACAGCTGGGACGCCCAATACTGGGCTTCCGCTTTCAGAAAGCTTTGGTGGTCAAGTCCCAATTACAGAAGCCTACGCAAAACTGTGAAGGCGTTTAAACTCTTCTTCAACATAGATTAGAGGAGAAGGAGCTTGGATCTGAAGGAAGCGGTGAGCGCTTTACTCTCAACATTCCTAGAGGAACTAAGCTACCACCCAATAGTTTCACCTTACCTGAAGGTTTCTGAGGACTTTCCGATTCAGCCCTATCTTCACCAATATGAGGTTGTAGCTAGACTCGCCTTAAGAAAACCTATTAGAGCATTAATAGGCGATGAGATAGGGTTAGGAAAGACCGTCACAGCAATAGCCGTTGCCAAGCACCTTGAAAGGATTGGGAGGGTAAAGAGGGTCCTCATAATTGTTCCAAGAGTTCTTGTAAGCCAGTGGAGAAAGGAGCTTTCGAGGATGGGTATCCCATACTCGAAGGTTAAACAGATTGAAAGCTACACCTTAGATTACCTCAAATCCATTAACTTCCCAGGAGGCTACTATCTTGCCTCAATGGACTTCTTGAAGCGTGAAGAGAGGATAAGTGAGATACTTAACATCAGCTGGGACCTCGTTATAGTAGATGAGGTGCACAAATTCGGCTACAAAACAGAAAGGTTTTGGCAGCTCGGGAAGATGCTTGTCGAAACATGCCCTGAGAGAAACGTGCTCTTCCTTTCAGCCACACCGCACAGAGGTGACCCCAAAGATTACATTCTTAGGTTGAGACTCCTCGACCCATACCTTACCGAAGGGTGGAGGAGCCTCGACACACGCCAGTTCTACGATGTGACACACGGCTCTCTGCTATTTAGGAGGACTAAGGAGGATATAAACAGAATATATGAGGGGAAACCAATCTTCCCACCTGCGAAATTCTACGCCGCAGTGATAAAGGCTAGAGATGACGAAGCTGAATTTGTCAAGAATCTTGTGGACTTCCTAAGAAGCAAGCTTGTGGAATTCGCGTATGAGAGGGGGTTGATAAGCGCGAAAGTTATACCACTACTGGTAATACTAATCTTTAAGAGAGCGACATCAAGCCCCTATGCAGCTTGGACAACCCTTGAAAGGCTTCTAATAAAGAGGGCTGAACCCGATTTCCCCAAGGGGCTTATAGACAGCGTTAGAAGCTTCCTAGAAGTCGGGATTGACGATTACGAATATGAAAGAGACCCCGAACTGATTTTCGAAGATTTTCTAGATAGAGCTTCGTCACTCCTCACAATTGGTGATATTGAACAGATAAAAATGCTTCGAGACACTGCAAAATCAATAATGGAGAGGGGAGACAGCAAACTCAACGCGTTGACGTCTTTACTAGAGGATGTGATGGCTGAGGAGGGGACTAAAGCTATCATCTTCACAGAATATAAAGACACAGCAGATTATCTGATAAAATATTTGGCAAAGAAGAAGCATCCAGAGTGGAGAAGGGCTATCCGCAGACTCACATCCGAGGAAACATTGGACGAAAGTAAATTTCGAAGGATAAAATATGAATTTGAAAGGGATCCGCGTGTTAGAATACTTGTTGCTACAGATGTCGTTGCCGAGGGGGTAAACCTACAAGTTGCAAACATACTCGTCAACTACGAGATACCGTGGAGCCTAATTAAGCTGGAGCAAAGGGTTGGGAGGGTCTGGAGGCTCGGCCAGA
>Ga0105159_1000400_pt1 | contig 12131 bp, 11 predicted proteins | sample LHCtaG_2_FD_89590 | JGI IMG/M metagenome (GOLD analysis project Ga0105159, IMG submission 89590) | Hot spring microbial communities from Little Hot Creek, USA to study Microbial Dark Matter (Phase II) - LHC4sed_replicate | ecosystem: Environmental > Aquatic > Thermal springs > Hot (42-90C) >...
GAAGTGACCGAGATAATGGTCAACGGTCCGTATCAGGTCTATGTTGAGCGGCACGGCAAAATTGAACTGACGAGCGTTAGGTTCAGGGACGAGCGACACCTGATGCGAATCATTGAGAAAATTCTGCTGCCACTTGGAAAACGGGTTGACGAACGAGTCCCTATGGTTGATGCGAGGCTGCCCGACGGAAGTAGGGTCAATGTCGTTATCTCACCCATTTCCCTCAACGGTACATGCGTCACCATCCGCAAGTTTTCCCGTGACCCATTCACAATGAGCGATCTGATTTCCTTCGGAACTTTAACCCCTGAGGCTGCTCAGTTTTTGCAAGCAGCGGTTCAAGCGAAACTGAACATCCTCATCACCGGCGGCACTGCTTCGGGTAAGACAACGCTGCTGAATGTCCTGTCCGCCTTCATCCCTAACGATGAACGAATCATCACCATTGAGGACACGGCTGAATTGCAATTGAGGCAAGACCATGTTGTCAGGTTGGAGGCGAGACCTCCCAACATTGAAGGGGTAGGCGAGGTCACAATTCGGGATTTAGTCCGAAACGCTTTGAGGATGAGACCCGACAGAATCATCGTGGGTGAGTGTAGGGGAGGCGAAGCCCTTGACATGCTGCAGGCTATGAACACGGGGCATGAAGGTTCCATGACTACAATCCACGCCAACAACCCACGGGAAGCACTTTCGCGGTTGGAAACGATGGTTTTGATGGCTGGGATGGATTTACCTGTCAGAGCCATCAGGGAGCAAATTGCTGGAGCCATTGACTTGATCGTTCACATGGCTCGCCTGCGAGATGGCTCGCGGAAGGTGATGCAGATAAGCGAAATCACAGGAATGGAGGGCGATGTGGTGACGATGCAAGACTTATTCGTTTTTGAGCACGAAGGCTTTGATGAGATGGGGCGAATTCGCGGGAGGTTGAAGCCGACAGGATTGAGACCGAAATGCTACGAGCGTTTACTGGAGCGAGGCATCAGGTTGCCTGTTACAATTTTCCAACGATGATAAGCCCTTAACTTCAGGGGTGAAAAGCGACCGTGACAGTTTTGGACTTTTTGTTGCTTGCGACGGGGCTTCTGTGGTTTGCTTCATTTTGTTTAGGTTGCTACAGGGTTTGGGCAGAGACTAAATCTGTGCCGATAGAGCGATTGAGGCAACTTTGGATGGAAGAGGAGCGAATTTATGGCGGGCTGCCAGAATCGTTCCGCCGACCCGAAGAATTGGACGAGGCATGGGAGCGATTGGCTTCGCAAACTTCAGAGCCTTTCCCTTTCCTATCGCGACTTTTGTCGCGACGGCGATTTGCCCAGTGGTTAGAGCGCGAACTCAAAAGGGCTCATGTCAACTGGGGAGTTAGTTCAACTTTGGCTGTCCTGCTCTTGTTGACAGTCGCAGGTTTTTCCCTGACGGCGATAGGGATAAGCATCATCGCTCCCGAAACTTCACCGCTTTGGAAGTTAGCGCTTGCCTCATTTGGTGCCACCATTGCACCTTCGGTGTTTCTTGCTTGGCTGAGATACAAGCAGAAGCAATTCATCCGTCGGGTTGAGGAAGTGCTTCCAGATACGCTCTCACTAATGGCAAACGCTTTGAGGGCGGGGATGGGCTTCCAGCAAGCCCTTGACCTGATCGCTGCGGAAGGCTTGCCACCTTTGCGGGAGGAATTTGCAACTGTAAGCAGAGCCATAATGCTGGGGGCGTCCCTTGAGGAGGCGTTGCAAGGCTTGGTGGAAAGAGTTCCAAGCACCGAACTTGAACTGGTTGTGACGGCTGTCCTCGTTCAGCGAGAAGTTGGCGGCAGTTTGGCTCACCTTCTTGATGTCGCATCAAACACCGTCCGAAGTCGTTTGAGGTTGAGGCAGGAAATTCGTGCGGAGACTTCTCTAACGCGCGGGAGTGCTTTCGCTCTGGCTTTTGGTCTGCCGATCCTTGTCTTTTTGTTCGCCAATTTCGCCACCATTGTGTCTCGGAGTGAATTATGGTCTGCGCCGATGTTCACAGACCCGTTAGGGCTGAAAGCCTTAGGTCTGATCGTTTTGCTTGAAGCAGGCGGTTGGATTTGGCTCAGGCGAATTCTGGAAACTTTGGAGGGATGAAGGGGCATGTTGCGCAAACCCCCCCTTGAAAGACTTGCCGAAATTGAAGGTTTAGGGGCAAGACAACGAATATCGTCCAGTGGATACGCCTCTTCGCTGATGGTGCGACTTGCAAGGGTGCTTGGAAGATTTGCGCCTACTTACTATCGCTCCCGACTCAGAACCCTCATCCACAAAGCAGGACTGGCAGGGCGAATTAGACCCGAGGAAGTTTTCGGCTTGAAACTTTTGGGGGCGCTGATTTTGCCCTTCGTTGCCCTCTACTTTTGTGTCGTTTTCAAGTTGCCGGCAACCCAAATTGCCATCTTTTGGGCGCTTGCCGGAGTTTCTGGTTTCACTGTTCTAGATTTTTGGCTCAGCCGTCAAGTTTCAAAGCGCCGCTGGCTCGTCACCAGACATTTGCCGGATTTCGTTGACCTGCTCGCAACTTGCGTTGAGGCTGGACTTGGCTTGGACGCTGCCATTGATAGAATTAGCCGCCGCTTCCCAGGTCCGCTTGGTGAGGAGTTCCAACGCTACCTCTGGGAAGTCCAAATTGGTCGCCCGAGGGGTGTCGCTTTAATGGGCATAGCCGAAAGGACAAACTGCGACGACATACGCATCATCGCTGCTTCGTTAACGCAAGCGGAATTGTTCGGCATCCCCATCGCTAATGTCTTGCGGGCTCAGGCTGAAGCACTTAGGGAGCGAAGGTTCCAACAGGCAAGGGAACGAGCCCGAAGGGCTCCTTTGCTCATGCTTCCCGCCCTCGTCTTTTGTTTCTTGCCCGTCATTTTTCTGCTCCTATTCACCCCGCTCCTCATAAGGGCTCGTCAAAGCGGTCTCTTGCAGTTCTTGGGCTTTTGACGGTGAAGCGGTCATGCCCAACTGGGTGCAAGTCCGAAACAAGACGAAAGGGACACTTATTTGCAAGCTATGCCTTTTTGCTGAGACTTGGCTTCAAAGGCTTATCGGCTTAATGGGAAGGAAAAGTTTGGGGCGAGAAGAAGGTCTTCTGCTGACGAAAGCGGCTGGTGGCGTTCATACCTGTTTCATGCGTTTCGCCATTGATGTCGCATATCTGAACGAACGAGGGCAAGTTATCGCTGTCAAGGAGAACATGAAGCCATGGCGGATTTGGATTGTTAGGGACAGAAGTGCGGTCATGGCGCTTGAACTTCCCTCAGGTCGCCTCAAAGAAACTGCCACCGAAGTTGGAGACTTGCTTGAGTTTCTACCCCTTTAGGTCGGGTCACCGTAACGAGCGCCCCATTTTTGAGCGAGTTCCTTACCGATGGAAGCGAGTTTTTGCAACTCAAACTTCGTGAGCGATTTGTGGCTTTTCGCAACAGTGACATTTTGTTTGAGTTCATCAACGGAGAAAACGCCAACGACGGCGCAAGCGACTTCAGGCAAACTGAGGGAGTAGCGGATAGCAAGGTCAGCGTAATCAGCGAGCCTGCCGGGATTAGGTTGCCTATACCCCTTTTGAGGTCCTGCCATCACTTTCATCGCCACTACCCCAACACTGTGCTTGCGAGCGATAGGCAGGACCTTGCCTTCAAAGTCGTAAGTGAACCTGTCAGCGAAATTGAGCACGCACATCACCACATCAAACTCGCCGCTGTCCAAAACTTTCGCCATCACCGATGGTCTGTAATGCCCACTGACGCCGATGAATTTAACCCAGCCACGCTTTTGAGCATCGCGCAAACCTTCAATGACCCCACCTTTGCCCAAAACTTGGTCAGGGTTGAAACCGCCGATGTTGTGAACATGGACCAAGTCGATGCAATCGGTTTTCATCGTCCGAAGCGACTGCTCAATTATCTCAAGCGCCCGCTTAGCGCCATCGGTTGCGACCTTACTGACCAAGAAAATCTTATCCCGAACTTTCGGCAGGACTTTGCCGATGTATTCTTGAGCACGGGCGTAAGTTGGGGCTGCGTCCCAGTAAGTCACGCCCAACTCCAACGCTTGTTCCATCAATTCAATCGCCTGATTTTCTGTCAATCCTGTCCCGATTGGACCGAACCCAAGCCCAAGGACAGGGACTTTGACCTTCGTCCGACCAAGCGCTCGTGTCGGCAAGGGTTCCTCGGGTGCAAACGTTTGCCCCGTGAGCCCAGTTAAAGCGACTCCGCCCAGCAGGCTCAAAAACCGCCTCCGATTGCAAACTCCCATGCCTTATCACTCCTTTTGCGCATTACACATCGCACTTTACGCTTCACGCATCACGCTTCACCATCTATATCGCTCTGGTCCTCACTCGCGACGCTCTAAATCTTGTCGCACCAGAACGAGAGTGCAATGGGGCAAATCACCGTAAAGCATGACACCATTGATATCATAAAAGCAATGGGGATGCAAGGCGATAAGCAGTAAAGGATGACGAAAGCAAAGTTTTGACCGTTGCTTTTATCTCCCATCGCTACCTCAGTGGAAACAATCAAGCAACTTTGTCCTTCCTAAATTCAGCAAATCTCTCTCAAAAAGTCTTTTCATGAGAAGACTTCACTGTTGGTTTGGTCTTTTACCTTGTTATTAGGGACAAGGCATGCATATGTTACGAATGGGAAACCAATGATAAACTCCAGCGTAAAGGGCAAACACCGCAGAAGTCCCCATGACCATGTGGAGGTGGCGGGTTGCCCAAGAAAAGACTCGTCAGACCGCCTTTATGAAAGTTGAGATGAAGCCTATAGCGAAAAGCATAGCCGTTGTGAAGTGGATGTTTGCGCCCCACAAAGTAGATAGCCAGTTGAAGATCTTGATAGCCAAAGGGACAGCGATTATCAATATCGTCGCCATAAAAGCAGTGCCAAGCCAAGGGATCATGCCGCTGACGAATATGTGGTGACCCCAAACTATGAAGGACAAAAAGCCTATGGCGCAGATAGACAAGACCATCAACATGTAGCCGAAGATGGGTTTGCGAGCGTGGATTGAAATGACCCCCGATGTTATGCTCATCGTAGGCAAAATCACCATGTAAACTTCGGGGTGACCGAGGAACCAGAAAAGGTGCTGCCACAAAAGCGGGAGACTGCCTTCATGAGGTATAGGTATGTCAGCGACCACCATGTAAGGCGTAAAGAAACTCGTCCCAAGATGGTTGTCAAGGAGAAGCATAATTGCTGCCGCAGCCAGAGGTGGGAAAGGGAAAAGACCCAAGATGGAAGTGATGAGGAAAGCCCAAACCGTTAAAGGCAACCTGCCCATCATCATCCCTTTCATTCGCAAGTTTAAAATCGTCGTTATGTAGTTCAAAGCGCCCATAATCGTTGAAACGATAAAGATTGCCATTGAAATGAGCCACAAGGTCGTCCCTATCCCAGAACCCGGCAAAGTCTCCTTGACGAAACTTAATGGCGGATACATGGTCTAACCAGCACCCACTGGACCGCCTAGGACGAAAAAGGAGGCTATTAGCACAACGCAGGAAAGCAAAAACACCCAGTAACTGAGCATGTTGAGGAATGGGAAAGCCATATCCCCTTGTGCCGATTTAGAGTAGAATCAAGAAGTTAGCAAAGCCACCTATCAAGCCAGCGGTCAGCAGGAAGAAGACCATGATTGTCCCGTAAACGGTGACCAAAGCCAAGTAAAATTCAGACTTAAGCGCCCCGCCTTTAGCCGCTTGGGGCAGCAATTTACCCAGCCAAGGAAACTACTTCCCACTCCGACCCAGGACTTGACATAGACAAGCACCCACCTGAGGGTCCCGTTCTTGTCCAGCATGAATTCGTTGCCTCTTAGGTTTTCTCGCTCGTATTCTCATGTGGTAGCGGACAAAAAGTAGGTGATAAAGGTGGCGTCGGGGCTTGCTCCCGACGGCAATTATCCTTTTAAACAACTGTTGCCCACAAAGGGTGACGCTACAAAGGGTCGTTCCTTTCACCTACAAATCGACCACTACCTCTTATCAGAGGTCGCCTTGCCCCGTTTCTTCTGGCTTGCTTCAATTGGCTTTGCCCCAGTTATCTGATCTTTCGCTCCAACTCGTCAAGTTTGCGCAACTTGAGTTCTTCGCCGTCAATGTATGCGTCTTCTTTCCAGACCTGAACTATGCCTTGGTGGAAACTGATGTCAGGGCTGCCATGGAATGTGTCTTTGTAGTAGTGCAGAATCCAGCGGAACCAAACCTCAATGAATCGCCGCTCAATTTTGTTGGGAGTGTTTTGACCCTTGTGGAACCATCGCCAGAGACCTGCAGGGTGGTTCAAAGTGAAGTGAACGCTTAGGAAGTCTTGAAAGGTGTCCTTGCCCCTAACTGCGAACTTCTGGTTCATCAGTAAGCCTTCGTCAAACAGTTTCTGGATTTTTGCCTTTTGCTTTAGCAAGTATCGGTAAGCCTGAACCAAACCTTCATCAGCAGCGTTCCTCCAAGTCTCAACGAACCTTTGACCGCGACAATCAGTGCATACCGAAGTCCACATTTCCCTTCTCTCATCGTGCCCCGTTTCACCAGCCCTAAATCCCTCACTTTATTGAGGGCAATTCTCGTGTCAAGGGGTTGGTCTTTGGGCATAAGTTTGCCCACGATGGGCTTTTCCTGCCGACGAGTTCATTCAAGTTAACACCCAGTTCCCTCACAACGGCTTTAGGGTAAAGTTTCGTGACTCCTCTCATGTTAGGAACTTTTTCAACGAACCACTCAAGATATCCCTGCCCCCTAGAAAAACTCGTCAACCTTCCACCACCAAAGGAGTTTGCTCTGGCGTATGTAACGCTCAAAGACATCTTTTCCGGCATTGGCATGTCAGGATTCAAGCCATTGGTGGTAGAACCCAAAAACCATCGGTTTGGTAGTCAGCGTGGCAGGATTCGCACCTTTGCCTCGTCTCGTTAGCGCGGGGCATTGACAATTTGGTCACCATATTAAGCCACAGGATACTTGACAATCTCTCAGCCATCGTCTTCGTCGTCTTGCAAACTGATTGCGGAAACAGCCGGAAGGAAAATTAGAAGCAGCAACAAAAAGACACTCGTCAGTTTCAACAGCCTTTACCTGTCTCTCAAAAGTAGTTCCATTGCTACTTCCCTCCTTCCTTGAGACTGGCAATTTAGGAAATATTATTCTGAATTTTGATTGCCTTGTCCTCTAATAACTCCAATGGTATCAGGGAAATTTCCACGGACTTGTAAGGGGAAACCTCAAGTTTGTGTGTGGTCATTGCTTGCTGTTCGCTATTTATCACTCGCTATTCGCCACTCGCTATTCGCCAATTGCTGTTCGTTGCCTTCTCACTCTCGCTGACGGTCGCAAAATTTATTGTATGGGCGCAAAACCTATAAACATTACATAGGTGAAAGTGCAGGTGATGGAGAAGTGTCATCGTTGGAAAATTGGCAGCCGCTTCGTGGCACTGTCAAAGTAGGGGGTTACAAGATTGATGGCTCAAAGTTGCTGGTGATTGCAGGACCTTGTGTGATTGAGAGCGAAAATTTATGCCTTGAAGTCGCTCATGCTCTCAGGGAAATCACAACCCAACTTGACCTGCCTTTTGTCTTCAAAGCATCCTACGATAAGGCTAACCGAATATCCGTTGAAAGTTTCCGAGGTCCCGGATTAGAACGAGGCTTGGAAGTTCTGGCGAAAGTTAAGGAGCAAATTGGTATCCCAGTGACTACGGATGTTCACGAAACTTGGCAAGTTAAGCCAGCAGCGGAAGTGGTTGACTTGGTTCAAATCCCTGCTTTTTTGTGTCGCCAAACGGATTTGCTGGTTGAAGCGGGAAAATGGGCAAAGGCGGTCAACATCAAAAAGGGACAGTTCGCCGATGCCAACATCATGGTCCATGCAGCGCGAAAGGTTGAAGCGGGCGGTTGCAGAAACATATTGCTGACAGAAAGGGGCACTTTCTTCGGCTATGGCGACTTGGTCGTTGACATGCGCAACTTGTTCTGGTTGCGCCAAAGTGGCTACCCAGTCGTCTTTGATGCGACCCACAGCGTCCAGCGACCGAGTGGGCTTGGCTCAGCATCTGGCGGTCGGCGCGAATTTGTCCCGCTGCTTTTGAGGGCAGCGGTGGCAGCAGGTGTTGATGGGATTTTCATGGAAGTCCATCTAGAACCAGACAAGGCTCTCTCTGACGGTCCAAACATGGTGCCACTGGATTTAGTTGCCGAACTGTTGGCAATGGCAAAAGAACTGCATGCTGTCGTCATGAAATTCTGTCAACGCTGAAAAGACTGACGGTCTCTCTCCTTTGAGGTGACGGGGATGTCCAAAACGCGAGCAAAGAAAAAATCGGGAGAGCGAGTCTCAACGGCAAAAGCCGAAAGCGATTGGGCTAAACAGACAGTGGGGTTGAATTGGCTTCCCGTCATTTTTTCTGTTGCTTTTTTCCTAGCTTTGCCTTACTTGACTGGGACAAACGACTTGTTCTGGACAAGCGTTTTGCTGTCGTCAGTTTTAGAGATGGGCTTGCTTGGGACAATTTGGCTTCTTTGGAAACGCCAACCTCTCACTTTGACGGTTGCAGAAATCTTTCTGCTTGCTTTTGTTTTTTGGCAATGGTTGACAGTCGCAAATTCGGTTTACCGATGGGCAAGCATGCTTGAGGCAAGCCGTTGGACAGCGTTTGCGGTTTTAATCTTCGCCATAAGTCAATTGGCGGGACGAGGGACATGGGATGGAGGTGAGAAGCAGCAACCCCCGCACTCCGCACTTCGCATCCCGCACTCAACTTGGTTTGCGGTTTCGTTCGTGGTTACTGCGACAGTAATAGCAATTCACGGGGTTTATGAATACGCTGTGAATGCAATGGCTGGCATCCCTCACTGGCGTATTTTTGGTCCGTTTTTGCAGCCTAACTTGTTTGGCAATTATCTACTTCTTGCTTTCTTTGTCGCCTTAGGTTTAGCCGTTCAACCGCAAGCACTCCGCACCCTGCACTTCGCACCCATCGCACTTTTGTTCCTGATTGCAATGGCTTTGACAGGCTCAAAAGGAGCGTTATTGGCATGGTTCGTAGGCATCGTCGCTTTTGGCGTAGTTTTAGCGGTGAACCTCGCTTCACCCAAATTGCGAAGGTTAATTTGGATTGCTTTGTTTGTCGGGGTCGCAGCATTAATCCTGCTCTCTTCGCTCCTTCCACCGATTCGCTTGAGGTTTGAGACTCTTTGGACATCCCAAGCCCATTCTTGGATGTTTCGGCTACTTGTTTGGAAGGCGACTTTAACTGGTGCAATCTCAAAACCGATAACGGGCTTCGGTGCTGGAACTTTTGAATGGGCATATCCTCAGTTCACAGTTGTCGGTTTTACCCGCCACGCTCACAACGGCTTTCTGCAGGTTACTTTGGAAAGCGGCTTTGTCGGCTTGGCGCTTTTGCTCGCCTTCCTTACCTTTGTCCTTTTCTCTCGCTTTAACTCTCAACTCCCAACGCACAACGCGCAGCCCACTGATTACGCAGCCACGCCCACATTAGACCCAATTCGCATTGGCTGCAAAGTCGCTATCGCAACCTTCTGCCTTCACAACTTAGTTGAAACGGCTTGGATGACTCTTGCAAATTTATTGGCGTTGGCATTCGTTTGCGGTATGGCGATGCCGAGGGTGCAATGCGCGGAGCGCAGAGTGTGGGAAACCCAAACTGAAAGGGAAACTCAACTTGCACCCCGCACTCTGCACCCCGCACTTCTGTTTTTGTCTTTGTTGCCGTTATCGCTTGGGCTTTGGCATTCGGTTTCGGTCGCTCGTGGGGCGTATTTCGCCCGACAAGCCCGAAGTGAAATGCTGCCTTCTTCTCGTCTTTATTGGCTTGAACTTGCGAGCCACTCCGATCCGCTAAACGCCCGTCGTTTGATTGACCGAGCGATTTTGCTTGAAGCGTGGGCGTTAGCGACAGGTGATGATGGACGGCTCAAACAAGCAATTCAACTTTGTGATGTAGCCATTAAACTTCAACCGACCCGTTCAGGCAACTATAAAGTCAAGGCACGGATTTTGAGGGAATTGGGAAGGTTGGAGGAAGCCGAACGAACTTTAAGGGTTGCGTTGAAGGTGAACCGAACAGACACCGAAGCGATTTTGAAGTTGGGTGAGTTGCTTGAAGAGATGGACAAGGTTTCGGAAGCGAAAAGCCTTTACCATCGGCTCATCGCTTTGGAAAAAGGTCCTTACGGTCGCTACAAGCCCGTTGAACAATGGCAGGATATTTTCATCGCCGCAGGCAAAATTCGATTGGCAAGCCAATTGATAGGTGCTAGGTTAGGAGTGCAGGGTGTTAAGTTACTTTCTGAAGCGGAAGCGACATTGAAAAGTTTCCTTGACGCTTACTTGCCCATCCTTAAAGCAAGCGACCCAGAAGTTGCCGAAAGTCAGAGTAAGTTTGTGGAAACCTTGTTGGGCGAAATCCGGAAACTGCGGCAACGAGAGGAAATATCACTGACCCGTTGATGGCGTTGAGTTTCGTCTAAAATTCTGGCTTCAGATTTTCTGCCACAGAGGTGAACAAGGATGGCGCAATGGTATCGTGAATTTTTTGACGACTTTTACTTGCGGGTCTATCAACCGCTTGAAGCACCTGAACAGGTGAGAAAAGAAGTGGATTTCATCATCAAAGCCCTTGACATGCCACAGGGAGCGAAGATTTTGGACTTATGTTGCGGGCAAGGCAGGCATAGCCTTGAACTGGCGAGGCGTGGCTTTGAAGTTGTCGGAGTAGACCTTTCAGAGGCGCTCCTTTATGCTGCAAGGGAACGGGCTGAAAGCGAAGGCTTGAATGTGACTTTCCTTCAATGTGACATGCGCGAAATTGATTTCAGCGACGAGTTTAACGCCATCATCAACATGTTCACATCCTTCGGCTACCTTGAAAGCGAGGCTGAAGACGAAAAAGTTTTGGTGAAGGTCGCTCAGGCGCTTAAGAGTGGCGGGAAGTTTTTGCTTGATGTCGTCAACCGAGATAGACTCGTCCGAGATTTTCAAGGGCGAGAGTGGCACGCGGCCGATGAGGGATGGCTTGTGTTGGAAGAGAGAACCTTTGACCATTTGAGCGGTCGGATAGAAACCCGTTGGGTCTGTGTTGCACGCGACGGCGTCAGATACGAGCGGCTTTCCTCTATCCGGCTGTATACTGCATCTGAGTTGAGGACGATGCTTGAACGGGCTGGCTTAAAGGTCATGGAACTTTTCGGTAACTATGATGGTTCACCTTATTCTTGGGATAGCCAACGCCTAATAATCGTGGCATCTAAGCCATAGAATGAATGCGAAGTGCAGAGTGCGAGGGTGCAAATGGGCTTTAAAAATCAGTTGTTCATGAATGGATTTGAACTCTTTGGGCATCTGAAGCGTAGAAGTTCTCATTCAAGCCCACGACATCAGCCCTGTTATCTTGACATCGCCATTTCGGTATGCTACTATGGTAGCAACCTAAACTCAAAAAGGTTTCGTCTTGACATCGCCCTTTTCGTGCGTTATCATCAAAGCAGCCAAAAAGCGAAAAAGGAGGGAGCATCAATGTGGAGAAAGGTTCTCTCTCGGTTATACTTTGGATGTTCATAGCGCCTTTAAAAGCAAAAGCACAAACTAATGACCCTCCTCCTTCAGGTAGTTACTATGTCTCCCCGTTTTCTTCCGATCCTGAATCCGTCATTCAATATTCCCGTAGGGGAAACCACATTTGGCAAGTTACTCCAACATCGGCAGAAGATTGGGACTATTGTGTCTTTTGTGGATTCTATGAACCACATAAGGTCCGCATAATTAATTGGACAGATTTTGGTGCAGGTGGTGAGTTTGGCTATTCACCTGACGGCATTCATTTTTATTCTTTTGACCTTAGTCAAGATAATCCAGAATTGGCGGGACAGGTAAATGCGTATCGCACTAACCCAAATTTTGTGGACATCTTGAAGATAGCACCAAGGTTAGACGACATCCCCTCTTTTTGCAGTTTTTGCGGTATGCCAACCTATAATGACGACCCAGTCAAAGGCGACCCTCGGAGAATGACTGTTTGGTAATTCTGGATTACACCTTGCCCATCAGGATGGCGACCCCGTCTGGACAATACCCTTTCCTTCTCC
>Ga0105159_1000408_pt1 | contig 12043 bp, 13 predicted proteins | sample LHCtaG_2_FD_89590 | JGI IMG/M metagenome (GOLD analysis project Ga0105159, IMG submission 89590) | Hot spring microbial communities from Little Hot Creek, USA to study Microbial Dark Matter (Phase II) - LHC4sed_replicate | ecosystem: Environmental > Aquatic > Thermal springs > Hot (42-90C) >...
GGCCTACGTCTTTGAAGCCTACATTTTGAACCCCAGTATCCTTTACCTCTTCAAACACCTCAAGGGCGTTGGGCACCGTTCTGTCATGATGCGTCAACATAAATATGAGTTTCGACATATAACCACTCAATAACAGAATTATTGCAATTGTTTAAAAACCTTTCATCATAGACCCTCTTCAAAAGGATGGGGGGAAGTACGTACTTAAGGAGAGGAGAAAACATAAAGGGATATTTTAGAATGACATAACCATCTAATAAGCCCTACAATCATTCAAAGGAGCAACAACTCCAGAGGTGTGTCTATATGTTGCTCTCACGTCTACGCGTAGCTTATGATAGTGAGATTCTGTACAAAGTCACCTTCCCAATCCCTCCTATGAACTAAACCGTAGGAGTTTACGGCGAAGACATCTTCTTATTGAATGCTTTCGCCTGCCTCCTAATGTCATACGTCACGAAGATTAAAAACGCAATCGAAAAAAGTAAAGCCAAAATATTCACGACAAACTCTGCGGAGCTCATGTCAAGGAATGGTAGAGGAATTAAACATAAGATAACGATAAATATTCCTAGATTAAAAGCAACCCTACTGATATTTGGATCCATTGGATAAACCCTCTTATGCCATCTACACCTATTTAAAAGTACAAACTTCTATATAAGGATGAGGAAGGTAGAAAAATGAATATTTTGGATTACTTATGGATTGACGCTAGGCATGACGTTAAGATTCTGATCTGCATAGACGTAAACCTCAATCTTCATTGAACATTGTCCTCCCATCGGGTTCATCGAAGGCTCTGCACTACACTTTGACTTCCTGGACTCCACTTAACCTTCCTCAACATCCTAGCACATCCCCCACTCTGAAAGGGTAAAACACTCAGTAGACAGACCATTAAACATGGAAAAACCAGGAAAACTAGTAAGCACCATATCTCTTAATAATAAGAGATATGGTGCTTTTGGAAGTGAGTTCATATATTTTACTCCGTTTTTCTAAGCACTTCTAAGTAATACGCGTAGTTTTTTAATGGTACGTTGGGAGGGATTGTATGATCAATCATGGGGATGTAGCCACGTTTATCTGTGAAAAACGAAAGAGCCTTTTCGCTTCTCGGTCAATTACATTAAAGTCCTGGGCGAGAGCCCCTTTATCTATTCCTCCAATAATGACTAGATTTTCTCCATATTGTTTTCTGACTTCTCCTATGTCGTTTCCTGCCTGAACTTCAAAGGGTTCAACGCCGTTGCAACTCCACTCAATTAATAGGGGGGTTAGCTACTTTAGATTCCCATCTGAGTCGTATACCACCTTAACATTATTAGGACTTTAAGAAGACTGTTAATTCTTTATAATACGGGAAGAGAAATTCCCTATAGCTCTTCGGTGAAATAAAAAGCCCATTCTTATAACATATATCCTCCGCTATCCATACCGCATCTAAGTCTACTAGCTCGAGCTCTCTTTCTAAAACAAATTTATTTATGTTTAGCCAGTTTTCCATAATTTAATGTACCAAATCAGGGTCTTTACACATCGTTGCGAATAAACCCTTTAATCCAAAGAGATTTCTCATATGCAGAAAACCACCAACCACTCCTTGAATAACGGGGTAGTCACGCCCCTCTTCTCCCTCTATTTTTCTGCAAATCTCTTCATTCTTGTCAACCGATCTTTTGAATTTGGTTTGAGTCGCCATTTTTCCCAGTTATCACGTTTTTGACTGGATGCTCTATCCAGAGAGGCATGGATGCATCAGGGCTATCCTTAAATTCCATAAAAATTATTCCGTTTACATCTCTCTTTATCCTTTTAGCTACATCTTCTTTTAGGATAACCTTCTCAAACGGTGGGGAAAAGAGTTATCACACCATCCTAAAATAGTGGTATCAAATAGCTCCCTGTCGAAGTTAAAGAAGTTTACTTCTCTCCAATTCTCAGGTAACCTTCCTATAGCCACCTCTTTAAAGTTGATGCCAGAATCCAAGCTCTCTCCTATAGAACCGATCGACTAAAAAGTTGCAGTAAATCGCTCTCTATTGTTTATTTTTAACTCTTCATCTTTTGTAAAAAAAGAGGGGGAAGTTTGCTACTTCTTCCGTAGGGTTATTATGATGGCAATTATTAGCAGTATTATTGTTACTGCACCTATGCCTGTTACTGTAGTTAATATGCCGGGTATTTGGCCAGATAATGTATCAATAGATTTGGCCAGATTATTCACGCCCTCGCTTAGCGTAGCCAGATCTGTTTCTACTCTTGAAATTCTTTCAAGTAGGTCCGATATTGCTCTACTAATTTCAACAGGTGTATACGTAGCCACTCCTTCGCCTACAAGCCTTTCAGCATCCTCCTTTGGAATGAGCACTGCATCACCCTCCTTAAATGGACCGTATATTTTGCCATCAACGCCAGTGAATGCTGGTATGGTGGCTTTAGCGTATACAGTTACATAACTATATACTGGTGGGCTATAAGAGGCTAAACCCTTACCAATCAGCTGGGTAGCGTCCTCCTCTGGGAGGCTGACTACATCTCCACGCTTATATGGCCCATAATAGTTTCCGTCAACTCCCAAGAATTCAGGTACTTCTCCTAAGATGTAGACGACGGTATAGGTTCCAGTATATGGAACTACGGGTCCGAACATCCCTAGACTTGTCCAGAGTATATATGGATGAACGTCTTGGAAGGGATATGGATGCCAAAGTGGATGCGACGGGCTTGTTGGGAAGCCGGAGACCAATTTTTTGTTGACCGCATACGTTCTACCTGAAAGAGTATATGTGAGATAGAAAGGATATTCATTGCAGTACCATGTTAAGAACTTAAGGCCTTCCCTCATCTTTTCCGGGTCTTCAGTCCCAAGTATTCCAAGTTCTATGGTAAATCTTGTGACATTTATACCTTTTTCTCCGACAAGCCAGGGCCTTCCTTTCTCGACGATCCAGCTGGCAACCCATTCTGGGGCATCGACGATTTGCGGCTCATGTAGCGGATATGGTGCGGGAATGCCTTCCCATGAGTTTCTCACTACGAAAATATTATTCATAGTGCTCCAAGGATGGATATTGAACCAGCAACCGAATCTTAAGTATATGTCGTACTCATGGTCTCTGAATAATGATTGACAATATGGAGTCCATGTCGTACCGACAAGTCTTATTTTTATTCCTATTCTGGACATTTGAGCAACAAATGCGTCAGCTAACACAGCCCACCACGCCGGAATATACAGGCAACTAAACTCTAATCTTGTACCGTTAGGAGTTACCCATATTCCCTCGGCATCCTTCTTAAAGCCTAGGCTTAAGAATATTTCTTCAGCTTTTTTAAGGTCGGCACCACCTTTTGAGGTACCATAATCATTTAGACTATCAACGAACTCTTTCCCAAAAAGTCCATAAGCTGTACTAAGAGGATAAACCAAACCCTTTCTACCAACCACTCCATCTAAAAGTCCCTCTCCAGGTATTGCAATAGTTTGATATTCGGTTGTATTGAAAGCATAGTATATTGCTTTTCTAACCTCTGGAATACTTAACGGATAACGGTGAGCATTCAGAATTACTACGGAAACATCGCCATCAGGAACGAAACTTACCCACCATGTTTCCGGATGAGCTTTTACGTAATCTAACTGTTCTTTAGTTCCGACCCACCAAGTCCAAGGAAGTGTACCTTGCACGAACATTGCCGCGTAAATATCTGCTGGAATTCTAAGCACTCGAACTCTATCGAACTTTATATTCCCAGCACCCCTCCAGTATAAATCAAACTTTTCATAGATGATCTCTATGTCCGTCGCTGTCTTAAACTTAAATGGTCCAGTTCCTATAATTGTTGGTGGCCTACACTCTTTAAGAAAAGTCTGATGGAGTTCTGTAAGCACTGTTAAATTTGCACCACTCCAAGCTGATTGCCGCATTCGATCAGCCCACTCACCAAATAGACTGTAAGGCTGTACTGTCATCATTAAAGTTTGGGGTATAGTCAAGGGTGTTGTGTAATTGAACTTCCATACAACGGTATAATCGTCGGGAGCTGTTACGTTTAAGAGACTTCTTGACGGAGCGTCTGGGCATGGATACCAGTAATTTGCAGTAACATAGACAGTAGTTAAGACATCTTTACTTGTAAAAAGTGAACCATCATGCCACAACACACCCTTCCTTAAGTGGACAGTGAGCGTCTTCTCAACAGGATCATATTTCCAGCTTTCACCCAACCAAGGTATATAGGTATCATTCCAGTCAAGATACAAGAATAGTGGCTCCTGTGTAAACCACCATCCATAGAAAAGATTGCCTGGAGCCCATGGGTTAAAGTGCGATACTGGCGGTGGATCATACATCCATCCGCTGACAAACTCTTTTTCTTCCGCCTTTGCTTGTGTAGTATAGCCGAAAAAGGACAGAGATAACACAAGCATTACTAGCAGAGTAGTGAGGGGCTTCTTTCCTTCCATAGAGAAACCTCCGTATTATTTTTTTTTTCATGTTACTAATATTTAAGTTTTTTGATCAACGGGGTGTTGTCCAACTTATCCATAAACCTATCTCACTATGATTTTCTAGGCAGTATATTATGAGTCTTAAGAGTGTTCTTGTTTTGGTTAATTCTCTCCTCCTCGTCTTTATTCTGTCTTTGAACTCTACCGTTAATGTCCCAAAGATACCTCTCTAACGCTTCTACATATGTATAGTGACTAATCACATATTCTGTCTCTCATCTTCGCTCTACATCCCCTTGGGCCAGTTAAGCCCCTCTTCACCATTGGAATATAGCCTTTGGATGCTATTGGTGTTCAGCACAAGCTTAGCGTTGACTTAGGAATCCTAACGCCAAAGCATACGGGGACAAGCCCCCGGCATACTTCAAGCTCGCCTTAAGAATCCCCTTTAAAACTAATGCCTCGGAGCCTTTCAAACATCCCCCTCCCTTAAACTCTGAGTCGATATCCATGAGATCTAAAACGTAAGTCTAAAACAGCCATCAAAATCCAATAATATATCTCTAACATTTCACCTACAAAGTATAAGGAAAAAGCAGAGAACCAGAATAATAGTTGAACACGTTTGATTTATCGAAAGCCTTTTATATAAATTGGTTTAGGGTATGTGTGGTGGTTGAGTTGAAGTTAAGTTTTATGACTTTCGTATGTCCAAGATGGGAGATTGAGAGGATCGTGAGGTTTGCTGAGAAGGCTGGTTATGATGGTGTTGAGATTAGGGTTAATGAGGGGCATAGACATGGGATATCTTCTAAATCATCTCTAGAAGACAGGAGCTACGTGAGGAAGCTATTCGATGATCACGGTGTTGAGGTCTCATGTATCGCAACGTCTGTGCAGTTTGGATTCCCAGACCTAGAAAGACGTAGAGAAGAGGTTGAAGCCGCTAAAGCCAATATTAAGCTCGCTAGCGATCTTGAGGCGAATGTTGTCCGCATATTTGCTGGGGGAGACGTACAGCAACTGACGGATAATGTTGCCGAATACATCGCGGAAGCTTTTACAGAGGTTGGAGATTATGCAGCACAATATGGCGTCTGTCCAGTCCTTGAGACTCTACACGACATTATGAGAAGTGCCGAAGACGCTTTGAAGGTCATACGTAGAGTTAAGACATCGAACTTCGGTATTCTATGGAACCACTCAGACATAGACCAGAGATCTTTCGACTTGGTTGGGAGGTATATAAGACATTTTCACATCCATGAAGAAGTACTTGATCCTCAGAATAAGAACGTACTTCACCTAGCAAAGCTTATGAAAACCATTAACTTTGACGGCTATATATCCTTGGAAATCATAAGGGGATATGACTTACCGGGAAGAATTGCTCATTGAAACCGCGAAAAAACTAAAGAGCTACATTGTGCAAGTTTAACTCCATCTACTATTAGGAGGAGTCATTATGTCTGGAAAAAGATATCGCGCTGGAATAGTTGGATGCGGTGCAATCGCACGAGCACATGCAAACATGTACATGAGGCATGAGAGAACCGTTCTCGCAGCAGCGGCTGATATAAACCCACATATGTTGAAGATATTTGCTGAGGAATTTCCTGTTCCATCTACGTATACAGATTATGAGGAGATGCTTGACAAGGAAGACTTAGACATTGTTTCAGTTTGCACTTGGCACAGCTCTCACGCTGAAATTACAATAGCTGCAGCGAAGAAGGGAGTTAAGGGGATAATTTGTGAAAAACCGATGGCTGTAAACCTCGGTCAAGCCGACGCCATGATAAAGGCTTGTGAGAAAAGCGGGACGAAACTGACCGTTGAGCATACGAGACGTTATAATCCAGTTAACGTGGAGGCTAGGAGACTCATGATGGATGGGGTGATAGGACAACCAGTAGCCATTATAAGCCGTACATCAGACGGGCTGTTGAACTGGGGCACTCATATAATAGACCAGGCTAGATTCCTCCTAGGCGACCCTGAGACTGAATGGGTGATGGGTCAAGTGGAGCGTAAAACAGACAGGTATGAAAGGGCTGTTCCCATAGAAGACCTCTGCATGGGTTTGATATGCTTCTCAAACGGGGCACGTCTCATAATAGAATGCGATCTCCCAGGCCCAGAATTTCCAGTTGGGCTTAATACACCCTTAGTATACGGGTCGGAAGGCATGATGATACCGTTAAACGACAGGCTTCTACTCTTAACTAGGAGAGAGGGATGGAGGGAAATGACGTTTATGGATAGAGAAGATGGTCTTCTAAAGCACCTAGACGAATTGATCAGATGGATTGAAGGTGAAGTAGAGGACCATCGATGTAGTGGTAAGCAGGCCCGTTACACTATAGAGATAATGATGGCTATATATGAATCCTTACGGGTTAAAGGCTTAGTCCGCATGCCGCTGAAAAACAAAGATAATCCGTTGGAAATGATGATCAAAGATGGAACACTACCAGTGGAAAAGCCTGGAAAATACGACATTAGAATACCGTCACCCTTCTGGAGTGAAAAAATGAGGAAAGCCTATGAAAACTTCCACTCCTCATCTACAAAGTAGGATAATGTGGAGGAGATATGGGTCGTATAGTTTCATCTAAAGTGTGATGTATTTATGGATTCTAGAGAGCGTATAGTTGCGACTTTGAACTTTGAGGAGCCTGATAGAGTCGGCTTCATAGACTTCATATGGCCTGAGACTTGGAAGAGGTGGAGGACTGAAGGTCTTCCAGAAGACTATGAGCGGTATGTGGACTTCGACATAGTTCTGGTTGACGTGGATCAGACGCCTAGGTTTGAAAAGCGTATCCTAGAGGAGACTGATAGGTGGATGATATACGTGGATGAGATGGGAACTAAGTGGAGGTGGCCTAAGTTTGAAGCCTCAGGCCCCCCACTACCCCTAGAGGGATACGTCAGGAGGGGGGAGGACTTCGAGGAGGTTAAAGCTAGGCTAGACCCGGAGGATCCCTCGAGATACCCTGAAGACTTTGAGAAGACCGTCGAATCCCATCATAAGAGGGGTAAGTTTGTCGCCCTAGCCATATGGGAGCCGTTCGACTACTGCTGGAGGCTTAGAGGGTTCACTCAGCTTTTAACAGACATGATAAGTAGCCCGCAGTTCGTAAAAGCTATGTTCGACTTCATAGCAGACTTCCAGGTGAAACTTGCATCTAGAGCTGTTGACGCAGGAGTGGATGGCATCTGGCTGTGGGATGACATATGCTATAAGAACGGGCCTTTCTTCTCACCCAGCGTATACGAGAGGCTCCTAATGCCAGCCCATAGGAGGATGGTTTGGTTTTTCGAGAAGAAGGGGTTGCCGTGTATATACCATACTGATGGAAACGTTACGGAGATAATAAACCTGCTTGCTAAAACAGGCATAAGAGCAATACACCCATTGGAGGTTAAAGCTGGAAACAACATGGTCGACTTAAAGGAGAAGTATTATAGCCGTCTCGTCTTGATGGGGAACATAGATGTAAGAGCCCTATCATCAGATGCTGAAACGTTGAAAAGAGAAGTACTATCGAAACTAAGCATAGCCCTGCCTGGGGGAGGATACATAGCAAGTTCAGACCACTCAATACCACCAAACGTAAGCTTCCAAAACTTCAAACTATTCGCTAAACTAATCAGAAAATACGGCGTCTACAGCACCAACGTATGATTTTTTTTTTTGGAAGTACTTTCTCATAATCTAAACTGAGAATCTGATCTATATCCGTCTTACTTAGAGGAAATTTAAATTCAAAACTTATACTTTAACTTACTAATCGATTTTTATGGTCCAAAGAGTTTCTTCTTTTTGAGTTTGTATAGGAACTTTCACGGAACCATTTGCACTTGGGAGGATCGGAACGGACTTGCCAGCAACTTTTGCTTTAACAACTTTCCCATTAATTCCTGCAATCATTATGAATCCCTCCTGTCCAGGTGGCCTACATAGTTCGCCTCTTAACTCATTCCTTGAGCTACTCCATCTTACGTTCTTTAACTCCAACCCGCAACTCATGTGAAAGCTTGTTCCAACTGGCCATGGACGATCCCGAGCCTCACGTATTGCTGACAGTTTTGCTGATGGTCCGAAGAAGGCGACTTTCAGAGAATCTTTCTGAGAACCCCAAAGGAGCACTCTAGTGTCCCCAGGATGAGGGAAGATCCTTATTTTTTCATGGCGGAGAGGAATCTCACCTAAGAACTGGCCTGACCAAAATTCATATAACCAATAACGTTTCCTTGGATCTAAATCTAGACGTTTCCATTCTATTTCAAATATCGGAATTTTATTCTCCTCAATGTTTTCTGCTTGGTGTATGGATGGTGCCTCCCATAAAAATAGACCTAAGAGTATCCAGCTATCCCAATCCGTCTTTTATGGGCATAACCCAAGCTCTCAAGCCGCTTTCGTCATATGGCTCCATTGCTACTTCTTCAACTCCTTTACACATCTTACTATATGGGAGTAGCTTTATGGAAATTTTTTCAAACAGGTCTATTGGTTTGGCTGATTTACTCGGTGGAGGTAAGGTTGATAATAGTATTTGCCACCTATCTTCTGGAAGCGTTGTGAGGTCGTCACTGATACCTATTTCTCCTCCTGAAAGGAAGGCTACTATGGCACGCACTCTAGCTTCCTCTAAAGTTCCAGGAGGCCCTACGCAAAGACACGATGGTTCTATTATGCCTAACCGGTGGTTCTTCCATAGATGACAGGCAACAGAAGTGAAATTCTCTTTCATTATAGACCATGGTATATAACCCGTGTTTCCCGTATCATTGCATGTGTAAAGTAGGTCGAAGTAACCTAAGCTACAAACCTCGTAAGGATTGCAACTAAGTATGATAACACCTGGATTTACACTTTTAACGGTCTCCGCAATGATCTTTGACCCAAGTCTTACTGCCTCTACGCCTCCGCCAGCGACAATTCGATTATTATAGCGTTTTCTTAATCTCAGATTGCATGATCCGCCGATAAAGTCTAGTTTGAAGTATTTTACGCCTTTCTCAACTAACACTTTAATGTTTTCTCTCAAGTATTTTTGAGCCTCCGGATGAGTTAAGTCAAGAGCATAAATTTTACCGTGAGGTCTCCAAAACCATGTTCCGTATGATGCTGGCTTCTTTATTTCGTCTCCTAGGAGCCACTCCGGATGTTCTTTAAAAATTGGATCAAATTCGCTGATTGTAAACGGGGCTATCCATATGCCCAACTTAAACCCGATCTTCTCTAATTTTTCTGATAACCATTTCAATCCATGTGGAAACTTTTCGTTCTCCTCATATGAGCTTGGAAGGAAACCTTTTTCCCAACCCAAGTCAACCTTCATGTACTCAAGTCCAAGCGATTTCAATTGCTGAGCTGCCACCTTAGCATTCTCCAAGACATCGTCCTCCGTTACATTATGTCTATAAGGGTACCAACTACACCAACTTACCGGGGGGCGTTTAAGCGGAGTTATATGGTATTTTTCCTTAACTAGGTCGCCAAACTTCTCTAAAAGAGACCAGGGATCCTTTCCGATAATGAAAACAACTTCTTCCAGTGATAGGTCATGTTCTGGATCTATTATAATATCACCGCCGTCAAAGCCTACAATCCAGCTTGTTATACCAATCTTTTGGTTATAGCTAATTCTAACAATTCCTAACCAACGTTCAAAAGTTGTATAACCAACTAGTAGCGCGGTACGATCTAGTGGGTTATAGATTTCCCAACAAAATTGGGAGTATCCAGTAACCTCTCCCATCTGTTGATCTCCACCAAATGAGTCTGGTTGGCTTAAACGGCAGACATGAGCCCGATATCCTACATCTTCATAATATAGGAGAACGTTCTCATATTCTCTTCCTAGCTTCATCTTCCCCGGCTCTTTCAACTTTAATAATACGATGGAATTAAGAGTCAGTGATTTATTTGACAAATTCCTAAGCTCGCTTTCCATTATTAGCCTCTCTTTATGCATAAAGATAAACCTTTGGATGAATAAAATTTGAGCTCTCAACCGTCTTCGGGTGTAGGTTGAGCTTCTTCGCTATAGCCTTCTTAGTCCAGCCCTGCTCGTAGAGGCTCAGGATCTCCTTTATGAGTTCGGGGTTCAACGGTACAGGCATAGGCATCGCTTGAATATACGTCGAAGCTCTACTTAAACCATTCTGTATCCTTTTTATATCCTTTCTGTGCCAGCACAAAAGAGATATAGAAGGGATAAACCGCGGACTGGAAAGCTTAAATTAGGGGACTCCGTCAACTCTACTGATGAACATGTCTGATGAGCTTATGGAGAAGGTTTCAAGGGTGGACAGGCTCGTCGAGCGTTGCGGCCTGAGCCTGGAGGAGGCGTGCAAGCGGGTGGGAATAAAATTTGAGCTTCTGAAAAATGCTATAAGAGTATTAATCTTTCTCCATTATTACCCACTATTTGAACCCTAGTTGGTTGATAAGTTTCACCATTTATTTGAACTTCACATATTAGGGGTGCTAGTTGTAGGTTCTTCCATTTTGGCGACGCGATCCCTATAGAAACCGCTTTTTCATTAACGTGTACTTTGAAAAACCTATCCATTATTTCACCGCTCATAACAGTTATATGACCTATGAAAACATTTTAAAGGCTTTGGTGCGGATTATATACCACCAATAACTTTATAATCCCAATTTAAGTAATGGAAAGGAGGAAAGGCATTGAAACCAGCTGATCGTATCTACACGACTTTATACCATGAAGAACCTGATAGAGTTCCTGATTGGTGGGAGGATGCACGTGCAGTTTTTTGGCTTAATGAATATTATAAGAGTGAGACGGTTATAAGAAATCAAAACTTTAGAATTTTTAAGTCTCCCTTCGGCTCTCTACATCTTGAAGTACGCGGGAAGGAGTGGGAAGGACGAGAACAATGGAGCTGGCAGTTTACCATAGCACCTGCAGTTAGGTGGCCAGAGGATCTTGAACGATTAGAGCAACCTACGCTCGACCCATCTACACTTAAAGAGGTTAAAATGCGCGCACAGAAATTCCACGAGGAAGGATATTTTGTTTATATGGCTCATAACACTCCATTTTTTAGCCCAATCTCATATCTTAGGGGATTGAAGCAATTTTTAATAGATATAACTACAGATAAGAGTTTTGCTAGGAAACTTATAGAGTTCTCCATAGAACCACAGATGGAAATAACCAATACCTTAATCGAGGAGGCAGGCATAGATTGCGTATGGGTCTTTGGAGACTTAGGAACACCTCAAGGGCCCTTTATATCCCCAAAAATATATAGGGAAGTTATCTATCCATGGGATAGAAAATTATGCGAATCTTATCATAAAAGGGGGGCATTTGTTTTTTTACATAGTCATGGCTATATTATGCCTCTTATGGATGATTTAATAAACGCTGGTTTTGACGCCATACACCCCATAAGTCCACTTTGTAAAATGGATCTAAGAGAAATGAAAGAGAAATACGGTGATAAAATAACTCTCTTTGCTGAACTTTCCGTAAATATGTCTAACAAACTTAGACTAGATACTGAGAAATATGGCTCCATACAATACGGTTTTAA
>Ga0105159_1000418_pt1 | contig 11956 bp, 10 predicted proteins | sample LHCtaG_2_FD_89590 | JGI IMG/M metagenome (GOLD analysis project Ga0105159, IMG submission 89590) | Hot spring microbial communities from Little Hot Creek, USA to study Microbial Dark Matter (Phase II) - LHC4sed_replicate | ecosystem: Environmental > Aquatic > Thermal springs > Hot (42-90C) >...
CCAAAACTTGTTAAAATGCTAGACACCTATAGACTCGACTTCATCTCAACAGACAGGCTGAAAAAGTTTACCCATAAAAGCTTCTCAATGCTTCATCTCATTGGAAACAAAATATTAACCTACATGACACGCCTTATGTTCAGAGTAAACATAAATGATTCGCAGTCAGGTATGTGGGTTTTCAGAAAAAGCGTACTGGACAGAATAGATTTGCAGGCTGATGGAATGGCCTTATCAGAAGAAATAAAGGTGATGGCATTCAGATTCTTCAAGGCAGCAGAAGTGCCAGTACCTTATAGGAGAAGAATTGGAAAGCAGAAACTAAACACGTTGATGGATGGTTTAAAAAATGCGCTTCACCTATTCACCTTAAGATGGTACTTTACTACGTCAATACCATCATGGACTCCCATCTATACATCCGTAAACGTTCTGGAAAATAGTCGCGCGCCCGCATTCCTTAACTTGAGACGGATAATTATATGTTAATTATGCTTGACATTCCAATTTTTAGATTTGCTTTTAAGTAGCCCTTCAATATAAGTGATAAAAGGAATGCAGCATATGTAAAGCTTCAGTTATAATAATCACGAAGGAATCATTATTGTTCGCCGAAAAATTCGTTAAAAACTGCCAGCGACCAGTATACCAGTGATATGATATTCTAAGACGCCGCCACGGCACACTTTTAAGGTTTAAAAGGGGAGTAATTTTAAAATGTAATGTGAAATTAATGGAAAGCTATAATAGTTCTTGTATCTTTTTATTAAAGCTGATGAAACTTTGGGAGGCTAAAGTAGAAAATAAAAGTCTATGTCGGCTTTCATCCCGCCAAGGTGATTTTTACAATTTCTTACATTTTTACCCTGTTAAGCTTCTTCCATTGCCAGCGGGTTTGAGGCACTCCTAGATACATATGGCATATGGGGACGCTTGCCGAGACTGGAATTTTATTGTGAAAATAGACTTTAACGAGCACCTAACCCACTACAAAGTAGATCACATAAAAGAAGAAAGAGGCTCGAGAACAAAATACAAACAACCAAAATGCAAACCATACAAACCCATGGAACATATACATAGTATAAGTCTGGAAGATAACTGTTGAAAAATAAGCCACCTAACAACTTACTACAAAATAAAACTTAAACAAAATAAAACCGGTAACCCTTTGTTCTTAAATTGTTAAGATTTTCATCTAAACTTTCTTATACGCTCTTAAATAGCTTCAGCCATATGTTTCCATGCGAAGTTCTTTCATAGATGCTCTTTCAGTTTGTCATTTTTTGGCGCATCATATGCTTGTGCGCGCCGGTTTTAATCAAGAATAGCTTCATTCAATACTTGACAAAACGCCCTCGCTGAGCGTTCCCATGTGAAACGTGTCGCTAAGCGGCGGGCGTTCTTGGATAGTTGTTGGCGCAAATTCTCGTCCTCAAGAAGGCGCATCATGGCCTCTGCTAAAGCATCGATGTTGCCGAAGGGGTATACTAGCCCATTAATACCGTGACTTACAACTTCGCTTGGCACTCCGTCACTTGCAATAACAGGAGTCCCGACCGAGTTTGCCTCAACAGCAACTAAACTAAAACCTTCCACCGGTGAAGGTACGATAAGAGCGTGAGCATTAGAGAGAAGCCAAACTTTCTCCCCTTCTGAAATATTAATGAAGAAGTATACCTTCCCTGATAACCCGGTTTTTTTAACTAAGTCCCTTAGCTTCGTCTCATAAGAGTAGGAACCTCGTCTCCCCGCGATCACAAGCCTGCATTCTGGATGTTTTTTATGGAGTTTTTGAAATGCGTAGATGGCATGATGAAAACACTTGTATTCCCTTATTTTATTTAATACAAGGAAAAAAGGCTTCTCCACCCTAACACATGAATGAATACTTGTCACAAACTCTTTTAGTTCAACACCGCCGTTTACTATTCTAATTTGCTCATCGTCTACGCCTAACGCGATAAGCTCTCTAGCCCTTTCAAGTGTTGGCACAACTATTAATTGCCCTTTAACAGACAAGGCGAAAATATAGTCAAGAATAATCAACAGTAGAGCGATGGGTGATGGGAACTGATTGAGGAAGATCTTTTTCCCTCGTTGGTGCCATAGAATAATTAGAGGCTCTCTAACATAGAGGGAGGCAAAGAAAGGACCGGCTGGTCCCTCAGCCTCTTCAATCACTACATCAAATATTCCCCTGAGATGCTTAAAGTAGTACTGAAAGTTTCTTAATGCCCTCAACAGTCCACCTTTTATCCTTATTATGTGTACGCCATCAATGACTTCTTCCTCCTTGCCTCCAGGGTAGCGGCTACATAAAATTGCTACCCGATGACCTTGTTGCACTAGACGTTTAGCTATCATATGGACATATACGTCCCCACCCGCCCAGGAGGGATTACCTATGTCTCTACCTGCCAGAAAAAGAATTTTCAGGTTTTCGCCCCCATTTCACCAATTTTGTTTTGTTGATCTTGAAAGGTTTTATCCTTATGTATCGTAAACTCACGCCTATTATCAATGGTGGCCCATTATAGCCATCTAATGTCATTGGATTTATTGTTTAGCTTCGATATTTATAAATTGCGGCTAGTAACGTGTAAGCGAAAGGCAAATCTAAATAATTTTGAGGGTTTCGACTTTCTCCTTTTCTTACATATTCCGGCTTCTCTTGCCTTGATTGGAGTCGTAATTTTAATCCCTAATGGTTTAGTTCATATTCACTTGTTAAGCTCCAAAAACATTAAACAATTAGAAATTACTCCACACCAATCCAAGTTTTTCAAGTATTATGCCGTTTTCACCGATCGAACAGTGTCCCTCCGGAGATGTTAAACGCGTCTGGCCTATTTTGTATAAGCACTTTCATGCGGTATCTCAGGTCGCTGTTTATCTTGTACACTATTACCGTTTATCGAATTCTTAAACCAGAGTTTAAGAATTATCGTGAGGATCATTATTAGCAGCGTCGAGTAAAGGATTCCGATAAATGCGCATGCGATATTAGATAAGTAAGGGTTGTTAAAGACGGCTATTTCTACTCCGCTTATAAACTGTAGATAATTTCTCCATAGCGCTACATATATAAAGCCAGTGGCGATACTCATGGCAGTAAAAATAACTGGAAAATATTTTTCGTTGGTTAAAATATATGCAACCAATAAAAGCCCAGCTATCCATATTACAAACTGGTCGAATATTGTCGGAAAGGTTAATTGAAATATGATGGCTGTACATAATGCGAAGGTTCCAATGAGCAAGTTTTCATGAGAGTTCAACATATTCGCTTTGTTTACTTTGTATAGAAAAATTGCAGTCAAAACCAAAAATGCAATTAATGTTCCATGTGGAAAAATGAATGGAGGAAGCCCGTGTCCTAACAACTCGAGCATGAATCTAAAAGTTAAGCCGTATCCTACTGAGAAGGATATAATTGAACCGTAAACGTAAAAGTCGAATAGACCCCCATAAAAGGCTTCACCGGGGATACCCGAGAGGAATCTTTCGTAGGATGTGAGAAATACCGGTGATTTTGGTTCAAATGCGAATGGAACCATTAAAATGCAGAAAATACAAACGGCTAACAATAATACTTTCAAAGTTTGAAAGAGTCCTTCCTTTTTCTTTATCGTTGCCATGAGAGGTACAAAAGTTGCGGCTCCAACGGGGTTAATTATTGTACAGAAGCTTGAAAATATGCTTGCTTTAATCTTATCGTATTTCACAATTAGGTAATAGATGCCGAGAATTATGGTGAAAACAAATATGGTGTCGAATTGGCCCAGTATCGCGGAGATGTAAATCGTTAGTGGGTTAAGAAGGTACATACCTATAACTAAGGCTTCTTTTTTCTGCGCATATTTTTGCATCATTTTTTGCAGATACAAGGCTATTCCTAAATCACTTAATATGGATGGAATTTTAACGAAAAATGATTCTAAAACATATGTGGAGGTTAAAAACTGAAAATCTTGAAAACCAGCTGCTCTTAAAAGGGCATATGGGAAATAAGTGGCAGTTTGTATGTAGACAAATCCTGGTAGACTGACCCACTGCGCGCCCAATATGCCTGATCCATAATACAATGCGCCTAATTGTGCAAAAACATGAAGGTCATTTGTGTAGGCAGTTAAGGGTGCAAGAATCAACCGTAGGGCTAAACCTACAGTCAAAATTGTGGTTATAGTTTTTTTATCGTTATTTAATATGCCTTTTTTGTACATATAAAGTATGGCGAGAAGTAGAGATGTTGGAAGGATTCCAGCTGTTATTAAAATGAATAATGTTGCCGCCCAAAAAGCTTCCGCACTTAAAGTGGGTATAATAAACTCAGCGAATTGAATTTTAGAAAACGTAAACTCCACTTTGTGAAGGGTTACACCATTTATTTTGCTTCCATTAACAGGGACAAATATTACCGCATAATCTCCCGTACTCATTAAATTATTTAGCCCATTCGCCGGATCATAATTCGTATTAAACATAACCAACCGCTTCCTGTCAATATACGTGCCTATTTTGTTCAAACGGTTTGTGTGGCTAAAAAGGAAGTCACTTTTCGAAGCAATCAGGGCGTCTTCCTTTTTCGAAACTAGAAAAATTGTGTACAAAGCGTTTTGTGGCGCGTTAATTGAATATTTTATGTAGACTCTTTGAAGATATGGATAATTACCAAGGGACTGCCTAAAATTGTCACTTTCCTTGATAACATAAGCTGCTGTTCCATCCGGGAGACAATAATCTTCAATTTTTGGACTTAGATAGTAAGGTAATTCTCTCATCACGCTTAATGAAGCGAGTTTAAACACGCAGCGACCTTCGATTTTAGGTTTCAAAAAGCCAAGAAGTTTCACTTTAATTTCAATGGCAGAGAAAATTTTATTGACCAGCGCATATCTTGATTTTGAAAGTATCTCTTTAACATTAAGTGTTAAAGAATGATCAATGTAATCGTCAAAACCCATGTCAACGTTGGAGGAACAATTTATCCAGACATATTTATCAGTCACAATAATATTAGAAGCAGCTTGCAGCTCATTTTCATAGTTGTTTAAAGTTCCTACTAGCAAGTCTATTGATACATCAGGACTGCTGGAGATCAAAGCATGAAGATAGGGAAAAATTGAAAAATTTAAGGAAAGTCCTTCCAGCGTAATATTGAAGATAAACCGTCTTGAATAATTAATACGACAATTGACCAGCAAGGTTTCGTCCGTTATGCTATATTCTGCATCTTTAGGTTCAACACTCAATTGGCATTGGGAGAGTTTTATTGGAATGTCATCGCTTATAGCATCATTAATCATTAACGAGAAGATTTGAGAATCTTCAGCGTCGATAAATGTTGCAGTTTGATTTGCAAGCTTGCCCTTGAAAACTATTATACACGTTCCATAAACTAATAATATAAGCAACATTGCTAAGGTAACACGGTGCTTCATGAGCCTCACGTAAATATGTAGCTTGTAGCCCTCATTTTTTTTAAATATTTTACGTGATAGCTGCCGCTTAATTCTGGTATAGGAATGGATAATTATACCACTGATAAATAAGCTGAAGAAGTCCTATGTTTGAAACCAAACCATCCAGAGAACCGCAATCCCCCTAAGGATGTCGATGCTTCTAATACGTTCAAAACTTTTTATATCATTCCCTCCTAAAGCCTCTTGGTTTTAATTTTGATAAGTTCGATGAGACTTATGACTGCAAGATAGGGTAAGCGTGCAAATTTCATAAATCTGGATTTTCTGATCTCGTAAACTTCAAGCGGGACCTCGCTTACTTTTAGGCGCATTTTTCTGGCTTTTGCTAATATCCACACATTACATAGGTGCGCTCTAGTTTTAACATCCGAAATAAGCGCTTGAATTTTTTTGGTGTTATATCCATGATAACCCTCCACATCAGAATGTTTAAGCCCTAAAATTATTCTTGCCAGAAGATTGTAGTATTTATTTGCCAAGCGATTCAAGAAAGGTCTTTCATCAACCCCAATATTCTTTGAACAAATAACGATGTCCGAATTTTTTAAGGCTTTAAAACAACGCTTCAAAACACCTAAATCCACATAATCAATTCCAAAAACTATGCTATACTCTCCTTCTGCACGTTTCAATCCTTCAATAACAGCGGTGGAGTAATCAGCTCGGCTAAGCCTAACCAACTTAATAAAAGTAAACCGTTCTTGAAGTTGCCTAATAACTTTAAAAGTCCCATCAGTACTCCCGTTTTCAATAAATAGAACTTCAAATTTCTCAGTTAAGTTTTGTACATAATCCACAAGCTTCAATGTTTGTTCTTTAATTATTCTTTCTTCATTATGAACTGGTATAATTATGGATAAAACACATTGCCGGCTTCCAACTATACGCTCATCATTTGCGGCATTTTCAGTCAAAGATGTAAAATCCCACCCGACCAGGTCACTCTCGACAAGGTTAATTAAGACCACGAGTCAGCTTAAATGGTTTTATCCTAATGGACCTTAAAGACATGTCCACGGTTACAGGAGGACCATTATACTCCTCTAACGTCATGGGTTGAACGTCCGGAGTTGTGATCTTCGCTAACTCAAACATAGAAAGTTTCTCCTCACCGCAAACATGTAATATTCCAGTAAGTCCTTCTTCAACAACATTTTTAATGGCCCTTGCCAAGTCATCAGCAAACAGATAAGTTCCAAATCTATCAACAAAGGCCTTTGGATAAGGCCATCTTTCCCTTGCCACAAAATTAGTCCTTATTATCAACCATTTTTTAAGATTTGAGCACTTGACAATAAACTCGCCCAAAAGCTTAGTGAGAGAGTAAAAATTTTTTGGATATGGTATATCAGTCTCCACATATTCTCCTTTATCGCCGTAAAAGACGCAAGCGGTGGAAATATAAACAAAATAACATTTTCTGGCGAATCTTTCACAAGCCTTAACTAAATTTTCTGTGCCCTCAACATTAACGCGCCAAGCGGACTCCTTATTGCCCTCACATTCCCTAATACCTGTTAAAGCTGCACAGTGTATTAATAAATCTGGTTTACAATTTTTAATAAATCTGAAAACGGCTTCCTTATCAGTTATATCGAGTTCCTTACGTGTTGGAGCCAAAGAGTACGGAAAAACCTTCAAAAGTTCCTTACCAAGTTTACCTGTAGAACCAGTTATCATTACTGTAAGCGCCATAGCTGTTTCAACCATTTTGCATTATCAAAAATCGCATCTCTGTAATCTTTGATCAAACCATGGTCATATGCACTTTTTATCTCATCGACCCCAAACTCTATTTTTCTGAAACTTTTTTCACCGAAAGTTTTTTGGACAGCTGTGGAGTCAACTGCATAATCTCTTGGATCATTTTGCTCTTTTTCTATCAATATTTCGCACCCCAACTTTTGCTTTAAAAAGTCTGCAACGTCGATTATTTGATAATTATTTCCACCAATATTGTATAAACCGCTTACATCTCCATCTAGAGCTTTAATAAAATATTCAGATACATCCAGCAAATGCACAAATGGTCTGCGTTGCCTTCCACCATAAACCGTTATCTTTCCATCTTGAATCGCTTGCGCTATAAACCTATTCACAACCAAGTCAAACCTCATGCGAGGAGACAAGCCAAACAACGTGCCAAGTCTGAATATAACGTATCTTCTGCAGAGTCTTTTAATCGCCTTCTCTGAAAGGAGTTTTGAAAACGCATATAAAGATAAAGGGGCAACTTTAGACTCCTCTGTAAGTAATTGATCACTTTGGGCGCCATAAACTGAACATGTTGATGAAAAGATGAGCTTTATGTCCCTCTTGCCACATAAACTTGCTAAGTACGCAGTTGCCAAATAATTCACGTCTATTGTTAATTCCATATCTATGTTGCTAGCAGCATCTCCGATGATCCCTGCCAAATGGATAACGGCTTCAACGTCGTCTATGGCGCTCCGCAGAATTTTTTTATCCCTGATATCCCCTTTTATAAGCTCAAAGTTTTTCTCTTTCTCGGCTAGATAATTGCTATAGATAATTGAATCTAAAACTCTTACTTCATAACCTCGTTTAATAAGCTCTGTTACAAGAACGGATCCTAAGTAGCCTAAACCTCCGGTAACAAGCACCTTCATCTGGGTTTAACCGCCCAAACTTCTTTCCCGAAGGTAAATGGATCGATTCTTTCATCGTCTTTGAGAGAATGCTCCAAACTCTTATTGGACATGCCTATCAAAATCGTGTTTTCTTCTAAAGATATCCAACCGTGAAAATATCCTGGTGGAACTATCAAAACACAAGGTCTCCTAGGGCTTAATACATACAACGAGATATTTTTATTCTCATCTACAACTACGAATTTAGCAGAGCCGCTAACTGCAAAATAACCTTTCCATTCTTCTTTATGTTTATGGAAACCTCTAATAACTCCCCGGTTAAAATTCCCGACAACATAAACCCTCTTAAGTTCTGGAAACTTCTCTTCGTAATTGCCATATATTTGATAGAGGAAACCTCTCTCATCAATATGACATTGTATCTCAAGCTGCTCTGGTTTCATTAAGTCACCCTCTATTATTAATTAAAATACTTTAACTTTACTACTTGCTTTATAAAATTTGTTCATTTTAACCCACGAAAATTTTCTGTAGACTAGGATATTAGAAGTTTAACTTTATTCCATAGAAATCTGCTTCCAATTATTATTAGCGGATAAGAAGCTATCCAAGTTATTGAATAAAGTGGACCGTAAAAGTTGTGAAAAAGCAACCAATTCCCCCCGTTTATTTTCACTAAGAAAATGGAAACAATTCTCAGTACATTGATTAAATATGTGACAGCAGCTCCAAAAACAAAATAGACGATCTTCTGCCATTTCGGGATTAAACTTTTCTTCAAGAATAGTAAAATTGTTAATGCATATATTATGAGGCTTTCTACGCCCGCGCATGGCCAAGCTATGCCAAAGTTTGCAAGTAGCTTGGTAGGATTTTTTGGATCAAAAACGAGTAGCACTGGAAAATAACCGTATTCATTACTTTTCACAACTATTGAGCGGGTGGGGTATCCCAATAAGCCTAAAATATTTTGAGCAAGACTTGTTGTTGGATAAGTTAAAGACTGGAACGGTGTGAATCGTCCAACAGGGTACAATTCATCAATGGCATATATTAGTCCGACAATTCCTAGAAAGGTTATAGAAATGGAAAATTCTTCTAAACCTACAATCCCAAAAACAGATATAACTATCATGCACAGAAGCACCGAAAAAACCATGTATTCCACTGATAGTGGTGCTAAGGGTGCATGATAAACCATGTTTCTATCAGCTAAACTTTTAATCATATCATTTAATCCAAAAAAATTGGCAGCTATAACATACATTGTCGGAAGCGAGATAAGAATCACAAGAACAAGGATTTTTCGCAAACTTTTGTTCATCTCATACGAAGAGAGACTTTCATAACCGATTATTACTTCTAAAAGGCATAGCCATAAGAAAAAAAAGTACAGAAATCTTCCCTGCCAAGTTCCTTCCCACATGCCTTGAAATGAATCAGGACGAAGATAGTACAAGATTGAAATAGGTGGTATAAACGAGATAGCTGGTAGAAGCATTTTAAAAATTTTAGAAATTCTGTTTGCCAACAAGTGCGCTTCCTTCCATTAACTCCACGTTAACAGAATTGATGATGCGAATTTAAATTTTTGCGCTATTGCATAAAGATTAGCTAATATGAAAACATTTAAAAACGTTAAGGCAAATGATACAACAAATTAAAGGCTGCACCATGATTAAAATAAAAGAGTACGCAAAGGTGTTCTGGGTTTTAGGTTTTGTAGTGTTTATTACCGGGTTCCTTGCCGGAGTTTTGGCGATTGCCCTAATCCCAACAAAACCTGATGCCTCAACACAGCAACTGTTGATTTTCGCTTTTGGTTTCATTACAGGAATTGTTGTGGCATCATCAATTTATGTGGTGGTGAAGGTAGAAAGAATGCAAATTCAAGGTGAGTGATAGCTGAAGATTTAAAAACTAGATGGATTTATTAGATTTAATGGATTTGAAATCTGTAAATTTTATACAGAATTTGTTCCGTGAATATTATGTAGAAGAGCTGTCTCTAGATACCATGGGGCCCAATGTTGGTAACCGTGAATTTGGCTTTATCTCTTTTGAGGGTTCCATGGTCCGTCATATGAGCTTTAAGACTGTTAAAGAGTTAGTAGCCTTTATACAGAATTTTGTTCCAAGAGATGCTTATTTCTCATGTGCCTACTATGAAAACCCCATGGCGGAGATGGAGAAGAAAGGTTGGCTTGGAGCAGATTTAATCTTTGACATCGATGCAGATCACATTCCAACGCCTTGCAATAAAATTCACGACGAGTGGGTTTGTTGCGGTTGCGGGTTCTCCGGAAGGGGAATAACACCTCAAAACTGCCCCATATGTCATGGTGAAAAGTTCGAGACAAGCACATGGATATGTCAAGACTGTTTGGACACGGCGAAAAACGAGGCAGTAAAACTTTTAGACGTTTTAAGAGAGGACTTTGGTTTTTCTAATAAAGATATTCGCGTCTACTTTTCAGGGCACAGGGGATACCATATTCACATAGAAAATGAGCTTGTTCAAAGCCTTGATGCTATTTCTCGTAAAGAGATAGTTGACTATCTTTGTGGTATAGGCTTCAACCAAAAAATAACAGGCTCGTCAAGCTGGTATGCTCGAATCCGAAAAAGGTTGCATTATTTCATATCAAACGCTTTGGAAGAAGACTTCGCAAGGTTAGGTTTAAAGAAAAACGTTGTTAAGGTGCTAGTAAATAATAGGGAAAAAATTTTAATGAATTTAGAGAGAGCTGAAACTTGGAAATCCGTAAAAGGTATAGGTCCGGAATCTTGGGAGAAAATTCTTGACTATTGTGCAAAAGATGAATTCGTTAAAATTGACACTGTCGTTACAGCAGATATTCATCGTCTTGTTAGACTGCCAAATACTTTACATGGCAAGACAGGATTTAAAAAAGTTGAATTTCCCATTTCACAAATAGACGATTTTGATCCACTTAAAGAGGCTATAGCCTTTAAAAAAGGAACCGTTAAAGTTTTTGCCTATAATTCTCCACAGTTTAGGGTTCAAGAAGAAACTTTTGGTCCGTATAAAAATGTTAGGGTTGAATTGCCAACAGCGGCGGCGGTGCTGTTAATTTGTAAGGGTAAGGCGGAGGTTTCGCTGTAGATGTATGAAGAATTATATAGAATATGGAAAAATGAACTTGAAAAAGTGACATTAGAGGAATTACCAAGGAATTTCTATGCTAGAGTGGCTGATTATTTGAAAAAACTTAAAGAAGAAACACGAATGATGGACAAAAAAGCAATGAGGGCAAGACTTCTGCGTATTGAAGAGCGTAACATCAAAAGAATGCTGCAGGAAATTATTCAAGTAAGACGAAATAAAATTGTCAGGGAAACCATGATGGGAAAGGAAATTCCTTCTAGCTTTTTATCGGATGATGAGCAGAACATGTACCAAAAGGTTTTACAATTTTCAGAAAATTTCCAAGAGTTTATGAAGCAGTTTCTTGAAGGACATAAATTAACAATGACCCATGAATACGCGTCTAAAAAGACTGTGTTGAGGTTTTTGAAGGATGTTCCAGCCATTGTCGGACAAGATATGAAGATTTATGGACCTTTTAAAGCTGAAGATGTAGCTTCAGTGCCTACCGGGAATGCTAAGATTTTAATTAAGCAAGGTTTAGCTGAAGGAATCAACATAAGTTGAAATGTTTTAGACTCTGTTCGCTAGTTTTGAATAGAAAAAGTATATGAGTGGGTGTGTTTTTTTAATGCAGAGGCTGGCTGGTTTAAATGAATGTACCGAAGGAGATTAGAACCTACTGTCCTAGGTGTAAGGCGCATCAGATTCACACGGTTTCACTTTATAAGGCTGGTAAGCGTAGAGCC
>Ga0105159_1000420_pt1 | contig 11946 bp, 8 predicted proteins | sample LHCtaG_2_FD_89590 | JGI IMG/M metagenome (GOLD analysis project Ga0105159, IMG submission 89590) | Hot spring microbial communities from Little Hot Creek, USA to study Microbial Dark Matter (Phase II) - LHC4sed_replicate | ecosystem: Environmental > Aquatic > Thermal springs > Hot (42-90C) >...
GGAATTAGCTGAGGTTATGGGTGCTGTAGGACTAGCTCAAAATCTAGCAGCTCTAAGAGCTTTAGTAGCTGAAGGTATTCAGAGAGGTCATATGAAACTCCACGCTAGGCAAATAGCTATAGCTGCTGGAGCTCATGGTGATGAGATAGATAAGGTAGTTACTGAGATGCTTAAGGAAGGTATCATAAGAATCGATAAAGCTAAGGAGATATTAGATAAGCTAAGGGCTACCAAACAATAATTACCTATATCATAAGAAAATTTTCTTTGATGTAAACCATAAAGAGCTTGAGGATCATAAGCTTTAAGCTTTCTTCCAGTCCCTCTAACAGCAATAGCTTTAACATTTTAGACCCCATTACAGCACCAAAACCCCTTGTCCAGCTGCATGTCCAGACCCATGAATTATTGTTCTGAATAAGACTGAAGGCTCTTAGATCTGTTGTTGTCGAGACATCGTTATTTATGCTGTAATTCTGCATCCACCACATAATTTTATTATGTTTATATTATTTTATTTATTTTACTTAAGGCATGGTACACCTACGTCACCATTCAGTGTAAGAGACATTGAAGTAACAGGACAGTGCTACGTAACTATTGTACGAACATTATTAAAGTGATTATCGTTGAGCACTCTTCTTAATTTCTCTACTGCTTACCTTTCTAATGTAGCTATTCTTCTTACCCTCAGGATCAGCTTGATGCCTAAATTTGCTACCACACTTAGGGCATTGGTAGAAGTGGACGTGCCACCAGCTGTAACTTCAAGTTTTTAATAATGTGGTTTCCCCACTATAACTACATATAACTACAGTAGGAACATCTAATCATTGCCGGTTACCACACCCAACTGTTCTCCTATTTCGATTATAAGTTCTTCAAACTTTAGCTCTCCGCTTAAAGTTTTAGTTGCAATTTAATGGTGCATTTTTGCATACACATTTATATCCCTGTAATCTCCATAAAATAAATGGAAAACAAGTAGTCCCGAGGCTTCTCGTCATGGGCGTTAAAACCATAGCTAAGCAGTTGCTGTACTGCCCTATTTATATCCCTCACGAAACCGCCTTCTCGTCTATGTCATCCAGTAGACATGAGCAATTAAAGAAGAGAGTTAAAGAGTTTTTTGAAGAGAAGAAATATAAAATGAAGTGTGTAGAAGAAGAACCCATCGTATTACCGAATGGCTCTAAGGGCAAAATAGACTTGCTTTGCAGAGGAGAAGGGTTTGATGTAATCATAGAGGTTAAATCGAACTACACCTCTACAATGAGTTTATCCGACCTGCTTCAGTTATTCCTATACATACATGCTTATATACAGAGGATGCAGAAGGAGGGAATGCGGAAAAAGGTACACGCCTACCTAGCATATAGAGGTCTAAACGACGAGCCCCTGCTCATAGAGATCGCAGACAAATTATATCGTGACATGATGGACATAGTCAGTAACGCTACAAAAGTAGATGCGGTGAGCAGCACAACATATGTAGCAGTGGGACATCACTGTAATTACTGTGGAGTAGACGATTGTCCCTTCAACCAAAGACGTGGCGAGGTGCAAACCGGTGAGTAGTAAGGCTCAGACGCGTGATATAATTCTGTCTATATACCATGAGATCTTGCTTAACGAGATCTCAATAATGAGATCGAACACTATTTTGGAGGAGGGCGTTGATGTTGGAGACGCCATAGTTTACTACAGCCCTGTCTCTCACGTGCCAGAACCTAATAGAGGACTTGACATCTTAGTCTTAACCTACGCTATCATCAACGGCTTAAGGAGAATCCTCTGCGGATATGATATAACTAAGCCAATAGATCCGAGCGGGTTGGATAAGTGCAGGGAAGAAATTGCGAAAACTTTAGAAGATCTACTAAAAATTATAGAAAAAGAGTTTGCTATATTGAGTAAAGACTCGTTACTTAGAGCTTCTCAAAGCGCACCATCTTTAAGCATGAGTGGTGGGAGCAGTTTTGAGTCGAAGTTGATTATGTTGATAGTAGCTCTAACCAAAATGGGCCTCTTACATATTGTACTTAAGCCAGATCTTCAAGTTTTTGAGAATATCACTCCAGTAAGATTTTACATAGAGCCTCCTAATCTTGAAGGTGAACTGGAGTTTAATCAGCTAACATCATTAAACGAGTACAGAATTTTCGCTAGGTTAAACCACTACTTCGAGAGATTAGAACTAGATGTAAAAGCACTTCTTCAAACGTTCATATCGGTGTGCAGAGGGATAGGTCTCAATGTAGTTTACAAGAAGAGGGAGAGCGGCGAGATCGAGCTGGACGAAATTAAGTTTAAGACTCTTCATGGGCTCTTATTCATGATGATGTCGCACGCATCATCCTTACCCACGAATCCTGCTGTGTATGAGGCTAACGTACTCCCATTTCTCATTGAGACTCAACCGTTTTCTATCACTCCTCATGATGTCGACGAATTAACCAATTATGCAAAAGGTTGTGTTAGTTATGAGACCCTTAAAATCCTCAAAGATGCGTTAAAACGCAGTGAAATACATGGTCTTAGTGACTACCAATTCGGATACCTCAAGGATGCCTTTAATTACTGTAGTGAGGCTACTGAGCCATATAAAAAGCATGTTATAATGGCTCTGACATCACCCACAGGAACAGGCAAAACACATGTATTTCTAATCTACGCGCTAGCCAAACTCATCGAAGCTAGATTATCTAAAACTGCTCCATGGGGGAAGAGGCGACCTAGGGTATTACTTGTCTACCCTAGAAAGGCGTTGGCCAGAGATCAGCTTGCTAAAATAATTGAATTAGTGCATTATGTAAATAGAGAGCTGGAAAAGAGGAACCTAGAAAAAATAAGGGTAGGAATACTTGATGGTGACAGTCTCAAAGACAAGGATAAGGGGATAAAACGAGAGCTTAGAGGTCTAGAGCTGAAACTGGACGGGGGCGTTAGAAGGAAGCTATGCCACGTATTAGACGATAAAGGGTATAAAGTGTACATAAGTAGCGATCCTAGCTGCAGCGTGGAAGAAGCTATCATTGACTGGGTAAAAGATGTCCGCAAAGATCATGTACTTAGCGTTGCAGACGTTCTAGTAACAAACCACTCCATGCTAACTAAGCTTGTGTTTGAAAACTTTAAGATCAAAGCTAAGGATCAACCGTTTGGCACTTTTATCAAAGATCTAGACGTCCTAGTAATAGACGAGGCCCATATGTACCTTAATGAAGAACTAATGGAGATACTAGCACCTACTCTATTAAAACTCTTGTTTCTACGAAGCAAGTTTAAGGACCAAAAACTTAAAAACCTCAAGGATTTAGTTGAAGGCTTAGATATTGATATCATAGTATCAAGTGCTACACTCTCAAGCGTAAACATGATCTCGAAAATAAGCAAAGAAGGAAACAAAAGATACGTAATGGACTCTTCATTCATAATAGGTTTCTTCAAGATCAAGACAGCGCAAGAGGGGAAAAGCTACATACCCCCATACATAGCGGATTTCTTGAAGGCTCTTCTAACAGATGTAGTGTATGAACACTTTGAGAGAACGAACCGAATAGTCTACCATGACTATGACCTAATCATTGCTAGAAACCTTGAGATTAAAGCTGATCATAAGAGCGGCAGAAAAGTAAAGGTATGGAGAGGTCCACTTAAACTACGAATAGCACTGGTTACTCATCCCTACCCTGATAGACAGTCTTGGACAGCGCTAGCTGAAACCCTAGTTGCTGCTCTCCACTGGGTAAACGCTACAAGAGGTCGTAAAATACTTAAAGATCCACAGCTCCTCATCTTCATCGACTTAAAGCAAACATTGAAAGAGCTCTATGAAACATTCCTATCACGCCAGATACTCGATGCACAAGATCATGCGGACCGCGTACTTCTAACAGGAGAGTTTAAGATTTCCTTGAAACATGGGGGGGAGAGAATTTCGGCCATTAAAACAATAGTCGATTACGTTAATAGCGTAACGAGACAGGGTTCAAGAACACTACTGCATCTTTTATACAAAGATCCGATTATACGGAACTTCCATTGCCTATACCCGTACATATGTCTTGATGACACTAAAGTACTAAATAACATGTTAAAGAGCTATCAAGACATGCTAGATACACTAAAAACGTTAAAAGAATTCCATAAGGTAAAGGATATGATCTCTTCTCTCAATAAATTCGCGAAAGAAATGTTTGAACTAATGTATAACAAAGGTCAGGAATATGATGATGTTGTAAAACACATTATGGAGATCTCAAATCGGATGGGTCACGGTCACGTTTTATTCATACATCACGGAGATTTAAGTAAAGAAACAAGAGCGATCATAGAATCAGCTATGAAAGCTGAGAGAACACCTGTCCCTCTAGGCGTTTTAGCTACTTCCACACTTGAGGTCGGCGTAGACGTAGATAACATAGTCGCAGTGATCCAGTACTCTTCGAGACCAAATTCTGTCGAGCTCACACAACGTATGGGAAGGAGTGGAAGATCTCATAAATCACTTTACGTCTCAACATTAATATTAGTTCTACGAAACACTGGCGAGGATGCAAGATACGTGCTTGACCAAGAAGCAGTTGAATATGTCTATAATATGGAGATGCCCCATCCTCAGGAAGCCCTGAAGGACCCATATGTGGTTGTTAGAAGCATTACACGACTATTACTACAACGAGAAAAAGATTACGAGAACTTCATCGACGAATTTTTGAACGTCTTAGGCAACGTATACGGAGAGATATATGAGGATTGGAGATTTAAAACGAAATTCTGGGAGCCCATGGAAATCATTACAAGTTATCGTGATGAGATGATCAAAGCTGTTAAAGAATTAAAAGACTTGAAGAAATCATTAATAGAATTTCCACCAGCTCTTGACAAAATATCACGAGTGCTTCAAGATGATAAAGTCGCATACCTTAAGATTTTATGCTGTGCTGCGAGAAAAAGAATTGAAATAGCTGATGTTATCATAGATTCAAAAGGACACATTACAGATTATGCTTGGATGCTGAATTATTTAGCATTAGTTAGATATCTAGACAAGCTTTATGACACACTAAGGCATATATACCCACGATTTGATAGTTCAGCTGATTTATTGAAAAAAGCCTTAAAGGAGGACTATAAATATATCGTTGAGAAATACCATCGTATAAGAGAGAATTTGTCCTCAGCTATGAACTTACTAACACGTCTACTGAGAAATAATATTGAAACTGTTACCGGTTACAGAGACGAAAAGATCCTGTTAGACATTTTATCCGTTATAACCCCTGGTGTTACAGATGAGATAGGTCGTTCTGATGTGGGCCATTATATCATTACACTTAAGGGGAGCACTTGTAGAGAGATTGTGCGAGAAGCGCTAAAGGCTGTTAGACCACTCTGGATTGGAAGAGGAAGTAGATCAATATGCGAGTAAACTATCCATTTTTCCCATCCGTAAGACGTAATGAAATAGCATATTACTGTGGCGAGATCACTCATGATGATGATAGCCTGCAAATAACAATAAAGAAAACAAATACTATAAGGGGTGCGTATACCCCATTTGCGAGTATGGACTCGATAGACATCAGCAAATTAGAGGAATTAGTGCAAAAATGTAGCGAAACCACGAAGAGTTCCGGTAAGGAAACATGTAATGCCGTAATTACACAGCACTACCTAAAGGTAAGAAAGATCGGTAAGACTATTGACGTGTATTTTTACATTATCTATGAAAGTATCTTGGGATCTGAAAGTAATAAAGGGGGTACCTACTATATGAACGTTATCGAGGCCGATATCGACGAAAACAAAAAGGCATGTGTAATAATCCTTTCGAGGAGAATATATGATAAGCCTGTGAAAACTATTAGAATACACCACGTGGAACGACAAGAGCGTGGACAGGGTAAAATTGCTAACGGTAAAGTTGTTAACGTTGAACCTCCTATCGAGTGTGATAAGATCGAAACAAAGGCCTTAATAGTAGACATCCCATACCTTGTTTCAAAGGAGGATGTCAAGAACGTGGTTAAGCTTGACTTGTTAGAGGTCCTAGTAGGCACACAGGTCTATTACAAGCCGATCTACATAACTCCTCATAGATACACCCTAATTCACTACATTATCCCAACACCAACGCTTTCTAGATATTTCTACTTTAAAAAAGACGAAAAAGAAGGTAAGACCTCTAAAGAAGTTACAAGCTTAGATAGTGTTGCTTCAACGCTGATACTGCCTTCTGCAATATATCCTGAGATAGGTGCCTTCTTACTTAAGCTAGACTTGACTGACCTATATAACAAACTAGTGGAGTTTCTGTATCAGAAAATTGCTCGTGCAAAAAAGCTACTCGAAGAAATAAGCTCCATTAAACCTATGAAATATCTAAACTTAGACTGTGAAGAGCCTAAGAGCGGTTCTCTAGAAGTAGAAGGTCGTGAAGTTGAGCTGTATCCGGAGAGCGTCTTAAAAGCTCTTACTAACAACATGATTCTTACCAATTTTATAAGATTGATTGTTAATCCAATTGATGAAAACTTGCGCAACGAAATTAACTCTATTAGAAGTGATATTCGTCTCCCACATAGGATCCTTCGAATAGACACTCCAATTTCGCCAATCGATATCGGGTTAATGCTCATAGACTCTGATTTAACTTTGGAAACTTTAGAAAATCTGTACATAGCTAATCTGTACATAGCCTTTGAAGTTGTAGGAGATAGAATTAAGTTTCTCAAAGAGCTCCTTAAACTATATGGAGAGCTCTTAAAAAGCGCTAGTCAAAACTATGACGCTATAGACTTATTAATTGCGGCATTTATCCGTCTCCTAGACGATATGTTTGAAAAGAAAGCAAGGAAGCTAAAAATAGAACTAAATAGAAAGCTAGTAATAAGCTGTAGAAAACTGGCCTATAGGCTGGCTATTCCGTTGCTTGAAATAGGACTTCATGCTATTTCGCATCTCTTAGTTAAATATTTGAGTAGATACTTAAGGGTTCCCGAATATACGCTAAGAGAGATCGTAATATTAGGAATCGGCGGAGAATACATTAAAAACCGTGCTTGGCTGGCCGGATACTACTTCAATAACATAGTTAATGGATTCTTATACCGCTTAGTAATTGGTGGAAGTAATGTTAAAGGATATATTATAGTAGCTGATACTAAACCCTTTAGCTATGGTCGTATGTGTGATGCCTTGAAAGACTTCAATATATCCGAGTTCGTTGAGTTCTCTTTAAATGTTTTAGGTAGGAATTCAAGTGAGGATCGGTGCTATCGTACGTGGCTATCCGAGCGACAAAGATTAGAGAATTATTTAAATGTAAGTGTAATTAAAGGAGAGCTAAGTGAGCTTGAAAACGAACTCGAAGAACTAGGTATTGGGAGTAGTTCCCCGGTAGGTGGTTTACTTAAACCTCCACAAGGCATATGGTACCTTTCTGTGCCCACACTTGATGCAAGACCTATTTACCATGAACTCATTAGAAAGATTGCTGAGAAGCATGAGAAAGATCGCAAGATAGTTGAGAGGGAGTTACGTCCATACTTAAACGCTCTATATATCACAAAAAGACCGTGGTGCTTTGATGGCTGCTACAATTGCGTCCTCATAGAGAAGAGTTGCATGAGTCATCCTCTCATTAGAGACTGGAGCGTTTCAAAGAGTGTGGCTCGCCTCATAATATCGACGCTTAAAACTTGAACCTTATTCAACACTCTTTAGGTTAGCAGAGACTGTGGGTGACGTCTTAGTTGAGCTGGTTGAAGGAGTACCTAGAGGCTATGTATAAGGTATATATGTTCCCCGCGAGGTTCCCCGCCAAGATCTTTGAGCTCTTCTTCAAGAAGCTTGAAGGAAAGGGGTTAATATTCGATCCGTTCGCGGGTAGTGGTAGCTTAGCAATAGCGTCGTTTCTGCAGTGTTACGAGTCAGAGGTGTGGGATATCAACCCAATGATCCACGTCATAGTGGATGCTAGTATCAAGCTCCTGAAGGGATATAACGTTAAGAAGGCACTGAAGCTCGTGAAGCATGCGATGCGCTACGGGAGGCCATGGCTTCCTGATGGTGCTGAGTACTGGTGGCCAAGTGACGCATTAGATTTACTGGGCAAAGTCTGGGGATTTTTCAGGGAAAATATGAGTGTCTTTAACGAGCATGAAATGAGATTTAGTCTATTAGATGAGATGTGGAGCTTATATGCTATAATAGCGCTCTACGCCTCTAGGAAGATAAGCTATACTGACGATAGTGTGCCGAAGTGGTATAAGTCTAAGCTTAAAGTTAACAAGATGAATACTCTCCTCTTTAAGACCTCGCCTAAAAAATTGTTTGAGCGATATGCCGAGAGAAAGGCAAAGACATTGATGTCGATACAAAAAATTGTTCCTAAACCATCATGTAACCCAGACATTACCATTAGAGTTCTCGATGCTATCGCTACAAACAATTACCCCGAAAACCCCATAGGCGTGCTAACCTCGCCACCATATCTTCAGGCACAAGAATACATAAGGAGTTTTAGGTGGGAGCTAAAACTATTAGGTGTCCCGAGCGAAACTATAACAAACTTAAGGAAGCTTGAGATTCCGTATAGAGAGCCGGTAGACATAGAGATAATGAGCAAGAAATACCATGAAATACACAACTCTATAGCGGAGGAGAAATACAGAAAAGTGCTGAGATCGTACTTTACGAACATCCTCCTAGTCCTAGAGAGATCAGTGAGTAGCATGAAAATAGGAGTCACCGGAATATTCGTTGGAGATGCCACACTAAGAGGTATAACAATTCCAATCATTGATATATTCAAGGAGCACCTAACTACAAAGCTTCGATTACAAGAGATCGCAGATGGCGAGTTAAACGACAAAATAAGAAGAAGGAGATTATTTAAGCAAAGGAAAAACCTTAACCCTGATGGAATTCAAGTGGAGCATCTAGTCTTTCTCAAAAAGCCTTAAAACACCATTTCAAAGAGCTACTTACATTTCGTGATCTTTTGGATCTTTCCTTTTCTTCCTTTACCTCCTTTTCCTCCTTCTTGAGCTCTTTACTCATAAATCCACCCCAATAAGTACTTATTTCACAAATATTAAGTGAGCGAATCTCGTAGAACTAATATGGATCCAATGAATATATTAAATGAGATCTTCAAGAGTTAAGAAAGTTTTATACGACTCTAATCAATCGCTACTCCAGGATCTAATGTAGAGCAACACTATGTACTTAGATAACAGGATGGGGGAAGTACTCCCCATTTACATGGCACAAAAAGTCTCAACATAAGTCTATGGCTTAGCTATACACGGAGTTATCTCAAGCTACACCGCCGTAAAAATCATAGCCATGTTGAGAGGGTTTTCTGCACCCTTGCAAGTAATAGTTATTGTACCTCTGTATAATTTACTATTATAAGTGGAGCTGTTATCGCTAGTTTAGAGTCCCTGCCGTGATCTGGATAATACCTGTTGTTTGTATGGTAGATGTCGTAGCCGTGATCTGACACTATAAAGGCGTGGTGCTTGCTCATAGCATCTCTTGCCAGCTCATCACATAAACTCTGAGCTTTGCTTCAGCATGCCCTATCAACATGTCTAGCTCTAGAGGATTTGACAGCTCATTATGCACAATAAGATCTATGCTATTGTAGAGTTAATACTACTACGTTTACATAGAGCTCAATAATTACACTAAGAACGCCACAAGCTTCTGTAACACGTTTGTAAATCTCGTAGACTTCAGGAAGCCCTAAGTAATCTACCAAGAAGGACTGATATCCCTTGTTTTCAACTTTACTTTAATGTACGGATCCTTAGAATGTTTAATGTATCCGGATACTTGTGACCGTAAGGCTCTATGAATAGAAAAATCCGTATAAGAAAGATTAGATTTCCTTGAGAGTTCAAGAATCTCAATAAGCGTTGTCTTAGCTTCCGCGTTTCTGCTCCACCTTGAAATTCTTTACATATTTCTAACCAATGAGATGTTTTCTTTGATGATATCTACGGAATCTCCACTAACCTCAGTCGCTACCCAAAGTATACCTCCACCACCAGCTACTTCATCTACAACTTCATGTATGTCCTTAGCTAAGGTCTGTATAGCCGCCCCTATCTGGAGTAAAGGTTTTTATTATTATGGGAACTCTGTGGGTGAGAAGGATAAGCAGACCTAAAGAGCTGGTGAAGAAGCCATTAGGGTGTTTATTGAGACTTTAAGAGTGAAATAGCTTTTGACAAACATTATATATGTTAGTCATGTTCTTAGCTAAGGGGACGAGTAGAGCTCCGGAGATAACTGTAAGAGCGAAAAGCATTATTAATAACCCTCGAATTATAGTGGTTAAAGATACTGAACTCCCCATAAAGTACTTCACTAGAATTCTCAGCAATTCGTTTAAATTAAACCCAGTTAAGGTGAATATGGGTATGGGTTTTATTCTACCATTCTTCCAAACTCTACAGTTGTATTTGTTCTCTGTTCATTAGGTCTACTTTACTTAGTACCACAATAACCGGTTTATTACCTATACGTATACGTAGTTATACGGATTTGCTCGCTCCATTAAGGAGTAGTAAAACTCATTGTACATTGTAAACAGGTAGAGTACATGGTCGGCTAGGACCTTGATCGCTAGAATCGCTTAGCAATAAGGTTTTAAAACTTGAACAAATATTCATGGAAGATGGCGAACCTCATGAAGGATCCTATAGTATGTATATGTCAGGGTAGCTCTTCCTCGTTCCAAAAATGAACATCAGTAGTCAACTATTTCAGGAGGAATAGCAAGGTAGGTTTGCGCTGATTTATCTCCAGTTCTGCGTAAATGACGAGGATAACTTCTGGAATCTCTCTAATTCCTCTTCTAACACAGAGCATACATTGGCATCATGGAAGGCAGGTACTTATAAATGTGCAAAACAATGTATCTTTCAATGGTGATCGAACATGAGTGGGTCTAGGTATCAGTTACTACCGCACTGTGCCACTCACGCTAAAGACTTAATTATTGTAGCAACATGTGACGGTGCATCCACGGTTGGGCAAATTGGTAATGAAGTTGCGAGGAGATTGACTAAGAGGTACCCAGATAGCGTTAGAATGTGCTGTTTATCAGCTGTTGGTGCTGGAAGTGAAACACATATAAAAATCTTCCGAGAAGCAAAGACAGTCATCGCTATAAATGGCTGCCAATTAATGTGTGCCTCTAATATATTAAGGCAAAGGGGTTTAAAGATCACTTATGAAGTAACAGTTGCGAAAGAGGGAGTTAATAAACTACCATCACTGGACTACACAGATGAGGAAGTAGAGAAAATAGTGGAAAAATAGTCAATGAATTCCTCCAAAAGAACACTAATAATCAATCCAGTCAAGTTAATATCTAAACCGCTCCGCAAAGACTAATAACTCTATTCTCTTTTCTACAAAATAGAGAAGCACTACAACAATCCATCCAAAACAATCCTTCTTCGCTGGGTAGTATACGCCTCAGTAAGTATAGTTCTTTATATCTTTTCTCATATTACTCGATCTCGTAATCAACGGTAGGTATACTCATTAATGAAGCATTGTCTCCGCCGTCTACTACTTTACACCTCTTCCTCACATGTAGGAACCCTTCGAGACAAGTGCCCACTTGAAGAGTGCTTGTTTCAAATACTCGTATCTAGAGGGTAATATTACGGCTAGAAGTACTAGTAAGTTGTCCATTGAACTGTCTTCACATCTCTCTTCGTGTCTGGCTTCTTAGACGTAAAATTAGGTACTTTTCCGACCTGATCTAGAACCCTTAACATCTAATAATACTGGTCCCATAGATATTAACTTAGGTAGAGGTAATGCTCTATAACCACAACATAGTATTCCTATGAGTAATCTTTCTGTTTTTAACGATGGGGTTCTAAAACGAGTAAACGTTTAGGATTGATTCAC
>Ga0105159_1000426_pt1 | contig 11832 bp, 10 predicted proteins | sample LHCtaG_2_FD_89590 | JGI IMG/M metagenome (GOLD analysis project Ga0105159, IMG submission 89590) | Hot spring microbial communities from Little Hot Creek, USA to study Microbial Dark Matter (Phase II) - LHC4sed_replicate | ecosystem: Environmental > Aquatic > Thermal springs > Hot (42-90C) >...
CCCATACTCCCTTTCAACCTCCCTCTTCAACCTTAAAACCTTAAAAACATCCTCAACCCTCCTCTCCCTAAGAACTACAAGAACATTACTATCATAAACAAGAGGCTCCTCAACACTAAGCGCTACAATACTTACCAAGTTCCCCTTCAACTCATCAATTAATAGCTTAGCTAACTTACTAACAGCTTCACCCCACCTAGTTGAAAGATTTAGTGAAATAGGAAAGACCATAAGTAAGTTTACACTACATTCAGTTAAGCTTTACTACTTCATAATCTACAAGATGTGGGTTAAGAATGCTTCAAAATTCCAAAAGCAACATCATTAATCTTCTAAAATACTATAGTGTTTGAAGCTAGTAGATTAAGCTACTTACATATTAATTATCTTGATAAATAGGGTGGTTTTCTGATTTACTATGAAGCTTCCAATGTATGTCACTATTAACGATGAAGTCACCTGCAAAGTTCTTAAGCTGATAATTATAAAATATTTGGATGGGGCAGCTTAAGCTCATCTCCTTAGGTGGTTGTAGTATAGCGTGAATAGTTTATTATTAGGTTCCAGCACGTTATTGATCTTCTAAATCTTTGCTTTGTTCATTGAGTTTAATGCTATTGAAGAATACTTTTGTCCTCTACTTAATGATGAATATATAATTCTATTAGCTTCAATCACCGAAAAGACTCTGTTGTTAAGCCCAACTCCTCCAGCTTAAGCCGTGATATCAACAATAAATATTCCTCCACACAATAATTTAAAACTATGAATTGCTAGCTGTAAGATTATTTCTGATTGATAAACCATCATAGATAATATTTCGTTACCATCAAAATCTAGCATAAACCCAATAATCCAATTCACTAACCCCAACACATGTTTCATTAAGTACTACAATTCTTCAGGTATTCTAGATGGATTAACATTAATCTTCTCAATAAACTTCCTAACCCACCTCCAAAGCTGTTTAGAAACTTATGTCAGATAATGCTCTACCTCCTAAGACTTGAAAGCTGAATGTAGAATGCTAAAAGAATCTTAAGACTAATGAAGCCTTAATCCTCTAAAACACCTAAATCCTTAACTAGAGACTTAATACTCAACATGAAATAACCAGCAATAGAATATGTAAACATTAAGTTGCCAAGTCCAAATATTTATCCGGTAAGTTTTTATTCTTGTGGGTATATAGTTTTAGGGTTTCAGATTGGCTGGGAGAATTGGGGTTTTTAGAAGGGTTAAGAAGCCTAGTAGGATTGGTCGCTTCTCCAGATTGGTGAGGGGTATTGACTGTTAGGGTAAGGGTTAAGCTTAGCCGTGATGGTTTTCAAGTCTTCACAGTTGCTATTGCAAATTCAGGTTATGAATCGGATTCGCCTGAAATCGTATTACCAGTTAAAGCTGCGGAGAGACTTAAACTATATCCGGAGCTACCAGCAGGCTCAAGAGTTGAAGAGTATAGGGGAGTTGGAGGAGTTATTGTGAAGACATTTGTAATTAGAGATTCTGTTAAGATATGTGTAGTAACTGGGGATAGGGAATCCCAAACAGTTAAGGCTACTGCAGTAATAACACCGGGGGAGGATGAAGTAGTTATAAGTGATAAACTAATAGATTCACTAGGATTAGTATTAATAAGATCTGGGGAGGGCTTATGGAGATTTATAGATGATAATGGTGAGATTGTTAGGGAAAGCCTTCCAGCAGAGAAATGGTGAAGCTCAACACTACATATATTAGCGGTCTAAAATACGTTTAAACTGAAGCTGATATTGGTAGGCTACTAATGGATTAGAGCTGTAAACTAAGAAGATATATTTACATTAGGGGAAGCCTGGAGCTTTAGGCTTTATGGAGCTGATGAAAACCCTATAGAGACACATCTTCAAGATGTTAGATGCTTACTGATGAGCTTAACGGCTTAGCTTAAATTTCAAAGTACTATTGAGGTTTATTATCTATGATGCTTACCGTTTAGATATTGTTTGGGCTTTAAGTTTTCTATAGGTTACTAGGAAGGATAGTGCTTTTACAGCTCTGCTTGGTGTTGGATATGTGGCAACTCCATGGGATTCAAGTATTTCCCTCTCTTTAATCCAGTATCCGTAGGGTGCTGGGATGCAGGCTGTAACTGGCTTAATGCTTGCCCAATTCTTCAATACTGATGCTAACTCCAAAACTATGTTTGAGCTTGCAGATGTATAGGTGAAGCATAGGGTTAATGCATGGATAGATTCATCGCTAATAACGGATTCAACAATACTTCTACATTTCTCCAAATCACTCCATGAAGGACCCATATCGATAGGGTTTTCCCTAATGGATAGTGGGGGTAGTAGCTTCAGTATTGTTGAGTATGTTTCCTCTGAGAGCTTAGCTAGGTTTAAGCCGTAGTCGTAGCATGCATCAGCCGCAATTATACCTAGCCCCGCTTGACCGGTTATGATCGCAACATTATTGCCTTTAGGTATTGGACATATGCTTAAAGCCTTCATAGCGTCGAAAAAGTCTTCAACATCCCTAACAGCTAATACACCTACCTGCCTGAAGGCTGCTTCATAAAGCTGATAGTTACCTGCAAGTGAGCCTGTATGTGTTTTTGAGGCTTTATCAGCGATGCTTGACCTACCTGTCTTATAGGCTACAATAGGCTTTATACGTGAAGCCTGTCCAGCAGCCTCCATAAGCCTACGGGCATCATCAACCCCCTCAACATGAATAGCTATTACCCTAGTGTTAGCATCATCCTTAAGATAATCAATAATATCTGCAAAATCCACATTACACCTATTCCCTAAACCAACTATCTTACTAAACCCTAACCCGTAAATAGTTGACATATATGCTACTAGATGGCATACACCACCGCTTTGACCTATAAGACTTATATTACCCTTCTTAAGCTTTGAAAGCTCAGGTGTAAATGATGCGTTAAGACCTACATCAAGATTCACTATTCCGAAAGTGTTTGGACCTATAATCTTAACTCCAGCCCTATCAGCTATGGATCTAATAACCTCCTGGAGGTAGACGCCATCTTTAAGCTCAGCCTCCCTAAAGCCAGCAGTTATAACTACTACACCCTTAACGTTTTTAGATACACATTCCTCCAGAACCTTTGGAACAATGCTTGACGGGACAACAACTAACGCTAAGTCAATATCTACAGGTATACTGGTAATGGATGGATATGATTTTAAACCCATAATAGACCCTAAACTAGGATTTACAGGATATACTTCACCCCTAAATCCACCATTAATCAAGCTAGCTAAACAGTAGTATCCAAGCTTTCTAGGATTATCTGAAGCACCAATAACAGCTACAGCTCTAGGACTAAATATAGAGTTAAATATACTCATCTCAACTCACCCAAAACTGGAATACACTAATATAAATTTGATGTAGCATAATAATCTAAAACATTCATAAACCTAAGGGTTATTAGAGATCTTTCAGACAACACCTAAGCTTTGAACTAGGATCAAACATAGTCTAAAAGTTATCAAAACCTAACATCATAACCCCAACATCCCATCTTTCAAGCATAAAGAAGAAACAACAAAGATTATGGAGTATGCTATTAATGGAAGGGCAAGATGTCTGAACTCTACAGTGATTTTTGTCCATAAATCTGCTTCAAACATAACTCTACCGATACCTCCTGTTGGGAAGATAGGAAGTAATACAACAACAAGATCATTATCATTCCAAACCAGAATGAAGGCATTGAGTATGAAAGAACTGAAAAAGCCAGATAACCCTTTCCATTTATCCATGTTTCATTTAGCATTATTGATTTTAGAAACATTTCAGCATGTTCCTCATCACATTCATCCTTAATACATGGTATGTAGTTATCGAATAGTTAGTTCTATTCTTAACTGTATTACCCTCTCCATTAAATTTCTAATTTCAAAGCTGTATAATCCATGTCTTAAGTTAAGAATCATGCATATAATCTTCCTCAATAGGGCTTGAAGGCAATGTGTAAAACCTTCTCCTCAGAACCTATCCTAATCCTAGAATCATCAACTAGTAAAACCCTAGCATCCCTACGAATACCCCCATCAGGAAATAGAAAGCCTAAAGACCACGATATAATAGATGTATGACCCTCATATTATAAAGCTTAAATGTTTGAAGCAGCTCTTGAAGAAAATGAAAACATATAAACAATTAATATAAATGGAGTTCTCTCCCTAACAATCCTAGACATAGTCTCACCATAGTTAAGGAGGGAAATCAGATAAAGCTTAAGTTTACAAGGTGGAAAAGACATATCAACAATTCATAAACTTTTCTTAGCTTAGTATTGAGCTTAATTTGGAATTGATGAATAGCTAAACAATAGTTGATTGGGTATTGCCGCCCAATACGGTATGAGGAGAGTACCTGTAAGAATTCATGAAGTCATAGTTTAGATGCATTATTATTAGCAGTAGATTTTTAAGCTTCCTTTATAAGTAGGGTTATGGCTGATGTTGTTGATGTATCGTTGGAGGATGTTTTAATACCAACTCTAAACGTTATGCGTAAACATGGTTTACTACTAGTTACCATTATGGGAAGCGGTAAGGTAAATGTAATGACTATTGGGTGGGGGCTTATTGGAGTGTTTTGGAGGGAGCCTTACTTCATGATTGCTGTAAGACCTTCAAGATATACGTACAGCTTCATAGAGGATGTAGGGGAATTTACTGTAAATGTCCCTGGAAGAGGGATGGAGCCTGTTGTTGAGGGATGCGGTACATTTTCAGGTAGGGAGATAGATAAGTTTAGTAGATTTAATATTAAGCCTGCTAAGTCACGTATCGTTAAGCCCCCAATCATAGATGAATGCATAATACACTATGAATGCAGTGTTAAATATAAGGATAAGCTGGATAAGAGTCAAATACCTAAATACATTATTGACTGGATATATCCATCCAACGACATACATACATTATACTTCGGAAAGATTGAAGCAATATATGCAAAGCCAAACTATAAAGATCTCCTACCAGCCTAAAGCATGGAAACCATAAATTAACGATTAAGCCTTACTAAACTTTCCAAATATATCTAGCTAGACCTAATATAGAATTAGCTTAACACCTCTTCAATACTTCACAATATTTATAAGGCACCTGGTAATACTGCTTCTGTGAGTGTAAATTATTTATTTAATTTCCCAAGAATGGTTGAGGTTGAACAAGAGCTTGTTTCTGCTAAAGTTCAGGATGTTAAGGGGGAGGTTAGTAGACAGCTTAGGGAAATAGATCTTGCCTCAAGAATAAAGCCTGGTAGTAGAATAGCTATAACTGCTGGTAGTAGGGGGATTGCAAACATTTCAGATATAATTGCTGCTATTGTAGATGAGGTTAAGAAATGTGGTGGACAGCCATTTATTGTTCCAGCTATGGGCAGTCATGGAGGTGCAACTCCTGAAGGACAGGTTGAAATTCTGAAAAGCTACGGAATAACACCTGAAAACGTTGGAGCACCCATACTCTCCTCCTTAGAGGTTGATGTGCTTGACCATCTTGACGATGGTACACCCGTATATATTGATAGATATGCTCATAACGCTGATGGAATAATTGTTGTTAACAGGGTTAAGCCACATACAGACTTTAAGGATAAGATTGAAAGTGGATTAATGAAGATGATGGTTATAGGACTGGGAAAGCAGAAGGGCGCTGAATCCCTCCACTCATTCCTCGCTGAAGGATACCATAAAGTCCTACCTGAAATGGCTAGATTAATAATGAAGAAGGCAAAGATAATATGTGGAGTAGCTATTGTGGAGAACGGCTACCATGAAACCGCAATAATTAAGGCTATTCCCCCTGAAAAAATCGAGGAGGAGGAAATTGAACTCTTAAAAACTGCTAAAAAATATCTTCCAAGAATACCGTTTAAAGACATAGATCTCCTAATTGTTGATGAAATAGGGAAGGAAATTAGTGGTGCAGGAATGGATCCAAACGTTACAGGTAGATTTTTTGTTCCAGGCGAATACGATCCTGAAGCCCCAAGAGTTAAACGCATCATCGTACTTGACTTAAGCTCTAAAACTGAGGGTAATGCTGTAGGTATCGGAATGGCTGATCTAACAACTAGAAGAGTATTTGAAAAAATGGATTTCGTTAAAACCTTTGTTAACTGCTTAACAGCTGGATGGCCTGAAGTCGGTAAAGTACCTGTATTCCTACCATGCGATAGAGATGCAATAGCTATGGGCTTAAGAACAGCAGGTGTTAGAGACCCTAAAAAGGCTAAAGTAGTTCGAATTAAAAACACACTTGAACTAAGAAGATTCTGGATTTCAGAATCCCTTCTTGAAGAGCTTAACAGAAACCCTGAACTAAAGAAGAAGATTAAGGTTATAAGTGAACCTAGAGAAATGATATTTGACGTCCTGGGAAATCTGGCAAGATAACTAAGACCTATTGCCTCAGCTAAGATTCCTATCACTCCTCAATACTCGGCAAACTCCTCATCGGCAAAATAATATGCACAAACACCTATTAAAACCTAACTCAAATACTATATTTTGGATGTAGCAGCTTAAAGTAGGTACGATATACTAAATTGCCAGGCTTATACTTCTTAGCGAAAGACTTAAATGTTTGGATTTTACGGCTACCATGTGAGGGCAGCCCGCCTACATGAGTATGGTAGAGACCTTATTGTTGAAGATGTTTCCACACCTTCTCTTGAACCTAGCGATGTTTTAATAAGGGTTAAGGCTTGCGGGATCTGTCACAGCGACATCCATATGATTGAGGGAGTAATAAAGGTTCCAAGTCTTCCCAGAGTTCTCGGACATGAGGTTTCAGGCGAGATTGTTGAGGTTGGCCGGAATGTTCGTGGAATAGGTGTTGGGGAACGTGTTGCCCTATCCTTCATATATAGGGTTTGCGGTGTATGCCGCTACTGCGTTGAAGGGCTTGAAAACATTTGCCAGAATGTATTATATACTGGATTTCATGTTGATGGGGGATATGCTGAATATGTTAAAGCACCTGAAACCTCAGTTTTTAAGATTCCTGAAGGAGTAGGCTATGAGGAGGCAGCTATAGCCACAGATGCTATTGCAACAGCCTACCATGCAGTTAAAAAAGTTGCAAAGGTTTCAATTAATGAGGATGTTGTAGTTTATGGTCTTGGAGGATTAGGATTATGCGCTGTTCAAATATTGAAGGCTGCTGGAGCCTACGTTATAGGTGTTGATGTTAATGATGAAAAGCTTAAACTAGCTGAAAAGCTTGGAGCTGACGAGGTTATTAATTCAAGCATTGAAGACCCTATTAGGAGAATTAAGTCTAGGGGAGGAGTTGATGTAGCGCTGGATTTTACTAGTAGTATTAATGCTAAGGAAAAAGCATTTGAAAGCATTAAGCCTCATGGAAGAGTGGTTATTGCAGGAATAGCTGAGGGTAGATTAAACATTTCACCTAGAAGACTTGTATTCGGCGAGATGATGCTTACTGGAAGCTTCGCGTTTACAAGAATGGATGTTAATGAATCACTTAACCTAGTTAGTAGGGGAGCTGTAAAGGTTATTTACGATTCACACCCCCTACAAGATATAAATAAGGTATTAAAGCTTCTAAAAGATGGGAAGGTATTATTTAGATCTATAGTTAAACCATAACCAACAGCTACAAACCTAAGTTTCCCATTCCTCCATCAGCTAACCCTCAAGCTTCCCTAATAACAGTAGAAATAGATTGAACACGTTAAACATATCATCGATTTAAAGATCTTCAACATCAAAACTGTAAAAGCCTCAATAAAGCTGTTGAAACTGCTATAGATTAACCCGTAACCTGAATATATAGCAAAAGTAAAAACTTATTGCAAAAACCTCGTAAAGCTTATATATGTATTTGAATAAGTAGCTTATGACTGACTTGAGGAATCTTCATGAAACAATTGTTAGAGAGCTTCGGTTAAGAACTGATCCTGTTGGTGTTAAGCTTTTCAAAGAGTTAAATCAGATTCCTTCAAGCATATCTAAAGTTCCTGATAAACTTACTATATGTCAACTATCCACGTTAGCTAGGCTTCACGGACTTACCTATTACGCTACTGTTGACGATATTGCATGTAAGAGGGGGGCCGGCTCAATAGGTTTAAGACAGATATTGGAGGATGACTGTACTGTAGAGGATGCTTATTCCCATACTGTTGATGTGGAGACCGCAAGGAAGCTGTATAGCTTCATACCTATGCTCCCTCCAAACTCTACTAGAGCAGTTCTTATGGGTCCTCTTGGGGAGCTACCTATCAATCCTGATGCTGTACTGGTTGTTGGAAATCCTGGACAGATGCTGAAGGTTGTTGAAGGATACGTATGGAGTAGAGGGGAGCCCTTAACACTATCATCCACCGGTGTTCACGGAGTATGCGGTGATGGAATTGCTAAAGCTTTAAAAACAGGTAAAATAAGCTTATCCTTCCCATGTGGTGGTGCAAGAAGAGTAGGATTATATATTGATGAGGAGATGGTAGCTGTTATTCCGTTTAGTATTGTTGATGAATGGGTTGATGGATTAATATCAACAAGGAAAACAGGCCATCCATACCCCATACCTACCAGAATAGTTTGGAACCCGCCTCCACCAGCACATAAACCATTAAAACCCTAATACTCCATACATGGAAGATCTACAATCCCTAATAGAACTCCATCACTCCTTAATTACATTATTTTAGAATTCTAGTATTCTCCAAACTACATCGTAAAACTTATTAAGCCATACTCTACTTCAAGAATAATCATCCTAGTACTTTAAACTGGATTTATGAGTTGATTAGCTGCTAGCTATATACTCAATAAATAGAAAACAATAATAGCCGTTAAGCTACATAAAACATATCTAATCTCAGAACTAGTAGAGTACAGCAGTAACCTCTTAATTTTGCCATGTTCTACTATTCCAGATAAGTTTTTATATTACCTTTTCTAGTTAGCTTGGTTATTATGTCGTATAAAGATCTTTATGCTCCATATATAACTCCAGATCTTGAGGAGCATAGATTAAATGTTCGAGAATTTGCTGAGAAGAAGCTTGCTCCAATACGTGACAGGTATGAGGAGCTGAATCTTGACGGTAAAGGATTAAACTTCCCATGGGAGGCTCTGAAGCTAATTGGTGAAAACGGATTTCTAGCTATGTATATACCTGAAGCCTACGGCGGTAGGGGTAAACCACTACTCTACGATGTAATAACTATAGAGGAGTTTTCTAGAGTTTGCGGCGCTATGGCATCCATAACCCAGTACACCCCCTCACTTGTCTGCTCCCCCCTCCTCCTATTTGGAACTGAGGAGCAGAAGAAGAAGTATTTACCCCCGCTGGTTAAGGGGGAGAAGCTTGGAGCCTTTGCATTAACTGAGCCTGATGTTGGATCAGATACAGCAGCAATACGGACAAGAGCTGAACGTACCGGTAGCTTCTACATAATCAATGGGCATAAGAAATTCATAACTATAGGTAATCTTGCAAGTACATTCATAGTATTCGCTAAAACAAAGCCTGAAGCAGGTGCTAGAGGTATAACAGCATTTATAGTTGAGAGGGATATGGAGGGTATAAGCTTCCCAAAGCAGGAGAGAAAGCTTGGATTAAGATATATTCCCGTAAGTGAGGTAAAGCTTGAAAACGTTAAGGTACCGGCTGAAAACGTTTTAGGAGGAGTTGAAATGGAGAATAGAGGCATATATATTGCGCTAAACGCTCTTGACCATGGAAGATGCTATGTAGCTGCACAAGCAATTGGAGCAGCACAAGCAGCTTTAGAGCAAGCATTAAAGTTTGCGGAGCAACGTGTAGAGTTTGAGCAGCCTATAATAAACTTTGAGGCAATACAGTGGATGATTGCAGATATGACGATGAGGATAGAGGCATCCCGCCTCCTCACCTATAGAGCAACATACCTTAGAGATTTAGCTATTAAAGGCAAAATAGATTCTAGAACTGTTACCCTACCTGCAGCAATTGCAAAATGCTATGCAAGCGAAACAGCTACCTTCGCAGCTCATAGAGCAATACAGATACTTGGAGGTAGAGGATATATGCATGATCATGAATACATACCTGTAAAGCCGCTTCCACCCCTAGAGAAAATATATCGTGACTGTAGAATATATGAAATCTACGAGGGAACAAACGAGATACAGAGATACGTTATCTCAAGAGAGATAGCTAGACTATTCGGGGTTAAAATAAAATAGTTTCAATATCTAACATCAACTATTTTTTACTCAATCAAACCTCTAGGTATTTTAGTTTTATTAACTATATCTAGGGCTACGGGATTTATTGACGCTACATCAATATCTAGATTTATTAATAGCTGCTGCTTAAGCACTTACAGTGAGATGCTAATCAATTATGTATACGTATCCGGTATTAACTAGGAAAAGAATGAAAGCCTATACGTAAATTAAGCCTCAGGAAACTATATGTAATTCATAAACTTCCCTAGCTTAATTAGAGGGGATAAATAATAGTTGGATATATCTAGCCCTAGGCAAAATTTAATAGGGTCCTATATTAGTAGAGTTATGGCTTTTAAAGTTCTCATAACTAAGCTTGGGCTTGATGGGCATGATAGGGGTGCTAAGGTTATTGCGAAGGCTTTAGCTGATGCTGGATTTGAGGTTGTTTATTTAGGTATTCATCAAACACCTGAAGCTGTTGTTGATGCTGCATTACAGGAGGATGTTGATGCTATAGGTGTAAGTATTCTTTCAGGATCTCATATTGAGCTTGCTGAAGACCTTTTAAGGATTATGAGGATGAAGAACGTTAATGTACCTGTTATTTTTGGAGGTATTATTCCCCCATCAGATGTTGAGGTGATGAAGAAAATGGGCGTATATGATGTTTGCGGTCCAGGAACATCCTTAAAAACTATAATAGAGCTGTTTAATAAGGCTATTGGAGGTGGTGAAAGTTGAGAATTAGTGGAGTTGACCATATAGCAGTTGCTGTAAAAAGCATTGATGATGCCTTAAAGCTTTACCGTGATGTTCTTGAATTTAAGCTTGTAAAGATCGAGGATGTTGAGGAGGAGAAGGTTAGAATAGCTATGTTTAAGATAGGGGAAACGTTTATTGAGCTTCTTGAGCCGAAGACGCATGATGGTGTAGTTGCTAAATTCATTAGTGAAAGAGGAGAAGGAGTACATCATATTGCGTTAAGAGTTGAAAACATTGATAATGCATTAAGGGAAATTGCTGGTAGGGGATTAAGGGTAGTATACAGCAATTCAAGAAGCCTAAAGGATAGAAGAATCAACTTCATTCATCCACGTGATACTCATGGAGTAATGATCGAGCTTGTTGAGAGGTTTGAGAGTTATGAGTAGTGAATCCATAGATAGGATTAGGGAGAAATCTGCGGAGTGGATGGGGAAGATTGTAGAGCCTCTACTAAAGAAAACTCCTGAGAGGGGGAAGTTTAAATGTGAAAGCAACATGGAAATTCAGCGTTTATACACTCCTCTAGACCTTGCTGAGAAGGGTTGGAGCTACCTTGAGAAGCTCGGCTTTCCAGGTGTTTACCCATACACGAGAGGAATCTACCCCACAATGTATCGTGGAAGAATATGGACTATTAGACAATATGCTGGCTACGGCTCAGCTGAGGATAGTAATGAAAGGTTTAAGTACTTATTAAGGATTGGGCAGACAGGATTAAGCATAGCTTTTGATCTACCGACACAGCTAGGCTTAGATCCTGATGATAGGCTTGCATGGCATGAAGTTGGGAAGGTTGGCGTATCAATGCCTTCAATATCTGAAATGGATATTCTATTCAGAGACATACC
>Ga0105159_1000427_pt1 | contig 11819 bp, 8 predicted proteins | sample LHCtaG_2_FD_89590 | JGI IMG/M metagenome (GOLD analysis project Ga0105159, IMG submission 89590) | Hot spring microbial communities from Little Hot Creek, USA to study Microbial Dark Matter (Phase II) - LHC4sed_replicate | ecosystem: Environmental > Aquatic > Thermal springs > Hot (42-90C) >...
CTTCTAAACAAGTAGGCGTCGAGTATACGAGTATATATGAAATCAGGGGACCCTTGATCATAGTCGACAATGTCCATAGCGCTGCGTATGACGAGCTCGTAGAGGTCGAGACGCCTGACGGCGAGGTCAGACTTGGAAGAGTCTTAGAAATAGGTCATGGGAGGGCAGTAGTCCAAGTGTTCGAAGGCACTCAGGGCTTATCCATCGAGGGAGTAAAAGCGAGGTTTCTCGGCACGACGATGAAGATAGGAGTATCGACTGACATGTTAGGGAGAGCTTTTGACGGGCTTGGGAGACCGATTGACGGGCTTCCACCTCCTATAGCAACTGATTATAGAGATATTAACGGCGAGCCAATAAACCCGGAGGAGAGGGACTATCCAAGCGACTTTATTCAGACCGGCATATCGGCCATCGACGTCATGAATAGCCTAGTGAGGGGGCAGAAGCTACCGATCTTTAGTGGGTCAGGTATGCCGCATAACACGCTGGCAGCTCAGATCGCTAGGCAAGCCATGGTTCCGGGGAAAGAAGAGGAGTTCGCGGTGATCTTCGCAGCCATCGGAGTGCAGAACGACGAGGCGAGATACTTCAAGACAAGCTTGGAGGAGAGCGGAGCTCTGAGTAGGTCGGCTCTATTTCTAAACCTTGCAGATGATCCAGCTGTAGAGAGGATAATTACGCCTAGAGTCGCATTGACGCTTGCCGAGTACCTGGCCTTTGAGGAGGATTACCACATTCTCGTCATCTTGACGGACATGACCAACTATTGCGAGTCTCTTAGAGAGATAAGCGCGGCCAGAGAAGAGGTCCCCGGAAGAAAGGGATATCCGGGCTACATGTATACTGACCTGGCGTCAATCTACGAGAGGGCTGGAAGAATTAAGAATCGGAAGGGAAGCGTCACCCAAATGCCCATCCTCAGCATGCCTAGTGATGACATTACCCATCCAATCCCAGACCTGACTGGCTACATAACTGAGGGACAAATTGTCCTGGGCAGAGAGCTGTACAGAAAGGGGATATATCCCCCGATCAACGTGTTGATGTCCCTAAGCAGACTAATGGGTCCAGGAATCATAGCGCCTAAGAAGACTAGGCCCGACCACGGAGAAGTCAGTAACCAGCTTTACGCATCGTACTCGCGAGCAGTCCAGCTGAGATCGCTTGCAGAGATTGTTGGAAAGTCAGGACTAACCAGCACTGACATTAGGTATCTGGAATTTGGCGACCTATTCGAACAGCGGTTCCTTAGTCAAGACAAGGACGAGAACAGATCCCTCGACGATTCACTAGAGATTGCCTGGGAGATACTATCATTCTTGCCAGAGTCAGAGCTTACTAAAATAAGGCCAGAGTACATAAAGCAGCACTACAAGAAGGCTGAGGCCGCATAGACCACTTTTTTTATCAATAACTGAAATTACGCCAATTCGTATAAAGCTATTGCGAATAACGTCCCAGACGCGGAGCACACTATGTTAACGACGTGATTATTAAAATAGCTAAGGCCCTTTATTTTATCGCACCTCGCATCGCAGTGAGTTGGGTATTCAGTCACTACGCCGCACCTTATGCATCTATACGTCGCCTGTAAGAGTTGTCCGACAATGCTATCAATGGTGGTGCCGCCGACTCCAGAACCTATGATAATCAATGCGAGCTTCCATAGTATGAGCGACTTGCTGTTAATTAAAAATGGCGTTAATATGATTATTAAGAATAGTGAGGAGGAGAGCGCTCCCACATATCCATATGTCGTGACGCCGCCGGGAGTGCCGGGACTGGTCTTTTTGAACCCGATTATCAGTCTTGTCTGTCCCTTGTATAGCAGTCCGATCTCTGTCGCTAGCGTGTCGGCAAACACTGCTGAGACCGAGCCGATGAAGCCGGCCAGTAGCATTTCTGATTGCTCTACATAATAGACCGAGAGGACGCTGATTATGGCCGCGATCAGCCCGTTACCTACTACGTTTCGCCAACCTCTGATTCCTGTCTTTGACTCTATGACGCCTATGCTCTTCTTGTATTGGTACCCAAACCTCGTGGCCAGTCCAGATATGAACATAAAGGTGCAGAGGGCCACTATCCCTGTCCTGCCTATCGTGAGATATATTATCAATCCTATTATCGCAGCGGTCACGCTTCCTTTCCAGTCCAGTACCTTGAACCTGACTGAGAGGAAGACAAGAATTGAGATAACTACGATTGACTCCACTATTAATGAGAGTTGAATCAAGAATTATGTACCTCCCTTAATTGTTCTTACGACCTCTTCAATCCCTTCTACCGGATACTGGGCCTGTTCCCTCTTGACTAAGTCCCTAAGCGTGATTTGGGAATGCTCAACTTCTTTGTCTCCAAGTATGATTAAGAACCTTATGCCTCTTTTCTCACACGTCTTAATGACGTCCGATATACTCCGAGAGGTGACCCCGACCTCTGCCGCAACACCATGCATACGTAGCTTATCTGAGATTCTGAGACAGTGAGTCCACGCATTCTTAGATAGCGGGGCGACGTATACGTCAGGCAGCGCGCTTTCAATAGATATTCCCATCTTATCGATCAAGTATTGATGGACCCTAGTAATGCCTATGGCTGCTCCGACGCCGGGTATTGGTCTTCCGCCGAATAGTTCTACGAGCTTATCATATCTGCCGCCTCCTGCTAGAGCCACGTCGGCCAAGGAGCCATAGACCTCGAAGATCATTCCGGTGTAGTATCCAAGCCCTCTCGAGAAGCCTGGATGATAGATAAGCTGCTTGCTATCGATTACACTCGAAGCGAGTTGAACGATCTCAGACAAGTTATTAGCCGCAGACCTAGCCTCCTCGTAATCTTCGAGCATGCATAGTATTTTTTCTATGAGCCCCCCCGCCTCGTCGGCCTTAATCATTATTAACTCCTCAAATAATCTTAGCGGTGATTGATCTCTTGCATGTTTCTCCGCCAGACCCATCGCATCGTCTACTCTTCCCCTATCTATCAGTGATAGTATCTGATCTTGGTCTTCCTCGTTTATTCCCGCCTTATTCATGAGGGCCCTATGAATCCCCACATGTCCGATCTTAAAGAAATACTCGGATATCCCAACATTTCTAAAAAAGTCGTTTACTATTATTAAGATCTCTGCATCTGCTATCGGGTCTCCGGAGCCGAATAATTCGAATCCACCGTGATAGAACCTGCGTCTCCTACCCCACTGAGGCTCGTCGAGCCTATAGCAGTCAGCTATGTATCCGAGCCTGAGGGGGAGTGGTCTCCTGCTGAGCTTGCCTGCGACCAGCCTAGCGACCGGGGCCGTCATCTCGGGCCTAAGCGCAAGTTTGCGATTGTGCCTATCAGTGAATACGTACATATGCTGAAGTATCTCTTCCCCTGACTTGGCCGCGAATACTTCGTAGTACTCCACCGGCGGTGTCTCTATCTCGCTGTAGCCATAGAGCCTAAACAATTTCCTGACGTTCTGAATTATTCTACTGATTAATGCGTAGTCTTCTGGTAATAGGTCGTCCATCCCTCGGGGAGGATCCATGATCTCAGTGAATGGCAATTCTATGCACAAATCCTTATTGACTGCTCATTATTTATCGTTATTTTTGCGTGGATACAACAACATCTTTTTAACCACGATTTACTATTGGTTCTGTAGGCAGATACATGTCGATATGTAATCGATGCAGATCGGATAGAGCCGTATACAAGAGAGCAGTATCGGGAGAACTGCTTTGTAAATCCTGCTTCATAGAGAGCTTCGAGAAAAGAGTGAAAAAGACAATCTCCAAATACGACTTATTCAGGGAAGATGATAGGATAGCAGTCGCCCTATCAGGAGGAAAAGACAGCCTAGCACTATTAAAATTGCTGTGGAAGCTTGAGAGAGAATTCCCGATGGCCTCGGTTGTGGCCGTCACGATTGACGAGGGCATACCGGGCTACAGGGACGAGTCCCTTAAACTAGCAGTAGACTTCTGCAGAAAGATGGGTGTCGAGCACCATGTCTACACGTTTAGGGAACTATTCAACGTCACAATTCATGAATATATGTCTACCTCACTCCGCGAGAGAGTTGGGCTTGGACCCTGTAGCCTCTGCGGCATCCTTAGACGCAGGGCCATAGACATTGCCGCTGAGAAAGTAAATGCGACAGTCGTGGCTACTGCACACACTTTGGACGACATTGTCCAAACATATTTCATGGACATACTTAGGGGAGACCTGCCTAAAGGCCTGATAGGTGTTAGGACAAGGGACGTATCCATTCCTAGAGTAGCACCATTTAGGCTAACTCCGGAGAACGAAGTCGTCCTCTACGCATACTTCTCTGGAATATTCTTCCAAGAAACGCCGTGTCCTTACGCGTCATTTTCCCAGAGAGACATGATAAGGAGTTTCTTGACAGAGTTTGAAGATAATCACCCTGGATCTCTCTACGCAGCAATGGCTAGACTCGAGGAGCTAATAAGCAGATATGAGAGAGAAGTCGGCAAGAATAGATGCCGGATATGTCTTTCACAAACATCGGGTGATTTATGCAGGGCTTGCCAAGTCGTCGAAGAATTGCTCCAACTGAGGGCTACTTCGTCTCCTTGACTGAGGAATAGATAACGTATGCAACGTATAGTGCGACGCCAATTATGAAGATGTAATAAGCATTCGAATACAGCATATCAACGTACTGCTCTAGACTCATTTATGTGTCATCTCTTCGTAGTAATGGATAAGGCTGGGATCTTATTACCTTTTCGAGCGATATGGATCAATGCTTCTCACTCATTAGCTTCGATAGATCGTTGTAGAGCTGTCTCAATACGTCTTGATAGTTGATCTCGTTGTTCTCGATCTTGTCCATAGTCTCCTCGAGCTTCTTCGTCAATTCCTCTGAGACCAAGTCTCCATACCTGCTTGACAGGTATTCATATACTGCTCTTCCCAGCCTTGTGCTTAGTATTCTTCCATTGTTCTGAAATATGTATCCCCTCTGGTATAGGAGCTCGATTATCCTTGAGTAAGTGCTCGGTCTCCCGATCCCCTTCTGCTTCATCGTTGAGACTAGTTCTCCCTCGCTGAAGAGCCATTTGGATGGGACGCGCCTAACCTCTATACGCACAACTCTGTATCTGCCGGGAGAGACCTTCTCTTGGGCCTTAACGATTGGTAAGATTTTGAGGAAGCCCGGCGCCTCGATGCCTACGACTCTCTCCAAGCTGGTTGTGTTGCTGTTTAGCTTTACTTTAAGCTCCTGAACGGTGACCAATGCCTCCGCCATCTGCGAGGCAATGAATCTATTGAATATGAGGTCGTAGAGCCTCAGTTCTCTATCTCCAAGCTTCGTCGGCAACCTCATGACGCCTGAACGTAGATAGAACTCTAGCTGCCTCCTGCTTATCGGTCTCGTTGGTCTAATGCATTCATGTGCTCCCTCACTCTTGTACTGTCTTGGCTTAAACATGCCTGGATAGTTTTCCTCAATGTATTGTTGAGCAATTGATAAGCCTGTGCTCGATACTGTTGTAGCGTCAGTCCTGTGATAAGTGATTAAACCCGACTCGAATAGCGTCTGCGCGATTCGCATTGTATCAGCTGTGCCCATTCTGAGGATTGTTGCCGCGTCTCTGAGTAAAGAGTCGGTCGTATATGGGGGCGGGGGATGAACCGTGTCCTTTTTAAGAGAGAGCTCCTCCACCTCTGCTGATAACTCGTTGCTGTCAGCCCGCTCTCTCAGATTCTCTAGATCCTTCGGCTCTACGAGCTCGATCCTCAGCTCGTTTTCAAGCCAAAACGTCGCCACTGTCTGCTTCTTCTTAGCCTCCTCCATCCTCTCTGTTATCCATCCGAGTACTGGTGTCTGGACGCGGCCAGCCGAGAGCGTCTTCCTCCCAAACCTCTCCCACAGCTTTCTGCTCAGCTCAAATCCAAGCCACCTATCCTCGATCCTCCTGACCGTCTGCGACTCGACCAGCGATATCCTCATTTTTTCTGGTAGGCTGAGCGATTTTCTAAGCGCCTTACGCGTAACCTCGTGAAAGACTAATCGATCAATATTTCTGTTGTAGGGATATAAGTTGCAGTATATGTCGTAGCCGATTTTCTCGCCCTCCGCATCCGGGTCAGTAGCTATTAATATTCTGTTAGCCTCCAATGCGAGCTGCTTCAACGCGTCCATTATTTCTTCCTTGGAGAATATGTCTCCAGATCCGCATTCTGGACACCTATTATAGTCAGTAAACTGCTCACCACATCTAGTACATCTCTTCACCCATGTATACTTGGGGACAAAGACTTTGTCTCGAACGTCGACGCCGTGAAATCCGTGGATAGTCGTGAGGTCAAACAGGTGTCCCTGACAAGCGGCAACCGTCAGAACCATCTCGCCGCTAAGTGACTCGTACACGGTTAGGCTCCCAACTCTCCGCCTCACTGGCCTGCCGAAGAAGGTGGCGATTGTCCGAGCCTTGGTGGGCGACTCGACAATGACCAACGCAGACCTTATTACGTCTACTTCCTCTGCCCTAAATTCTCCCTTCCTTATGCTTATTATCTTTCTTCTATCTTCATCAACCCACTCAAATTCTCTGCGTGCAGCTTCTTCTGAGTATTCAATGATTGACTCGTCCTCGTAGAGTAGTTTGAGACGCTTCAGTAGTCCATGAAGAGCCTTCTCGTCGTCTACTATTATGAATGAGACTCCTCTGCTTATTCCGCCTGCAAATAGTCTTGAGGAGCGTCCAGACGCTTGTATGAAGCCGTCGACGTCTGGGACTATGAGTCTATACTCACTCTCCAGGACCTTGATGTATACGTCGGCGCGTTCTGAGAGCATCTTTATCCTGTCCTCCGTTAGTATTTCTGTGACTAGCCTTCTCGCTTCTTTCACGGCCTGGAGGACGAACGCCTCAAATCCGCTCAGCTCTGTACCATTTGTTATGGCCTCCCTCACTTTTTCGACGATCTCTGCGTGCGTCGGCACGGTCTTAGAGAGCATAGCCATGACGCGCTGCAGCTCGGCTGAGTATTGATCTTCAATGAGTGGGGAGATGTTTCTAAGCAATGTCAAGAGTTTTGCAGGATTATACTCGTCTCTCGATATTCTTATCTCCCTTCTAGGGACCCCGGCGAATATCACGTATCGAATGTTCTCGGGCAAGTCTATCCCCCTAGCGAGTGGGCTCCTGTTGCTCGCTACTCCTACGAGGGCTAGGTATTCTCCACCAATGAACTTGCCTAACATTTTGGGATTCATTCTAGAATATGCATGGACGGGGATCTCCTTCTCGTTCAAATACTCAGACAGCTTTAATGCATAGTCAGTTCCCTCAGTCTGGGGAACAAATATTAAGCATCCAGCACCATACTTCTTTAGCAAACTGTATACTTCCTCCTCGATCCGTCGTGACGGCTTTATAACAAAGTTTGTGATGTTCCTGACAAACTCAAAGCTGTATCCCGGCTGGAATCCGAATAGATATCGAAATAGCTGGAGACGCTTAGTTCTAGTGCCCCTTAGCGTTGCTCCAGACACTACTAAGACTCTCTCCGCTGGTTCTTTATAGTCAAGCATCGATTCCTCGAGCATGTCTAGCTCGTCCAGCTCGCCCTCAGTCGGCCTCTTCTTCCTCCTCAGCTCAATTATCCTCATGACCTTATCAATAATTTCGGGCTCATACCCCATGAGCATGACTACTTTATCGATGTTGCGTGGGCTTTTGAGGAATGAGTCGACATCGTCTACAAAGATGAAGTTAAAACTATTGTTCTTAAGAATGTCGAATCTTCCGTAGAGGAATCTATCGGTCGTTATTAAGACGTCGAAGTCTCCGCTTCTTATGCTCACTAAAATTTCTTCACCTTCCTTTTTAGGCATGCCGGAATAGTACCCTATTACCCTGAGTTTCTTATCACCTATCTTCTCGAGGAACGTGTTCGCCCTCTCTAGGAAGTGCTGTACTAGTAGGCTGCTTGGAACTATGAAGTAGCATTTTCGCCCCTTCATTGCTAGGTATATGCACATCACTAGTCCGAACATTGACTTACCCATCCCCGTGGGCGCAACTATCGAGAAGCTTCTACCCAAGTAAACCCTCCTAGCCCAAGTCTCCTGAAGCGACCACGGATTCGCACCGACAAGCCTCTTAAAGAATTCCTTGAACTCGTTGATCCAGATATTAACCTCGAGGGGCTCCTTGAGCTTGATCAGTTTTCCGCTTCTGCGTAGTTTTTCATACAGATCTAATTGACTCTCAACAGGCCCTGAGAGGCATGATTGACAGACGCCCCTAGATAATAATTCACTGTCTGTTATATCGCCACCGCAGTTTGGGCAGCAGCCGATGTAGACGGCTCTTGTCGCTGTAGATTCCACGATTTACGTTATTAAGGAAGCAGGTAAAAAATATGAAGAGATAAGCTTGTCTGAGTGGACCTCGAGGCTGGAGCGATGTTTACTCCCCCTAAACCCTATACCTCAGGGTGGAGACTATTGGGCGGGCGTTGCAGCGATACTTACTCTGGATAAGGAGGTCTTATTGGTGAAGAGGGCGGTTAGGCCCGGAGATCCCTGGAGCGGCGACTGGGCCATGCCTGGAGGCAAGTGGAGGAAGGGAGATGCAAATCTTTACGAGAGCATCAAGAGGGAAGTCATGGAGGAGACCTCCATCGACATCTCTAGTCTCAGACCGGCTGGCTGGCTTCCGCCTAGGTCTCCCCGCATAAGTCCTGAGATGAAAATCATGCCGCTCATCCTATTAACGAGCAGTCGATTAAAAATAGTGCTCAACGATGAGCTAACTGATTACTGCTGGGTCTCGCTGACCAGCCTTGTGTGTGAGAAGAGAGTTATGAAGACTTCAAGGGGCGAAGAACTGACGGATGTTTATCTCCTCGATGAGACCAACGTCGTGTGGGGGATAACGGCGCGGATAATTCAGGAATTAATTGACTGTGCTGGGCTATGATTTTGGTACCAGCCTGAGGGATGTTGGCTGAATGTATCCATAGGACTCCCGCCACACCACTTCGTACCCCGTGATTACGAGTCTCTTAGTGAAGATTGGGCAGTCTAGGACTAGTGTCTCGTACTCTCCTCCCTCGCCTCCGGGATTGAATCCATAGATGCTGGATGCTTTTATAATCTCATTCATTGCTTCTCGGTCGATTATGCGTCCTAGCCACTCTCGCCCCAGCCCATACGCACTTACTGACGTTATCAATACTTCATACCCCCTGTCGACGACCTCTTCTAGAATCATTCTTCCAGGTGATCCCCAGTTCGGGGAGAGATGCTTCAACGAGTACTTCGAGCAGATGGCGTCAATTCTCTTTTTCTGATAACTACTGGTTATTGCGCCGCTCAGTATGCCCTCCACTCGATAGTTATCTATCATTTCCTTTATTGATTGCTCTAATTCTGCGAGTTCTAATTCCTTCTCTCCACTGACATCTATGAATATGTGAGGCGTCCTCATCGCTTCGGCCTGCAGTGGAGTGGCTGAGAGGCATACTGAGTGAAACATCCATGAGTCGGGCTTTCGCGGCCTAACCGTCACTAGGCACGCTACCTCGTGTCCAGCTCCGATGGCCTTCTCCACCGCGAGCGTGGAGTCCTTGCCGCCTGAGAAGAGCGCTAGCAGCCTCACCGTGATAGATTTTCCTACCCAGAGTTATAACTCTTATATTCCCCCAACCAATAAAGCGACTGCAGAAAATGTACAGAGTCGCGGTCATCAGGGGCGACGGTATAGGACCAACAATAGTTGAGGAGACTCTTAGGGCTCTATGCTTTTTATCAGATGCGATGGGTCTGAGCATTACGTTTATAGATGCTCCCGCCGGTGATGGCGCTCTCAGGGAGTATGGCTCGGCCCTGCCCAGTGAGAGCATCTCGACGATTGAAAAGGCCGACGCATGTCTTAAGGGCCCGGTCGGAGAATCAGCCAAAGACGTGATTGTCTATCTCAGACAGAGGCTTGATCTTTACTCCAACCTGCGGCCAGCAAGGACCTACGAGGGTGTAAGGAGCAACTACAGCAACGTCGACTTATTAATAGTTAGGGAGAACACCGAGGATGTTTATCGAGGAGTAGAGGACGTGGGGCGCGACTACGCAGTAGCACTTATGTCGTTCTCAAGGTTCGGCACCGAGAGAATAGCGAGGGTGGCCTGTAAATACGCGTCGAGGAGGAAGAGAAAGATAACGATCGTAGATAAGTCAAACGTAATTATGGCTCACCGCTTCTTCAGGGATGTCGCGTCATCCATGATTAAGTCACTTGGCGAGTTCATGCTTGACTACATGTATGTTGACAACGCGGCGTACCAGCTTGTAGTTAACCCCACGCAGTTCGACGTGATATTGACGACCAACATGTTTGGAGACATACTGAGTGATGAGGCAGCGGGGGTATGCGGAACCCTGGGACTGGCCCCGTCTGGAAACATCGGGGATAGCTATGGATTATTCGAGCCAGTGCATGGCTCCGCGCCAAGCATAGATCCCAGATACGCAAACCCACTCGCAATGATGCTGTCAGCCTCCATGATGCTTGAGTGGCTCGGAGATACTAGGAACGACGCCAAGGCTAGGAGGTCCGCAGAGCTGTTAGAGCAAGCAGTTAGAAACATACTGTCAAAGAGAGCCGTAATCACTCCAGATCTTGGTGGGAGTTCTACCACTCACGAAGTATGTGACGCAATCATTGATGAGTTGAAGAGATGGACTTAGAGCCTGGGCCTAGTGACTGCTCCGCTCGATGCTGATGTGACGAGTGATGCGTATTTCGCCAGGAGCCCAGTAGTTATTTTTGGCGGGCGTATCTTCAGCTTCTCCATCCTTTCCTTGAGCTCGTCCCGGGTCAGTAATAGCTCTAGTCTGCCTTCTACTGCGTCTATGAGTATTGGGTCTCCGTTTTTCACGGCTGCTATTGGTCCTCCCTCAGCCGCTTCTGGAGATACATGTCCGACCATGAGCCCCCTCGTAGCGCCGCTGAACCTACCGTCAGTAACCATGGCTACGTGTTCTCCTAAGCCCGCACCAACTATGGCCGCAGTTATTCTAAGCATTTCCGGCATCCCCGGACTACCTTTAGGCCCCTCATACCTAATGACGACGACGTCTCCGCGCTGAATCTCGTTATTCTTAACAGCTTGGAACGCCTCGTCCTCGCTATCAAATACTCTCGCAGTTCCCTCAAACCTCTTTATCTCAGTGGCCGCGACTTTTAGAACGGCGCCATCGGGCGCTAGGTTGCCCCATAGAATCCTTATGCCTCCGGTAGGCCTTATCGGGCTTCTAGGATCATGTATGACGTGGGCATGGCTGACATCCGGAAACCTATAGCTAAGGAGGGCCTCCCTCATGGTCATTCCCGTGACGGTGAGAGTCTCTCCGTATAACAGCCCGTTATCTAGAAGTTTTTTCAGTATGACTGGCACGCCGCCATACCTGTCGAGGTCTGCCATTACGTATTCCCCTGCTGGCCTCATCCTCACGATGTATGGAACCTTCTTTGAGAGCCTATCGAAGTCGTCCAGAGTCAGCTTTACGCCCGCTTCATACGCAATTGCTAGTAGGTGAAGGATAGCGTTTGTCGATCCACCGATAGCCATCAGGAGGGATATGCCGTTGAGGAATGCCTCGTAGGTCAATATGTCTCTCGGCTTGATCCCATTCTCTATCAGCCTAGTCAGGGCTATGCCCGATTCGTAGGCAAACGTGATCCTCCTCGAAGACGTGGCTGTCGGAGCGGCGCTTCCGAGCAGGGATATCCCCATCGCTTCGGAGAGGCAGGCCATCGTGTTAGCAGTGAAGAGCCCTGCGC
>Ga0105159_1000428_pt1 | contig 11789 bp, 13 predicted proteins | sample LHCtaG_2_FD_89590 | JGI IMG/M metagenome (GOLD analysis project Ga0105159, IMG submission 89590) | Hot spring microbial communities from Little Hot Creek, USA to study Microbial Dark Matter (Phase II) - LHC4sed_replicate | ecosystem: Environmental > Aquatic > Thermal springs > Hot (42-90C) >...
CTTATTGGCAAGGAAAACGCCCTTTTCCCTGAACAATTCAGCTTTTTCCCAACACCATTCGAAAAATTTTTCTGGAATTTTATGTAAGCCTAAGAGGTCAGCAGCGTAGCAAACAAAACTTGCATCCCTTGGCCAAACGTAAAAATAGCTTTTCACATCCTTTGGATAAGCCTCGTCAAGAATGTTAGCAGCTACTATTGCCCCATTCCTAAGAGAACAATCTTTTATTACTTTAATACTTTCCTGGTAAACTTCTTCTATTTTTCTTTCCATTCATACCCCTTTACTAACTTTTCTGCTTCAGATCTAGAAGGGTATCTCTCGTCGCCAAACCTGCTTATTGCAAAAGCTGCTACAGCATTCCCAAAAACTCCAGCACTTTCCAAGTCTTTATACTTTGTATAACCAAAAACAAAGCCAGCGTTGAAAAAATCTCCTGCTCCTGTTGAGTTTACTACATTTGTTTTTATTGGTCCAAGCCTAAGAAGATTGTTTTTGTCGACAATAATACAACCTTCACTACCTAGTTTTAGCGCTACGGTCTTGCAACCAAGCTTCAGCAATTTTTCTACAATTTTCATTTTCCCTTTTTCTCTAGTTATTACTTTTCCTTCTTCTAAGTCTGGAAAGAAAAAATCTATAAGCTTTAAAACACTTTTCATTTCGTTAGCATCAAATCGCCTATAACTTTTAAGGTCGGGATCCATGCAAGTAATCATTCCATTCTTTTTTGCAAACTTTAGAGTTTTTCTTACATCTTTCCTAAAATTTTCAAGCAGACCATAACCACTCAAGAACAAAATTTCCCCCTCTATTTCCTCAAGATTAAAATCTTTTATGGAGAAAATAGAGTTTGTTCCTCTATAAGTCAAAAGACTTCTTGAACCATCTTTAAAATTTATTCCAACGCTTATACCAGTTTCCTTTTCAACAGTTTTGAGTTTACTTTCTACTCCGAACTTTTTAACTTTCTCAAGTATAAATTTTCCAAAAGGTTCTTCTCCGATTAACCCAATTAACTTTGTTTTCACTCCAAGCTTAGATAAAGCTAAAGCAACATGTGCACCTCCTCCCCCAACCTCAACCCTTATCCAAGAAAGAATTTTTTGCAAATCTCTTTTTGGATAATTTTCTATAGGAGAAAGAAGCAAATCTATGTTTACATCTCCAATAACAGTAACTTTACTCATTCAACCCCCTCAACTTCTCTTCCACAATTTTTTTATACTTTGCAACAATTTCTCTCAACCTTTTTTTATCTTTTCCTTCCGCGCAAATGTTTATTTCAGGTAGAGTTTGACTCGCTCTTATCAAAACCCATTCTACCTTGTTCAGCTCAATTTTTATACCATCCATAAGGTTGATAGCTTCAGGAAATTCTTCCCTCAATTTTTCCACAATTTTTACTTTATTTACATCGTTGACCACATTAATGTAAATCTTTTCAGTTGGGTGCAATCTTATCTTATTAACAATGGTAGAAAGCTTTTCTTCTTTTTCTGAGAGGATTTTGGCTAAGTATACAGTTGCTAAGATTCCGTCTGAAAATGGATAGAATTGGTTAAAGTAGAAGTGTGAACTTTCTTCTCCTGCAAATAAAGCATTTTCTTCTAATAATTTCTTCTCTATAAAGCCATGACCAACTCTCCACCAAATCAGCTTTCCTCCCAATCTTTCTACCATTCTTTTTAGCTCACTTGCACAATCTGCAGTTAAAATTACTTTTCCTTTTTTCTTTTTCAAAATATCTTGAAGGAAAACTGCAGAAAGTATACTCCCGTTCAATTCCCTCCCTTTTTCGTCTACAAAAACTGCTCTATCTGCATCTCCGTCAAAGGCCACACCAAAGTCAACTTTCTTTCTTTTTACAGCTTTAATAAGTGGTTTGAGATTTTCTCCTTTTGGTTCAGGTCTTTCAAAACCAAAAAAATTCTTGTCAGGCTTATCGTGTAACCCTATCACATTTAACCCCAATTCTTTTAGAACTTCAATACCTTTTACGCCAGCTCCTCCAAAACACTCAACTACAGCTTTCCTCTCTATTTTTCCAAAATTCTTCTTAAGAAATATCTTATAATGGATTAAAGCATTTTCTTCTAAGAATTTTCCATTCCCCTCTAAAAATTTTCCAGTTTCAAAAACTTCTTTCAACTTTCCTATTTCTTCCAAAAAACTCGTTCCATTTGGTTTAACGAGCTTAAAACCTGTCCAATCTTTTGGATTATGACTAGCAGTAATTATACAACCAAACATTTTGTTTCTCCAAGCATGAAAATACACAACAGGATTTGGTAATAACCCAAGAGAAACAACTTTACATCCTGTAGAGACTAGACCAGAACAAAAGTCTTTAAATATCCTTTTTGAGCTTAACCTTGTATCATAACCAACGCATACAGTTTCTTTACCTTGCAGAAAAGTCCCTAAAGCCTTACCAACTCTTTCAGCCACTTTTTCGTTTATTTCCTTTGGATATACCCCTCTCAGGTCGTACGCACGAAACAAATTCATTTAATACCTCCTATAATAATTATATGAAAATCCAATTTAAGAAGGAAGTTTTGACAGCCAGAATCAGATCACCACTAAAAAATTTTGAAGTGGAAGAACAGAAGATAGAGGTAAGAGAAGATCCCTTAACAGGAGAGAAGACAAGAGTTAACGTCAACAGGACGAAAAGATTTCATACTACTCCTTTCGATATCAGCGATTTCATCGAAAGTTCTAAGAAAGGTTGTCCATTCTGCCCAGAAAATTTAGATAAGTCTGTTTCAAAATTTTTAGGCAAGAAGGAAAGAATAGAAAAAAATGGAATTACAATATTTCCAAATTTGTACCCATATTCTTCTGCTCATGCAATACTTGTGATGAGTAAAGAACATTACTTACCCTTAAACAAGTTCACACCAGATGTACTCTTTCTCTCTTTTCAAACAGCCCAAGTATTTTTCAAAGAATTTAACGGAAAATATCTAAGCATAAACTTCAACTACATGCCCCCAGGAGCTGCATCTTTAGTTCATCCACACATGCAACTTCTATCAGAAGAGAAACCATTAAGCTATCAAGAACTCCTCCTGAAAAAGAGTAAAGAGTTCTATTCAAAAACCAAGAAAAACTATTGGCTAGAGCTAATAAAAGAAGAAAAAAAGCTGAAAGAAAGATTTATAGGCGAAACAGAGCATTTCGTCTTTCTTGCAAAGTATGCACCAAGAAAGAACGATAATATCCTGGTAATAGCCAAGGGTATATCCTCTCTCTTAGAAATGAAAGAAAAGCACATGAAAGACTTGGCAAATGGTTTATCACTAATTTTCAAAAGTTTACAAGAGAAGCTAAACGTTAACAGCTTAAACTTTTCATCCTTTTCTGGAACTGAGGAAACAAAAAAGTTTTACAGGCTTAACTTCGAGATCGTTTCTCGAGCAAGGCTTAAGCCATATTACACAACAGACATAGGTTTCATGGAATACATGCAGAAAGAGCCGGTGGCAGAAACCTTGCCAGAAGAAACGGCGAAACTCTTATATTTCGGAAAACTAAAGAGTGTAATATGAATATTGGCTTCTTTGTGTGGGAATTTTGGCCAAGGCTTGTAGGTGGCTTAGGCTCTTATGCTCTTGAAATGACAAAAAAGTATAAAGAGATGGGACACACCATTTATGTTTTTACTATGAATGATGGTAAACTTCCTACGAGTGAAAAGTGGGACAATATTTACATCCACAGACCTTTGACTCTAGATTCTAGCAACATATTTCCGCTTTTTGTGGCAGAAGATCTGAAGAAGTGGGGAACCAACATAAACTTTTTTGCTGAAATTTACAACTACAACATACTTTCTGCCTGCAAGTACGTTAACCAACTCATACGGAAAGAACAGAAGTTTTTCGACATAACTTCTGTTCATGATTGGCTATCTTCTATCGCAGGACTAATGATAAAGAATGAGCTGAAGGATATGCCTGTTGTAGTTCATTTCCACTCGATAGAAGAGCAAAGAAGTTTAGGAAAGGGTTCAGAAGTTGTCAAGCACATCGAAAGAACTATGGCAGAAAAAGCTGACAGGATAATTACAGTTTCCTACTCTATGAAAGACTTTCTTGTTTCTCTAGGATATCCTGCTGAAAAAATATCAGTTGTTTACAATGGTTGCGACGTTGAAAAGTATGACCCAAAAAAAGTCAGCAAAGAACTTGTTGAAAAGCTGAGAGAAAAGTACAATATACGGGATGAAAAAATAATTCTTTTTGTTGGAAGGTTAACGTGGGTTAAAGGGGTTTTCAACCTGATAAGGGCAATGGTAGAAGTGCTCAAAGAATTTCCAAGAACAAAGCTGATAATTCTTGGAAAAGGAGAAGAGTACACAAACTTAATCTCTCTTGCTCAACAATTAGGCTTGTACGAAGAAAAAATTCTTATAAGGTCAGAATGGGTTAGTGAAGAAGAAAGAATAGCTCACTATGCTCTTTCAGACTTATGTGTTTTTCCTTCCATAAGCGAGCCTTTTGGTATAGTAAGCTTAGAAGCTATGGCGATGGAGAAGCCTATAGTTGTGGGTGCAAGAGGAGTTAGTGGCCTAAGAGAACAAGTTATACCAACCGGGGAAAATAAGACTGGCATACATGTGAACGGAGAAGACCCTAACGATATAGCATGGGGAATAAAAGAGGTTTTGAAGAATTTCGAGGAGGCAAAAGAATGGGGTAAGAACGGAAGAAAAAGGGTGAAGGAAGAGTTTACAATCGATATTGCCGCTAAAAAAACTCTGGCAATATACGAGGAATTAGTAAAATAGCTTGTTGAAAAATGATAATAGGAATAGTCTCTGGCAAAGGCGGCGTTGGTAAGACAACGATAGTTGCAAATGTTGGAGTAGCACTTGCTACCCAATTCTACACAGATACAACGCTTGTAGATGCGAGCATCACAGCACCAAACCTTCACTTACACTTTGGTATGTTCTATTTTCCAAAAACTCTGAATTCTGTTCTTTCTGGAAAGTGTTCTGTTTTCGATGCTTTATACAGACATCCTGTTGGTGTTAAGATAATTCCTTCTGAGCTAGGTTTTAATCAAAAGTTTGACGAGAAAGCTTTTAGGAAGTCTATTTCTACCTTAGACAAACCAGAAAGTATGATCATGATAGATTCACCACCAACTCTTGGAGAAGAAGTAACTACCATTCTTCAGACAGCAGACAAAACCTTTGCAGTTATGACACCAGACCCTTCTTCTCTCCTATCAACACAAATGCTAGAAGAAGTTGCTGAAAAAGTTGGTGCTTCTCTAGAAGGAATAATTTTGAACAGAGTAAGGTATGCTCCATACGAGCTAACAGATAGGGAAGTGAGAAGAGAGTTAGGCTTGCCAATAATAGCCTCAATTCCAGAAGATTCTTCTGTACAAAGAAGTTTGATTCTCCATACCCCTTCTATCGTGCTTCAGCCAAACTCAAAGTCTAGCATTGCTTTTAAGAAAATAGCAGCAAAAATTTTGGGAAAGAGTTATAGAGAACCTATACCCTCTCTCTTTTCTTCTTTTCAATCTTCTCTAAAGAATTTAATCATGAATTCACTAGTTATATTTAGAAGGGTTTAAATATGTCAAGAGTTATAGGAATAGTCTCTGGCAAAGGCGGGGTTGGTAAGACTACACTAGTAGCGAACTTGGGCTTAGCAATGGCAAATCAAGGAATGAAAGTAACTGTGGTTGACTGCAACGTTACTACTTCTCATCTTGGTTTTATTTTTGGAATTTACACTTATGATAAAACTTTGAACGATGTTTTAAAAGGTTTCAGCAGTTTGCAAGAGGCCATGTACAATTACCACGGACTTAACATAATTCCAGCCTCGCTTTCGCTAAACTCTTTAATCGACTTAGACATAAACGTACTTCACAAGTACGTAAGGGAAATAGACAGCGATGCAATTCTTCTAGACTCAGCTCCTGGTTTTGGAAAAGAGCCGATGAGCGTTCTGCAAACAAGCAATGAAGTAATATTTGTTACAGTACCGTATACTTCAGCTTTAGTAGACGTGATAAAGGCTATTCAGATAGTAGAAAAGCTCAACATAAAACCGTTAGGCATAGTCTTAAACATGGTAAAAGGTTTGCCTCATGAATTAAACAAAAGGGAAGTGGAAAAATTAACAGGGATAGAAGTTCTGGAAGAGATACCTTATGACGAGAGTGTAAACATAGCTCTGGCTTTTAACAAACCTGTGATAGAATACTTACCGTTTTCTCCTTCTAGCATTGCAATAAACAGGTTAGCATCCAAGATAACTGGAAGGAATTTCTTTCAAAAGGAGACGCTCTTTTCCAAGTTTTTATCAGAGTTGAGAAGGATTATTGGAAGGAAGAGAGTAAAAAATCTGAAAGAGCTAGTTTAACTACTTTACTTTTATAAACTTTGCAACTTCTTTTGATGTTTTTACCGTTACTGTATCACCAGGTTGGAGCTCGAAAAACTTTTCATAATTGTCGATAAGCAGCCAAGCCTTTTCCCTTTCGATCTTAACCTTAACCTTCTGGTTGGAAGGTATGACAAAAGGTTTTATACGATTTCCATGCAAATTGTTAAAAGCTATTCCAATTCCTTTCCTAAACATTTTTCCGCCAGCAGAAGAGTAGTAGGCAGTAGACCCAAATGGTGTAGAAATTATTACACCATCTCCTATTAATTTTCTAAATCTTTTATTTCCGGCAGAGACAGAAAACCTTAAAGCTCTAACAGGGTTGCAAGCACGAATTTGGACTTCGTTAAGCGCAGTCAAAGTTTTTTTGTTAAACTCTGCACAAATCTTAGACTCTTTTACTATTCTTAGCTCATCTCTTTTAACTTTTTCCAAGATTTTTTCTAGTTGTGAAGGTTTGTAATCATACTTTCGAACTGTTTTAGTAGTTTTTACTACCAGCTTTGGTATACCAGGAAATATTCTTTCGGCATACAAGACAGTTCCATCTCCACCATAACACAACACAAAATCAGGTCTGTAGTTTGAGGCAATGAAACCTTTTCTTAGAAGAATTTTTTTCAGCTTACTTTTTTCAAGGATAGAAGCTGTGGCAGCTCTCTCCATACTTTTCATTTGTTTTTAAACCTTATTAAATTTTATTCATAGCTTTTAGTACCCTCTCTTTTGCAATTTTTTCAGCAGTATCCCTTGGTTTTACATTTTCTTTCTTGGCCCTCTTTAGGACAAGCCTTGTATTCTTCACGATTTTCTTCTCTATAAGTTTGAAAGCCTTATCTTTGTCGTATCCTCTGTATTCTGCGTAGGAAGAAATAACACCACCAGCATTAGCAACAAAGTCAGGAACTACTAGAACGCCTCTCTTATGGAGTATTTCTTCTATCTCAGGTTTCATCGGGATGTTTGCAGCCTCAACTATAATTCTTGCTTTTATTTCGTTCACGTTTTTCTCGTTAATCACGTCAGACATAGCAGCAGGAATCAGTATATCCACTGGCAACTTGAAAATTTCCTCGTGCGAAATAATTCTTCCTCCTTGATAGTTTATTACTGAGCCTGTAGACTTTTTGACTTCCAAGAGTTTTTGGACGTCTATTCCATTTTCATCGTAGACTCCACCTTTGCTATCGCTCACAGCAACCACCTTTGCTCCAGCTTCTGAGAGAAACTTTGCAGTAGAGCTACCCACATTACCAAACCCTTCCACAGCAACCCTCATGCTTTTTACATCCATCTTTAAAAAGTTAGTAGCTTCAATTGTTGCCCAACAAACTCCAAACCCTGTCGAACCAAGCTCATGTGGTAGTCCACCTAAATCTAAAGGTTTTCCGGTACAAGACTTTAGAGAACCGTTTCCCTCGACGAACCATCTCATTTCATTCTCACCAGTGTTAACATCCGGAGCTGCTATGTAAAGCTTTGGTGCAATGTTTCTGAGAGCACGGCCAAAAGCAATCATAATCTTCTTCTTCTCTTCTAGAGAATGCTTCTTAGGATCAAAAACTATTCCAGATTTTGCTCCGCCAAACGGCAAGTCAGCTAAAGCAGTCTTCCAAGTCATCACCCTTGCAAGCCTGAAGACTTCTTCTATTGTTATATCAGGAGTCATTCTTATTCCGCCTTTCCCTGGCCCTCTCGCTGTTGAATCTATTACGACAAAACCTCTAAGCTTCACGCGAGGATCGTAAACTTCTACTATCTTTTCTGGACCAAACTCGTCAGCAAAACTTTCTATCATACTAATGCTTCCATTCGCTAGTGAAAGGAGCTCCTTTTATTCCGTGCAAGTAATTGTAAGCTTGGAGCGCAGCTTTGCAACCTTCACCAGCTGCAGTAACAATCTGCTTGAATGGAGTGCTAGTTACATCACCAGCTGCAAAAATTCCAGGCCTAATTTCATCCCTATCGGGATAGAAAGTTTCACAATTGTTTGTAATAACTATTTGATTGTTTTCGTTCAGCTTTACTAGGTTCTTTATAAAATCAGTCTTTACTTCAGAACCTATTTCTACAAAAACTCCATCAACTTGCAACTCCTTTAGCTGACTTGTTTTTAAATCTTGAACAACTATTGATTTTACAGTATCTTCTCCTTTTATCTCAGTAACAACACTACTTAAAACAAGTTCTACGTTTTCTTTTTTCCTCACCTTTTCTACAAAAGATTCAAACCCTCTGAATTCGTCTCTTCTGTGAATCAAATAGACTTTCTTTGCAACTTTGCTTCCGTAAAGAGCAGCTTCTAAGGCAGCATTACCACCGCCAACAACAGCTATTGTTTTTTCTTTAAAAAGAGGCATGTCGCACGTAGCACAGTAGCTAACCCCTTTTCCTCTAAACTTTTCTTCTCCTGGTACGTTTAAGGTTCTTGGTGTTCTTCCAAAAGCGAGTATGACAGCTCTTGTAGTATATTCTTTTGCATTAGTTTTTACTGTGTAACCACCTTCTATTTCTTTTATCTCTTTTACTTCTTCGAAGACGATTTCAACACCAGATTTAATAGCTTGCTTATAGAATCTTTCCATAAGCTTAGAACCTTTAACTCCTAAGAAGCCTGGATAATTTTCTATTCTTTCGGCTTCCAGCACTTGGCCACCCGCAGTAATTGTTAGTAAAAGTGTCTTAAGCTTCCTTCTACCAGCGTAAATTGCTGCAGTTAGACCTGCAGGTCCACCACCAACTATTATCAGCTCATACTCCATTACAATCATCCTTTAATTTTCTTTATAGCTTCTTCCTTGCTTGGAACACCGATGAAAGCAACTTCTTTCTTTCCATTTTCTTCTATGATTGTAGTAGGAACAGATCCTATACCAAATTCTTCAACAAGCTTTTCTCCTTCTGGCGACATAGCATCAACTTCTTCAAAATCAAACTTATAATCTTTTTGCAATTCTTTCCATAAAATCTTAGCTAAAGGACAGAAGGGGCATGTTTTAGTGGTTACCAAAATTACCTTTTTCATACTCTTCACTGAATAGAATAACTATAGGATTTATAAAAATAAATTGTTACACGGTAAGCAAAATCAAAGAGGTGTGTATGCCCTGCGGTAAACCTAGCACAAGAAGAGCAAACTTTAGGAGGAAGTTCGTGTTTCCACCTGTTTTCTTGTCTATGTAATACAATAGCAGGATGGGAACCAAGGCCTTTAGAAAGAGGAAGAGCAAAGGTGATGCAAGAATAGTTATAGAAGAAAGTATTTGTGCTTCTTTAAAGCTTGCTAGTTTAACTGCTACTGTTGCTGAGCAAGCATCTAGCACATGACCAAAAATTACATGAGAGTTTATGCTTTTAGCAATTTTGTCAAGCTTTAACGCTCTTAAAACGAGTAAGAGGAATGTAAAAACAAATGCGGAGAAGAATAAGGCAGTCAAAAAAAGGTACAAGTTTTTTCCAAAAGTTAGAGCTGTTAAACCAAAAAATCCTGCTAGAGCAAGACCAGAATACTTGAGAAAGTTGGGGTATATCTGGTTAATTGCTACGCAAACTATGATGGTGAGGAAGACTGAGAAGTAGATTAATGGTGTGACGAAAAAGAATTTAACAATTCCTAAAAAATTGAAAAAACCTAGGTCGAAAAGAGTCCTCCAAATTCCTCCTAAAAAGACAAAGGGCAATAAGTCAAACCAAGCTTTTTTATCCAGCTTTATCTTACTTTTTTCAAAAAATTTTATTGCTGCATACAAACAGAGAACGAAAATTAATGAATAAACTGTTGTGTTGACTGGGTTGTAGCCACTTTGCAGAAGAGTAGGCTCGATAAAGTACTTTTGGATAAAGTCTAGCATACAATAAATATGGTTTAAAACATTATTGTTTTGATTCAAGCAATAAGAGTTCACTAAACAAGTATTTACACAGGTGTTTTCCCTTATCGCTCAGACTATACCTTTTATTTTCATAGTTAATTAAACCTTCCTCTTTTAACCTTCTCAGCTTCCAAGTAAGTTCCCTCACTTTAATATTTGTTTTATTGGCTATTTGTTTATGCTTCTTTCCATAGTTTGTATCATTTAAGAATTGCAAGATACTAACGTACAAATTATCATTATACATACTCAAACCTTCTATACAACCCCTTTCTTCAACTCTTCTAACTAAGTTCATAAACTCTTCAAACTGGATATCTCTTCGTTTTTTCCTCTCCTTTACCTCAGGTCTCTGATAATATTCCCTCCGATACTCCCTTATCCTCTCTCTTACCTCAGGTCTCTGATAATATTCCCTTATCCTCTCTCTTACCTCAGGTCTCTGATAATATTCCCTCATCCGTTTCTTCACTCTTTCTCTTACCTCAGGTCTCTGATAATATTCCCTCTTCCTCTCCTTTACCTCAGGCCTCTGATAATATACAGTATAATACGGGAGATCTAACATCTTGCTTATCTCAACATCACTAATTCCCTTTTCTTGCAATTCCCTTATCTTTTCTCTTTCTTCTGTTGTAAGCCTTCGCATAATTTATCAGTGTTCAGCAAAACTTAAAAGTTTTTATAGACTTCCTCTTTATCTTATGAACGCAAACTTGATCCAAAAGTTTAAATATTTTCAGCTGTAACATTAACTTATGATGAAAAATATTGATGAGATTGCTCATGTTCTTGGTGAAGGTTCCTTTATGATGGAGTGTACGATATCTTGGTAGGTAGTCCTTACTCAAAACGGCTACCTCCTGCACATCGGGATGAATATCTTACAGGGGCAATCGATGTTATGGACAAGTGTATAAACTGCTTTAATTACTTCCGTGCAATTGAGAAAGGACAAAGCTATACTTTAAGCGATCCAATCAACAGTTTGAGGATTTATAGGAGAGTACTTAAATCTTTACACAATGTTCTAAAAGAAAAAGTTTACGAACCGATGAGTGCACAAGAAGCAGAAAAGTTTGTTTTGGACAAATTCAATCGCTACAAAGAAATTTTGACTTACATAAAAGATGGGAAAGAAGTCAGCACTGAAGAAAAACAAGAAATTATAGACTTGGTTCAAGGAATGAGAGAAGATACCTTATCAGAGACTGAAGACATGTTGCTACTGGCAGGTTATATTTAACTAGTTCTGCCAAATTCTTTTTGTGAAAGGAGTATATCTTCTTGTAATAAACCTGAAGAAAAATTCAAGAATTAAAATTGGCAAGCTTGGAAGACTAACATTACCTAAAGGTTATTATGTTTATGTAGGTTCAGCTTTAAGCAACCTGCAAGCAAGAGTAGCAAGGCATCTAAGCTCTGAAAAGAAGTTGAGATGGCACATCGACTATTTACTTGCTTCACCGAATGCAGAAGTAGAAATGGTGATAAC
>Ga0105159_1000436_pt1 | contig 11670 bp, 8 predicted proteins | sample LHCtaG_2_FD_89590 | JGI IMG/M metagenome (GOLD analysis project Ga0105159, IMG submission 89590) | Hot spring microbial communities from Little Hot Creek, USA to study Microbial Dark Matter (Phase II) - LHC4sed_replicate | ecosystem: Environmental > Aquatic > Thermal springs > Hot (42-90C) >...
AACCTCAAAGGCTGCAACGAATTTTATATCTTTAACATGATAGTTACCGAATTTAACATGCATAAGCCCAGGAACAATATCGTTTTCCCTTGCGTTCTTATAGTAATGTACCCCTTGAACTAACGCTGAAGCTCCATTTCCAACGCCCGCTATTGCCACCCTTATTTCCGCCAAAAGAGTTTCCCCCAAATTTACTATTCTATTTTTCTTCTAGAGGAATAACTGCTATAAAAGTTTGTTTCTTTTAAGGCTGATTTAAATGGTTTCTCTAGGTTTTCCCAGAGAGTTTCTGTAAGGCTATCTTTTCCTCATTTTGGTAAGCCCTTAAGCGGTTCATTAATTCATTGAAGTCAACCTGGTGGGCGTCGAAGTCCGGACCGTCAACGCATGCAAACCTTGTTTTTCCGCCGACAGTAACTCTGCAACTGCCGCACATTCCGGTTCCATCAACCATTATTGGATTTAAACTTACAATGGTTTTTATGCCGTATGGACGTGTTGTCTCAGCTACGGCTCTCATCATTGGAGCCGGCCCGGCTGCCATAATGAGGTCAAATCTTCTACCCTGCTCTAGGAGATGTTTTAAGATGTCCGATGTGAATCCTTTAATTCCCTTCGTTCCATCATCAGTGGATATGTACATTTCATTGCTTAATGCGCCTAATTCCTTCTCAAGCAGGAGGAGATTTGAGCTTCTCGCCCCGATGATTGTGATAATATAGTTGCCGGCTTCTTTTAGGGATCGCACCCAGGGATAAATTAACGCTGTGCCCACTCCTCCGCCTATAACTGCAACATGCCCATAATTCGCTATTTCAGTGGGGTTGCCGAGCGGCACAACGATGTCCTCGATATGGTCTCCCACATTTAATTTTCCAAGCTTCATTGTTGAGAGGCCGACCTCCTGAAATATCAACGTGATTGCTCCTTTTTCCGGGCTCCAATCGACAAGTGTGAGCGGGATCCTCTCACCGCGCTCATCAACCCTAAGGATAACAAATTGCCCTGCCCTCGCCTTTTTCGCTATCACGGGGGCGCTGACAATCATGCGCTTTATCTGCGGCGCAATCTCCTCCTTACATAATATTTCAAATTTCTTCGCCATTTTAGACGCTTCCCGAATTAAGCCTTAATTAACAGAAATAAAAATGTTTATAAGCCTTATCCATAGCTGAACCATTTATTTACTGGAATATTCATAAATTTAGGGAAAGAGGGGAGGTCAGCCTAAATGAGCGAAGAGGATGAGGAGATTGAGAGAATCAGGCGGAGGAAAATTGAGGAGCTCATGCGGGAGAAATCTTCCGCCCCAGATCGGAAAATAAATACACCGATAGAAGTAACGGATCTAAATTTTAATGATGTGATTAAAAGCAGCCGACTTGTAGTTATCGATTGCTGGGCGCAATGGTGCGCTCCATGCAGAATGATGGCTCCAATTATAGATGAGCTCGCTAAAGAATATGCTGGAAAAATTCTGTTTGGAAAATTAAACGTTGACGAAAATCGGAAAATACCCGTTAAATACCAAATAATGAGCATACCAACATTCCTAATCTTCAGGGAAGGAGCGCTTGTCGGCAGAATCGTAGGCGCCATGTCTAAAAAAGCCCTAGAGCAAAAACTTATCCAGCACATTCAAGATTAGCCGGCCTGCCGAAGCGACGCCGCATCGCAGTTAACAGCTTATAACAAACCTTATAGAAATCTCCTTAATACATTAAACAAATTCTTATATAATTGAAGTATTATAAGAAGGAATTCAAGGTGGTCAATATGGTTAAGGTTTTAATTCTGTACTATTCTAGAACGGGAAACGTTGAAGCTCTAGCCAGAGCTGTTGCTGAGGGTGTGGAAAGCGTAGAAGGAGCATCGGCCGAAATTAAGCGCGTTGATTTTGCAACCGTTTATGACCTTATTTCATGCGATGCCGTAGCCTTAGGTTCTCCAAACTATTTTGGTTACATGGCGGGTTTAATGAAAGATTTTTTCGATAGAGCATGGAGCATCAGAGACGTCATTGCGGGTAAACCAGCTGCATGCTTCACCTGCGGCGGAAGCTCAAGTAACTCAGCGCTTCTCAGTATTGAAGGAATTTTTTCAGCCTTTAAATTCCAAAAAGTATGCGATGGCGTAGCATGGGGCCTCAGGGATAGGGGACGCCCAAGCGAGCAAGGAAAGGATCTAAGCGCCCTTAAAAGGATTGGAAAAATTTTAGCTGAAGCCGCGCTGAAGAAAAAGATGGAGGTACCGCAGAACTAGCAAATGAAAAGTTACATTTTTCTGCATAAAGTTGATGATGAGCTAGGTGGATGAGCATTTAGCGAGAGGTTTCAAATAAGGCGGAGCAAAGAACCGAGAAGGAAAAATTAAAAATATAGAAATCTTAGGGAATGAACATGAACCGAAATATTTGGCATATTGGCTGAGGAAGAAAGAAACGATTGTTACGTGAAAATTAATCTTCAACACTATAACCTTTCCATTAATTGCTGTTAAGAGAATATTTCTATTGATTTGTATGAGTGGGCTTGTAGACTGTAGCGTTTTCTGTAGATAAACCTCGCCATCTCACTTTATATCCGAAACTCGTGATGACCGCTAATGGATCTGGGATGTTATATGGCTTCAGTGCTTCAAGGGCTTTTAGGAGCGGTGTCTCAGCGGTCACAGCCTCCTCAAGTGTGCGCTTCAAATCCTCAAGCAGCCTTTTCTCGATCAGCATCTCGCCTATGAGGACATGCGTCTCAACTTTTCCCGCGGCCCGTTTTATGGCTTCCTCAGCCACGCCGTGTTCCTCAGCGAGCTCCTTCAGCGTGGCAATAGGCTTCTTCACTAGGGGCTTGACCTCTGAGGCTTGGGTTTTAAGTTCGGCTTCAGCCAATGGTTGAAGGAGGCGCATCACTTCCCTAACTGGAACCCTCCCTTTAAAGTATATTAGGCTTATGTTTGGGTTTGAGGACTGCAACCTCGCGAATCTGTCGCATGCTAGCTCCTCATCCACAGCAACTATGAGGGGAGCTTTAACCTCGGCGAGCTTCTCAAGCTTGCGCTTCAAGTACTCCCTCGTCCAGAATCCGACAACCTCCATGTAGACTGTTAGGCGACCGAACCTGAAAGTGAAGTCGGGGATAATAATTGCGGATCCAGCCTCAAGAGGTTCGGACTCCCGCTTAATGCTCCAGTCCGCTCCAAGGCTCCCAAACTGTTCAGCAAACTCCGCTTCAACAGTGCTGTCGTATTCCTCTGAAGCTTGAACCTTAGGGAAGAGCCACCCATGCCTCTCGCTCCTAAGCGTGAAGTTGAGAAGCCTGTTCTCCCTTAAGATTTTAGCATGAATCCTCCAGGGTTTTCCCTGCATTATTTCAGGCACGACCTTAGCTAGGGCTGTGCCGTACCGTCTGGTCATCTTGAAAAGCGATGTTGGGCCATCAATCTTCACCACTATGCTGCCTCCCCACTTCATAACCGTGTACATGAGCCCGTGGAATTTCACGGCTCTGAAGATGCGCTGCCAGTTCCCGCCCGCCGTGAACTCCATCTCAATCGACTGGAAGAGAAGCGTCTGTGTAAGGCTGAGGTTATACTGCCTAAGCAGGTCTTTCACGCCTATTTCTGGGCAGGACTCGAGCACGGCTTCAGCGTCCAGATCCGCATATATGGAAGATTCAACCTGCTCGGCGCTGACGCCTAAGATTGAGGCGGCTGATTCAATAATGCTCAGCCTCTCTTCAGGTGAGGTTGGGAATCCCCTCCTCGCAGCCTCGGTGAACAATAAATGCCTAGCTTTTACTGGGTCAACATAAAACCTCGAGTTGAAGGTGCATGTGCGCTCAACGAGCGCTGCGAGGCCTCTTGCAAGCTTATAGTCGCCGAAAGCGTTTTCAAGATCTGAGATTCTCTCCCTTATCTCGCCGCGCTTAAGTCCGATGCTGCTTGAGTATGTATGGATAACGGCTTCAGCCACAGCAATGTCCCTTGAGTTGAGATTTGAATATTTTGGTCTAACCTGATCCTTCCAGCGTTGGACGGTGAGGAGCTCTATTGGAAGCATCATTTAACCCCCTGTGCGGGTCATCCGCCTCCTCCTGCTGAAGTCAACATCCTTCGTCTCCTTGGTGACAACCTCCCAGAGGATGGCGACTTTACCTTCGGTTTTCCTTAGGATTCGCCCAAGCCTCTGTATTAGCTGGCGGGGGCTCCCGGTGCCGCTTAGGATTATGCCCCTGCTGGCATCCGGCACATCCAGCCCCTCATCTAAAACTTGACTTGTAACTATGGCGCGGTACTCCCCGCTTCTAAACTTCGAAAGTATAAGCCTCCGCTCGTCCTCAGGGGTCTTATGCGTTATCGCTGGAATGAGGAAGCGCCTACTTATCGCGTAGACGAGGCTGTTATGAAGCGTGAATATGAGCGTCTTCTCGCTGGATTCGCTGAGCTTCTCGGCTAGGAAACGCATTTTAGCCTCAGAGTTAAGCGCTATCTTAAGCGCGCGGTTCCTAGCAAGAATAGCCTCTCTAGCCTCAGGATCGAAGGCTGACCTTATTATCAGCTTCCGGAAGTCCTCCTCGCTCCTCATCTGTAAGTCATGCTTCTCCAAGTATCTTGTGTATATGCCCCAGAGCCTATCGTATTCCGCTCTTTCCTCAGGCGTAAGCTCCACGTAGACTCTTCTATGCTCGTAGGGCGCCACGTATCTGCCTGCAAGCTCCTCATGTCCCGCCTCGTAGACAACCCCGCCTATAAGTCTCGGGGCATCCATGTGACGCATGTCAGCCCTATACAGCGTGCTTGTTAACCCCATCCTGTATGGCGCGGCGAACATCTCGGCTGCCTGGCTGTAGCCGGGTGCAAATAGGTGGTGAGCCTCGTCGGCTATCAGAAGTTCAAATTTGTTCCCGAGTTCCTCAGCGTGGATGTAGGCTGAATCATATGTGGAGACGGTAACCCATTTAACATCATGTTTGCCTCCGCCTACGACGCCGGCCTCTACGCTGAGTTTCTCCCTTAAACGTTCAACCCACTGGTCTACAAGCGCAAGGGTCGGCACAAGAATTATGGCTGACTTCCTAAGGGTCTCTATTGCCTTAAGCCCGATGAACGTCTTCCCGCCCGCCGTGGCTATACATATTACGCCTCTCCCACCGTTCTCCATCCACCTCTTAAAGGCCTCCTTATGGTAGGGGTACAATTCAACGCTCCCATTTATAGATGGGGCGGGTTGCGGATCCAGAACATCATCCTCGAAAGTTATTCCGCTCCTCTGGAGATAAGCAACTATATCCCTATAGCAGTAGGCCAGCGCCCTATAGGCCCTCACCCGTGGATCCCACTGCCCATATGGGGTCGGTACACCACCCTCCAGAATAATTGTCCCCTTGCTGTAGATCAGCCTCACGAACAAACAATAGCACCAAAACAATATTCTAAAAAGGACTTTTAAAGCATTATCTTAATGACGTTTAAGCAGTTTCATATAAAGAAGATCTGGGAACGTTCATAGAGAAAAAGGAGGGCGGCTAACTGCAAAAATCTTATTTGAAAGCGAAACGCTCCATAATCTTCTGATGGTGAAGTTTATGAATAGTAATATTGTTCTTATTGTTTCTGATACCTTTAGATTTGATCTGCTTCATGAGCGCTTTGAGGTTAAGAATAATGTGAGAGCAAAATTAAAAAATTTAGATAGGCTATGCGGGGATTCCGTAGAGTTTACTAGGGCGTATCATGCCTCTTTCCCAACGGTGCCTAATAGGGCTGATCTTTTAACCGGCAGTTTCACCTTCACCTGCTACGATTGGTCCCCGCTTCCCAGGGATTGGATCACACTTCCAATGGTTCTTAGGAAGGCTGGTTACGTCTGCATGATGGTGGCGGATACGCCGCATATACTTAAAGATGGATACAACTTTGACCGGGGCTTCGACGGCTGGGTGTGGATTAGGGGGCAGGAGAACGATCGATATAGAACAAGCCCGGCGAATGTTAAGATTCCATGCAGCGAATGGAAACTGAGAAATGTTGAGACAACAATTCAGCATATTAGAAACAATTATGGTAGAAGATGCGAGGAGGATTGGATACCCTCAAAAACAGCCTTGGAAGCCTCACGTTGGCTTGAAGAAAACTGTGAAAGAAGATTCTTTCTATATGTGGACTTCTTCGATCCTCATGAGCCTTGGGATCCGCCTAGATGGTACATAGATATGTACGATCCAGGCTATGAGGGTGAAGAAGTTATTTATCCAGCCTATGGACCATGCGGCTACCTCACTCAGGAGGAATTGCTTCATGTTAGAGCTATTTATGCGGCTAAGGCAACCCTAGTGGACCGTTGGATAGGTTTCCTACTTGAGAAAATAGAGGATCTAGGGTTATTAGATAACACCACAATCATATTTACAAGCGACCATGGTTTCTATCTGGGTGAACATGGGCTGGTGGGCAAATCAATAATTATGGGTGGAAGTCAAGGTTTTGCTCCCCTATATGAGGAGGTAGCCCACATACCGCTGCTCATAAGGTTCGCCGATGAAATGAATCTAGAGGGGGGAACGAAAATAGATGCTTTAGTCCAGACGCCGGATATAACGGCTACGATTCTTGAAATCGCAGGCATGAAAGGCTCCGCACAAATTGACTTCAGGGTAAATCGCTGCTGCCGCTTGTTATGAGGGAAACTTCGGAGATAAGGGATCTAGCGGTTTCCACCCCATCGCTGATAAGGGGGATAAGGGCGGGTTTAAGGGCAACCGTAACAATGGGTAAATGGTCGCTTATACTGGCGCCGGAGACAGGTGAAAGCGAACCTGAAAAAAGGGAGGTTACATTCATAGTTGACGGAGAACCCAGAACCCTTAAACCCTTCGGAAAAATAGCCACAGAACTCTATAATCTTGAATCGGATCCCAAGCAGGAAAGAAACCTGCTTAATGAAGAGAAAGATGCGGCTAGAAAGATAAAAGAGAGATTCATAGAATTCCTTTCAGAACTTAACGCCGACAAAGAAATAATTAACCAATGGCTCAAATGCAGAGGTATCAGCAATGCCGAACAAGAAAGAAGATGATATTTAAAGATAGCCAAAAAAAGCAAAAATTGCATCGAGGAATAAACGCATCCTAAACATGCGCGCTAGGAGAAAAAGGGGAAATTTACATGTCTGCGGTTTTCATTCGATAAGGATTGGAGCGCAATCGCTTCGAATATAGGTGGGCTTACACGCACCGTTCACTATAATTCTGAATAGAAGACGATTTGTTTTAACGGGCAGCTTTTAAGAAGGGGAGGAGAGGGGGTAGGTTCAGAATAGCATGGAAAAAGCACATTATTTTCATAAAAAATGGACATTTTAAACCCAAAAAATAAGCGTAAAAAAGAAGCCCAAAATGGGCTTAGAATTGTATAGAATGGTAAGGGAAAATCCAAAACTTTTTACATCTTTTTAATCTTCATGAAAATCTAGAGAAACTTTTGCCTTTTCTTTCGCCCAGGCGGTGTAGGCTGCATATAGAATTTTACGCTTCTTTTATCCGCTAAAATTGATACCCCCCTCTATTTTTTTCTGTGAAGGCAGCGGTGAGAAATCCTAAAACCTCTTCCATATTGAAGTGTATATACATTTTGATAGGTGGGCGGTTATGGGTAGGTTGAAGAAGCCTGTTCTCGTGATTTTGCTCCCCGGATTTGGTTTTGGAAGCCCGTAGCAAAGGCTTAAATTTCTCAAAAATCCTAGAAAATGCCCTTAAAGAATATTTGCGGCGCCTAAACGATTCTGAAAAGAAAAAATTCTGAACTAGAGGTATTGGAGCCTCGGGCGGGCTTTGAGCCTCTAGTTCTGGTGCCCTCCCTTTGTTTTTCGTTTTTGTTTTTCATGTGAGGACACCGTTTGATATTATGGCTGGTGGTTTAAGTTAAAGTTTTCTTGTTTTAGTAGTGTTCATACAGTTTTTTGATAGGGGTTGGAGAGTTTGACTGGTTCTGATAAGGTTTCTTTCTATTTTGAAGGCTGGGACTCGCGGCGTGTATGCTGCAGGGCTGAAGCTTTTCCAATAATACTATTTCAGCAAAGGTTCCTTATGGGACTTCTCGGATAGTGTGGAGCATGATAGGTTTTTACAAAGGCATGCGAAGAGGCGCATAGCCGCTGAAACCCTTAACGGCTGCAGGAGCATAGCTGCCTCAATCCTCAAAAGCGACCTGAGCATTTTTGATCTTCTAGAAAACTAATGGTATACTACCGTACTGCTGGTCCCATTAGACTGAATTCTTCCCATTTCTATGCGATTTGGAAGAGGAGTATAAAGGTAGACTGCAAGGGCTCAGAATGAAGTTTGGTTTAGTCGTTCACAATATGGCTGAGGAGCAGAAGAGGGTCGCCAAATGGGAGAGGCTTGTAGAGGATATGGCGATTGGTTTAAGGGACTTAAGACTCGACGTATTGCCTAGTGGGGAAGCGATGTTGGTAGTGGATATAATTGAGGCCCTTCTGGAAAATAAGAATGAAGTCTATGTGGTTAATACTCTCAATAGAGGTGCGATAGAAAACCTACCTTTCGATGCGATCGTAGAACTATCCTCTGTTGTAGGAGGCTATGGGGCGATCTCAACGCATGTGGGTGCGCTTCCACCATCTCTAGCAGCTGTTTTAAACAACCACGTTGAAGTTCAGAGACTTACCGTTGAAGCAGCTTTAACTGGTGATAGAAGTTTAGCGTTTCAAGCACTTCTTCAAGATCCTCAAGTAGCGGCGAAACTAAAGCCGAATGAGGTCAATAGGCTTCTTGACGACCTGCTTAATGTTCATGCACAGTATTTACCGCACTTCTTTAAAAAGTAGCATCCACCCTCAATTTTTATAAAAAAGTTTTAAGTTGACCACCTCTATAATAAAGGTTAATGGCTTCAAGTTATGTCTTAAATATTATGACTTCATATTTTTTATGCGGCTTTGCCATGAAAGGAAGTTTTTCTCACTCTATTCGAAGTCTTAGAATAAAAATTTGCATCGGAGCAATAGCGGAAATTTGCGGTAGGTGATGATGTCTTACTTCTTGAAAATTTTAGGAATTTAGAAGGCTTTATGGGGAATATAAAAAGTAATGCAGTTTACTTTTTCTCTTTTTAATAAAAGTTATGCTTTAGAGAAAAACGTCAATCCCAGCAGCTGAGAGAAGACTTAAATTATGGCAACTCAAAAATAAGATTATTTGAGGGAGAAATATGGACGTGAGAGAAAAGAAGAATATTATTTATGAGGAAGATGGTGTTCCAATTCTGGAGAATTCTCTTGGATGTAGGTTGGTTCCTTATAAGGAGGGACAATATTTCGGACTGGGCTCTTTTTACGTGAATGGGAAAAAGTTAGGCGGTGTAGTAACTTATTTCGTTGCTGAAGAAACTGCTGATAAAACATATAGAGCTTCTAAGTATAAGATCATAGAGAATAGCCCTGAGAAGGGAGTTATACGCTTCTCTGGCAAAGATGGAAAATTAGAATTCCATGTTACGATAACCCTCCTCAACAGCAGCCCAGGATATAAAATCTCTTACGAATTTGACCCTATTCACCCAATCTATCATCCACTTTATATCAATGTTCCCTTTAAATCTTCATCCATGACTTTTGTTAAGTATCCCTATGAAGATACTCTTAGACCTGGATTTAACGACAGATGGGTAATTATACCTGATAGAGGACGAGTACCATTTATTTTTGGTTGTGAGGATATAGATGGCGAAGCATTTTTTGTTGGTGTTGGATATTGTTTAACTGAAGACTTTGTGAAAGGAACCTTTAATGGGAGAATCGAGTTTGATCCCATTAAATATCCAGAGACTTCTCTCAAGATATATACGCCTTATCATGGTATGGCAAGGCCAATTAACCTTCAATGTGTGACTAGGCTGGAGCTACTACGGCGTATAAATCTAGGAGAAGAATCTAAGAAAATAAAGAAAACTCTGGAGATAGTTGTGTCTACGGCGAAAAGTCAATATGATTGCGTTAAAGGTTACATCGATCAAAGTGGCTATGATCCATCAATTTCGGCTTATCGTAGTATAGATGATGCGGTAGCAGCTCTGATTTCCGTGTATAAAAATACTCCTGGCTATGTTAAGGGGAAAGGTTATTACCAGCTGATAAGATTTGATACTGGAGATTACGATACAACTCTCCCACATGGTTGGTACTCAAAATATATAATTACAGGCTCCCAAATGCAGCTAGCCTATCAACTCTATAGGTACTGGAAAGATCACCAATACGAAACTTGGGCTAAGGAAAGAGCAACTGAAATGGCTGATTTTGTAGTTAAGGAGAATAAGGGTATTTTCTTAACGATAGATGCGGATACAGGAGGTACATCCGTTATACATCCATACAATATTGAGGAAACACCATTTAAAGAATACATATATTCGATGAAAAGCATGAGCACTGGAGCACTTTATCTTTACAAGCTTTACTTGGAAATGAAAAGGTTTGAAGGTGTTGACCGGACCGATTGGAAAAATGTCGCCATAAAAACGATGGAGCATATAATTAACTTAATGGGGCCGAATGGTGAGCTTGGTAGAAACTACAATGAGAGGGGAGAATATGATAAGGCGACTAGCGGGTTAGGGCTAGTGCTGCTTGCCTTAAACCATATATATAATGAGACACTTGACGAGAAGTTTAAAACAGCTCGAGACAAACTTGAGAAATGGTTATATGATCAATTCATAAGGCTGAATGATTGGTGTAATGCGTCAGGAGATGCGGGGGCTTGGCAAGGTGAGGGATGGCCTCCTCCCCATAATAATGACTGCATGGGCGCATTAACTTTCGCAACTTACTGCGTCTACAGATATATAGAAACAAGAGAAGAGAAATATTTACAGATGGCTAAAGATGCTGTCGCCTATTACTGGCTGGCTACAGTACCTGTTCAATTTCCCGGATATAAAAATGTCACAAGGGGATTGCAAAGAGAGCAAGATTTCTATTCCTGCTTCGATGTTCCATTTAAAAGCGATGAGATAATCGACTGTTTACCTCTCCTCTCAAAAATTACAGGAGACCTTTTTTTTATAAAATTATACCGGTTACTCATTCAAACACAATTGCATTACCAAGCTATTGATAAGCCATATCCTGCCTTTTACATTGGCCTAAAATCTGATGAAACCGGAAGGGAGCCAGCTGATGAAATTGCGGAAGAAAATGTTGCCTACATAGTTAAATTTGCCTCAACTTTTCTAGATTCAGTAAATAGTCCTTATGCCTACCGTTATGTGGGAAACGAGGAGGAAAGCGTAGGGCTTGACTATAACATTACTTTCAGCTTAAACCCAAACGCACCTTATATTCTTAGCGCATCAACCATGGTAAGAGATATATCATGGGATGAAGAAAACAAGATACTTTCCATAGTTTTATATAATAAAAACAGGAAAGAGGGAATTTTAGATATACAATGGAAACCAGAAATCTATTCAATCTCAGAGACAAAAATTGAAATTGATGGAAAAATTCTTAACGCATCAAAATTTTATAACCCAAAAGATAAAATCATAAGCGTACATTATAAGCATGAGTACCCAATAAAAATTATAAGACTTTATTGTAGAGATTTATCAAACCAAAAAGAAAAATCCCGAGAAAACTAAATAGCATTTATAACG
>Ga0105159_1000438_pt1 | contig 11649 bp, 15 predicted proteins | sample LHCtaG_2_FD_89590 | JGI IMG/M metagenome (GOLD analysis project Ga0105159, IMG submission 89590) | Hot spring microbial communities from Little Hot Creek, USA to study Microbial Dark Matter (Phase II) - LHC4sed_replicate | ecosystem: Environmental > Aquatic > Thermal springs > Hot (42-90C) >...
GAAAGAGAACTTTCAAGTGACGGTGACGGAGTCATAACGCGCGAAATAGTCCTAGATACACGTAAAGGACTCATTGCAGACAATATCTATGCAATAAGGATATACACTTACAACAAACTTAAGTCATTACTGGAAGAACAAGGTTTCGTTAATGTGTCTCTAGTTACAAATCTAAAAGTCTCTAATTCCGGCAGAGACCCTGGCTTAACGTCGTCTAGAATCATTGTCCGTGCATTAGCTGCAAAAAACAATAACCAAAGATCTGGATGCAAGAACGTAGTGGTATTACTGGGAGATCCAAATCACATTAATAATGTTAAACCCGGCGGGAGGTTTGATGAGGATGACGTGTATGCAGTGAATGAATTAAAATCAGCGCTCTACGGAATCAACGGATATAACTTCTTCTTATTTGACAACCACTCGTCTATGATTAGATACTTACTAGAAAATCGTGACAAAATAGACTTAGTGTTTAATCTATGCGACGATGGTTTTTTCAATGATCCATTTAAGGAACCACATATAGCAGCGTTCCTCGAGATGCTAAACATTCCCTACACAGGTGCTAGTTTTAGGTGTCTAACATTATGTTATGACAAGGCGGCGGTCAAATCAATTATATCATCACTTGGAATACCTACACCTAATTATGTATTGATAACTGACTATGATATGGATCGAAATGTGAGGCTTAGGTATCCAGTGATAGTAAAGCCTAACTTCGGAGATAATAGTTGGGGTATTGGTCCTGAGAACGTGATATACAGTCCAAGCGATCTAAGTATGGTTATTGAAAAATTGAGAACGAAATGGAGATACCATGGGCCTATCTTGGTCGAAGAATTTATGGAAGGAGCTGATCTTACTGTCTCAATAATTGGCAACCCGCCGGATCACTATGTTGTTTTACCAATACTTGAGGAGGATTACTCAAAACTTCCTCCCAACCTGCCGAGGGTTTGTACATACGATGCAAAATGGAATCCGAATAGCGTGTATGGATGTGTGAATTCCCGTCCCGCACGTCTAGCACCACATACAGTTAAACAACTAACATCCTGGAGTGTTAAGGCATTTATTAGACTAGAATGTAGGGACTATGCAAGGTTTGATTGGAGGATTGGGTCAGATGGGCTACCAAGATTGTTAGAAGTCAATCCAAACCCGGGATGGGTATGGGACGGACACCTGAGAAAGGCCTGCAGGAATCTCGGATGGAGCTACAAGAGGATGCTAAAAGAGATACTGAAGGCCGCTGAGAGTAGGCTAAATAAGTGTAGAACAAGTCTAATGCCTTTGATCTCTCTCCATTAACTATTATATCGAAGAATAATGAAGAAAAACTAATATATCTAGTTCTTTCTTTGTAACTCCATGTCGGAGCTGTCTCAGGCTAAGATATTGGGTGGAATGGGTTCATTATTGATGCTGCTTTCATTTGTCCCGACCGTAGGCGGATTGTTGGGCATTGTTGGCTTCGTCCTCGTGCTTATAGCGGTTAAGTACGTCTCGGACGTGGTGGACGATAGGGCGATCTTCAACAACATGCTTATCTCAGTAATATTGGGAATTGTTGGCATTGTAGTTGGCTTGGTCGTTGGGGTCATTAGCTTCTTTACAGTATTTGGCAGGGCTGTTGGGATGCCGTCGGACTTCTCGGAGTGGTTTGGTCCCAGACAGGCCACTCCGGAAAGTATAGTAGGCCTACTTATCGGAGTCATTATAGGATTAGTGGTTATCTGGGTCTTTTACATCATCTCAGCGATTTTCCTCCGTAAAAGCTTCACAGCGATATCCAGTAGGCTTAATGTAAAGCTATTCGGAACAGCAGCTTTGCTGTACCTGATAGGTGCAGCACTCCTAATAGTACTAGTCGGCTTCGTCATCTTGCTAGTAGCTCTGATACTCCAGACCATAGCGTTTTTCTCAATTCCCGAGACTCCGCCTCAGCAAACAACTATTTCGCAACCCATGTAGACTCATTATTTAGGGGATGCTAGATAGGGGATATGGATGTTCTTTCTCAATATATGTGATGTGATGAAGCTCATTGCCGATTCTTACCATGTGCCTAGTCGATTTGGGAGGCATTTTTCGACCACTTAATCCTGCCTCTATCACTTTTTCTTTCGTCACTACTTCGTTGTTGTTCCAAGAATAGACCTCTATTTCGGGTATGCTGTAATCTATGAGGTAGGCAGGTATGTATCTTTTACCGAGTTTTTTAATGCAGATGTACCTGTGGTGTCCGTCGAGGATGACCATCGTTCTCGAATCTACGATGATTGGACGTTTAAGCTCGCCGTCCTTAATGATTTTTCCTAATAGTTCCTCAAGATAATTAGGGTCACAGTCTTCATGCTCCTTCAAACAGTCAAGCTTAACCAAGACAGGCCTGAGGTTCAGGAAGGTCTTATCTTCCTCCATCTACTCCCTCCCATCATTTATTCCCACAATGTATAGTTATCGATCCTGCTCACCTCAATAATAGGCCTAATGAAGTTTTTCAGCATCTTCAGGCATTTATCGATATCCGTCAGGTTCTGCTCTATTATTTTTATTAATGCGCTCCCGATAATCACTCCCTCTGAGCCAGCTTTTGCCAGCATCTCTACGTGAGTCGGGCTCGACACTCCAAAACCAACGGCGATTGGAGGTCTACCAGCTATTCTTCTCGCCCGCTGAATCAGAATAAATGCGTCCTCGCTTATCTTTTCCCTAGCTCCTGTTACTCCCTTCACCGAGACGAGATAGACGAAGCCTGTGGAGCTCTTGACTATTCTTTCGAGCCTCTTATCACTAGTGGTTGGTGATGCTAAGAAAATTGTCGAGACCTTGTGCCTCTTGGCCATTTCGATGAATTCGCCCGCCTCCTCTACTGGCAGGTCTGGGACTATTATGCCGCTGACGCCTGCGCTTGAGGCCTGCTCAAAGAAACTACTTAACCCCATCCTATAGATTGGATTGAGATAGGAGAGTAGCACTATCGGTAAGCCACACTCCTCTCTACATTTATTCGCTATCTTGAGAGTTTCCTTCAATTTTACACCAGATCTTAGCGCTCTCTCAGATGAGGCTTGAATCGTTACGCCGTCGGCAATAGGATCGGAGAAGGGTACACCCAGTTCAATCACGCTCGTCCCTTCTTCAGCCAAAGTCTCTACAATCCTGATTGTCCATGAGGGACTAGGGTCACCCGCAGTGATGAAGGGAATTATCGCGATCCTCGCTTCAGATCTGCAATTCTGAAACGCATAAGTGAGTTCATTCATAAAAATTCACCCGCATGTTTCCTCACTATTTCGAGATCTTTGTCGCCTCTCCCGGAGAGCGTCACAACTATGAATTTATCCGTGTCCATGGTACATGCTAGCTTTATAGCGTATGCCAATGCGTGGGCAGGCTCAAGGGCAGGAATTATTCCCTCTATTCTTGAAAGTTTCTTGAATGCGTCTAGAGCCTCCTCGTCTCGGACCGCTACGTAGTCCACCCGTCCAATCTCTTTTAAGTAAGCGTGCTCAGGGCCTACGCCTGGATAGTCCAGGCCGGCAGATATGCTGTGAGTAGTCATTATCAATCCGTCCTCAGTCTGCAACAAGTAGGTATGCATTCCATGAAACACGCCTATGCTGCCAGACGTCAGGCTTGCGGCGTGTTTCCCGGATTCGAGTCCAAGCCCGCCCGCCTCGACGCCTATCAATCTCACGTCCCTGTCGTTGATGAATGGATAGAAGGTGCCGATAGCGTTGCTCCCACCTCCAACGCATGCTACCAAGATGTCTGGCAACCTTCCCTCCTTCTCTAAGGATTGCTTCTTAATTTCTTGTCCTATCACTGACTGAAGGTCCCTTACGATCATTGGGTATGGATGAGGGCCTACCACGGACCCTATCAAGTAGTGTGTGTCTTCAAGATTTGTTACCCAGTCCCTCATCGCCTCGTTTATTGCGTCTTTAAGCGTCCGTGAGCCGCTGTCAACAGGCACAACCTCAGCACCCAAGAGCTTCATCCTATACACATTCATCTTCTGCCGCTCAACGTCTTCCCTCCCCATGTATATCGTGCATTTGAAACCGAACTTTGCTGCGACAGTAGCGACAGCTACGCCATGCTGCCCAGCACCAGTCTCAGCGATCAGCCTTGACTTGCCCATTCTCCTAGCGATTAGCGCCTGACCCAAGGCATTGTTGATCTTGTGAGCGCCAGTGTGTAGCAAGTCTTCTCGCTTTAGGTAAATCTTCGCTCCTCCGACTGCCTTTGTAAGACGTTCAGCGAGGTAGAGAGGTGTAGGCCTGCCGGCATAGTCCCAGAGATAGAACTCAAACTCCCTCCAGAATGACGGGTCGTTCCTCAACTCACTGTAGGCTCTCTCAAGCTCCTCTAAGGCAGCCATGAGCGTCTCAGGTACATATCTCCCGCCGAAGGTCCCGAATTTTCCCGTAGAATCCGGTAAATTATAACCCTCGTCACTCATCAATCCTCACCGACTTAGCTCTTTGAATGAACCGACTGATTTTTTCTTGATCCTTAATTCCTGGCGATAGCTCTACGCCGCTCGATACATCGACTGCGTATGGCCTAACTCTGTTAATTGCCTCTACAACGTTGTCTGGCGTCAGGCCTCCGGAAAGGATGACAGGCACTTTCACACCATCTCTAATTGATCTGCTCAGATTCCAATCATGAATCCTCCCAGTACCACCCGGCAGTTCTCGACTACCAGAGTCTAGAAGCAACGCGTCGATTCCATCATAATTGTTAATTCTATCTGTGAGCTCGGGATTTATTGGAAGGATGAGAGACACGTCGGGAAGTATTTTCTTGACAAATAGTGGCGCGCTGCACTCATAGAGCTGAATGGCATCGGGGTTTAGCTCATCATGTAAATTCTTTAGGTCATCTATTCCGCGGAACCTAGTTACTAGTACTTTAGTAACGAATGGGGGGACTCGCCTCATCAATTCTTTAGCCTGTTCTAAGGAGAGGTTTCTCGGGGACTTCTCGAAACCAACTATGAATCCCAACGCATCTGCACCGAGTTTTACTGCTGCCTCTAGATCGTTCAGCCTTGTTATTCCACATATCTTAACTCTTACCATCATGTCGCGTTCACGAAGCTCTTCACAGATTCTTCCACATTCTCTGACCTCATTATTGCCGTGCCTATCAGGAATGCCCTGAATCCCTTCTTTCTCAACTCAAGTATCTGTCTCGGATGTTCAATACCACTTTCTGCAATTAAGACTTTCTCGCCCACATCTATGCCGTCAATAGTTCGGAGAAAGTTGCCAACGCTTGTCTTCATGCTGACTAGGTCTCTAGAATTTACGCCAATCATCTCGACATCTAGGTCAAGCGCCTCCAGCAGCTCTTCGCGTCCATGGACTTCCAGTAAGACTTCCATGCCCAGCGCATGTGTATGTCTGACTGCCTCCTCTAGGCTTACTTCAGAATATCCATTCCTGAAAATTTTCATGATTAGCAAGACCGCGTCTGCGCCTAGCCTCCAACCAGCGTCTATCTGCCTCTTCGATACTATGAAGTCCTTCATGAGTATTGGCAGAAAAGAAGATGAACTTGCCTGACAAAGAAATTCGAGGTCACCGTAAAAATATCTCGGCATCGTTATGACGGATACTCCCGCAGCTCCGCCCCTTTCGATTGACGTAACGATTGATCCTACCTCTATCTCTCTCCTCAGCCATCCAGCTGTCGGCGACGCTCGCTTTATCTCCGCTATTATCGCATTATTACTTCGATTAAGTATGCTGAGCCTGAGGCTATTGGGAGTACGCTTCCTGCATAGATCGACATTGTAGTACCCAGCGTCGACTAGTCTGGCGGCCTCGCTGCTTAACTCTCTAAGCATATCCAGCATATCTCTCGACGACTCTCTCATACTTTTCATGATATCCACCCGATACCTTAACGAGCTCCTCTAGTCGCTTCATGGCTCTACCGCTCTCTAGCGCTTCTTTTGCGAGTTCTACTGCTTCATCAAACTTGTCGGCGAGTCCGGCTACTAGTAGTCCAGCAGCTGCATTTACTATTGCAACCAATTTTCTCGGGTCGTCGTCTGAGTAGCAATTACTCAATACTTTTACAGCAGTCTCGACGCTTTTCTCGACACTCTCGGATGCGATTAAATCGGGTTTTACTGGTTTTATCCCGATTCTTGAGGGATGCAGCTCCAAGAGTGATATCTCTCCGTCCTTTATCCATGCAATTTTTGTCTCTCCCGAAACCGAAATCTCATCCATGCCCTCCTGTCCATGCACAACCATCGCCTGCCTGCAGCCTAGCCTCGGCAGGGCCCTAGCAACCTTAATTATCAGTTCTTCATCAGATACTCCGACTACCTGTGAGACGACGCCAGCTGGATTAGTTATCGGCCCCAGCACATTAAAGATAGTGCGTATCCCGATCTCTCTTCTCGGCTCCATAACTCTCTTCATTGCTGGATGGTAATTGGGAGCAAACATGAAGCCGATGTTCGCAGAGCTTATGCATTCCTTAACCCTCTCAGGACCTGCATTAATGTTGACTCCAAGCGCCTCGAGCAGGTCGGCGCTGCCGCATCTTCCCGTAATTGCCCTATTGCCATGCTTAGCGACCTTTCCACCTGCACCTGCGACGATCAAAGCGGCTACAGTGCTTATGTTATAGGTCTTAAACCTGTCCCCACCGGTGCCAACAATATCAATCATGCCTTGAGTAGAACTAACCTCTACCTTTACACACATGCTCCTCATAACGCGTGTCATGCCGATCATCTCTTCCACGGTCTCGCCCTTCATTCTGAGCGCAGTCAAGAATGCAGCGATCTGTGCATTTGTCGCCTCGCCCATTATTATTCTTCTGAGCGCGTCGGCGGCCTCTTCCTCGTTTAGGTCTATACCGTCGACTAATTTTCGGATAATCTCCTTAACCATGTTTGTTCTCACCTGAAAACGTGGCAGGGGCGAAACAATTGTTGATCTCAGCACTTAGAAGTAGTTCTATGACGTGGCTATATGAGTAGCCAAACTAAATCCCCCAATTCCTCACCACGTATCTTTTTACTATTTTGCCCTATATATAAGTCTTATTTAGGACTCGAATCATAAAAATTTCTATTTCTTGCTTGATAGCCACCATTCTAGATATTCTTCTTTTTTCTTCTTCTCTCTTTCCAGTTTTTCTTTCTCCGCCCTTATTCTTTCTTGATACTCGAGTAATTGCTGCATATTCATGGACACTCCACATGAGCTACAAGTGTAGAGCTTGGAATTTCGGTCGTAAATCATTACTCCACCGCACTCTGGGCAGTAACGCAACTCAGTACTACCAATAATAATGATTGAACTGAGCTATTTTAGGATGATGATTCCACGTACCAAGACCTATGAAGCAACTTTCTTGCTACTAATAGAAAAATAATGATGCTCAATATGACTAAGACCAGCATTATTAAGAAGATGGAGATAAACGCTTCTCCAGAACCCGTAATTATTAGAGGTATGGGGCCGATCAAAATTAGGCCGCCGCCCTTCACACTCTGTGTTGGCAAGCTACCAATAAGAGAGAGAAATATGCCCATGACAACTAGTGTGAATCCAAGAATTATCAGCATCATCGCGAATGCCGCAAAATCTCTGTCCGCGCTCAATCTATTTCAGCCCCTAGGGCACTAAAGACAAGCAGCATTATTAATATCGTTATTGCTAAGGCGATGAGGGCAATCTTTATGCCTCCCTTAACAATGACGGGGATCGGCCCTATCAAAAATACGGCATAGCTCCTGCGTTCTTGTCCCTCCTCTCCGCCCGTCCTAATGAGCATTACAAATCCAAGAATAATTAAGAGTACTCCGAATAGAATTAGCATGAGCCCGACGTCAGTCAATTGTTGCATCATTGCGCCAAGATACTCTTATCAAGAATGACTTTAAAAAGATAAGCACCGCATTACATTTTAAATAGTACTAAAAAGCGATTTACCTCATGGCTGTCGTCAGAGAGAGTGAAAAAGTGTCAAAAGAGCCCGTTGAGAGGTCTAATGGAGCTTATATCCAGTGGCTCATAAGTAGGAAGGATGGTGCAAAGAACTTTGAGCTCAGAAAATTCACGCTGAGTCCGCAGGGCAGAATACCTCCTCATCTTCATGAGGACATAGAGCACGAGCAGTATGTACTAAAGGGCAGATACACAATAATTATCGACGATAAAAAGTATAAAATAAAAGAAGGCGATGTCATATACATTCCACCCGGAGCCGTCCACGAATACATAAATGATTCAGACGAGGAAGCTGAATTCCTATGCATAATCCCAGCCAGAGAAAAGTATAAAACCACTTGGATAGATAAGAAATAGCACGGCAGTCTAAGGCTGTACATGAGTCTGTAGGTCGGCTGGTTAAACAAGTATGAATCGGTACCCAACTGTTGTTTCTAGTGAGAAGCCATCGTCGACATTTGTAGGCAAAGCGTCTATTACGACCTCCCTGTAGGATATGATTTTATCCAGAGGTGGCCTAAAGTATACATGAATTCCTGAGACATCGCCAGCATATACATAATCTCCACGCGGCTCAATCGTGGTAACATGAACATTACTGTACCCACAACACCCAGTATCGCTAATTATCATGGATAACTTCTCGTATCTTTTCTTAAGACTCTCTACTGCGTTTAAAGCCCGCTGCGAAAGAACGATCATCACCAAGTCTTTTCAGAGCCTCAGGGATCTTAACTGATAAATAAACTCTTTGGACCTAAACATCCAGTTGATGAGGATCATTGCTTGTTTGTTTTTTGAGTCCGACCGCAAGTATTCCGAAAGAGGCGAGCTCCATCAGTACTGCATAGAGAGCTAATAGTTGGAGTGAGTATTCGTAGAGCATCCCCATGATGAGTCCGCCCGTCATCAACGCTATTCCATATGTAGCGTTTAGTAGACCGTACGCGAAGCCGATCGAGGATGAGCCAGACAGCTCAGAGACGGCGGCCCTAAGAACCGTCTCCTGCATACCTATTACTATTCCCCAAACTATTACAGCTACGACTATGCTGATGACGGTGCCGAGGAGGGTTAGTGGGATTATCGGTATAATCAGTAATGGAAGGATCATTAGGACTCTTAATCCATGCTTGTCATAGGCTCTGCCGATGCCCAGAGCTGCAATCGCGTCAACACCCATTGCTAATCCATAAAGAAGTGGTAGTAAATAGTCAGGTACAAAATTCCCAGTCTTGACGTGGTATGATAGGAGCTGAAAACTGATTAGCCCCGCAGAGCTGGTGAATACGAATAAAAGGTATGACATGAATTTTTTTGAAATCCTTGGATTTGAGCGAGGCTTTGAGGCCCTATAGAAGTTCACGCTGGTTCGGGGGAAGTTTCTCCTAGATATGTCTAAAAAAACTAAAGTGATCATTGCTGGGATTGCTAGAATGGCAAATCCGACCTTATAGTCTCCGCTAAGATAGATAGCTAGCGATACAATGACGGGCCCAGCCACTGCCCCGACTTGGTCGAGTGCCTCATGTATTCCGAACCCCATTCCTCTACCTATGCTCGAGGTAGCCTCTGATATCATGGCGTCTCTTCCAGGCGTCCTTATTGATTTTCCAACACGCTCAAGCACCACTAGGACTGCTGCCTGCTCCCATCTTCCAGCAACTGCTAGTAACGGGATGGCGATGAGGTTTAACGCATATCCGAGATATATCGCTATCCACGGATTTCTCAGTCTATCCGTTATTGCTCCAGTCGCTATCCTCAGTGTATATCCGATAAACTCAGCGGCGCCAGTAAGTCCACCAATGATCACAGCGCTAGCACCAAGTAAGCCCAGGTACGGCCCTATGACGCCTCGGGCACCTTCATATGTTACATCGCCAAAAAGACTAACAACTCCCATGAGCAATACGAACTTCAAAGCTAGTCTCTTTGCATACGTGCTCAACTTCGTCTTCAATAAACGCAGGCAACTCTTAACCATTAACAATCAGAAAAGAAATGTGTAACCTTACCTAGAATATGTCCCCATGAGGCGTGCCTCCGCAATTACGTGTCCTTTGATTGAGTTTAATAGTTCTTGCCTAGTCATTCTAGGCTTGAGGTCTAATACTTCGTCCAGAGCATACATCTTAAAGACGTATCTATGAGGCTTTCCCGATGGTGGACAGGGGCCGCCATATCCTACCCTACCAAAATCGTTAACTCCCTGCAAAGCGCCGCTCGGCAATTCATCTACCTTTTCAACTCCTTCCTCCAGCATGTTTATATTTGCTGGAATGTTGTAGAGTAGCCAGTGCGTAAAGATGCCGCCCGGCGCGTCGATGTCCTCCACTATCAATACAAAGCTCTTCGTAGTTGGTGGATAATCACTCCAGTGAAGAGGAGGCGAGACATCTAGCCCATCGCAGGTATACTTTGAAGGAATTAATCCACCATCGCTAAATGCATCACTGCCTAGCTTAAATGATAATACAGTTGTCTTCTCAGGGTAAGTGATCATGGGAGCGAGATAAAGTGCTAAAATAGCTAATCCCACTATTATCACCACGACTATAATTGTTATGAATCTCCGCATTCGCCTACTACGAGAACTAAATACAAAAGGAAAGATATAACAATATAGGTTTTATTAAGGGATCCATTTCAAAAAACTCCCGAAATATCTATCGTTTTGCGGGCCCGGAGGTATTAACACTTAGTTAAGTACAGGTCCAAATAAAACTTAAATCGTGGAAGTCAAGCATGCCGATAGGCGAAAGGCCGAGAAAAATTAGTGTACGTGTGTTAATTAACAGGGCTCTCGATCATACTATCAATCTTATATCGAATCATGGCTGTAACGAATTTAGTGTACAACTATATTTTCACTAGCCTCGACGGGTACGTTTTCATCGGTCAAAGCTTAATTAAGGCAACAGGTAGACCTTATCTTCTTTTAAAATTTCAGTTTTATACTTTTGTATACTTTAAGGCAACAACCACATCTTCCCTCTTCAGCTGGTGATAATTCTTCAATATGTCCTTAACGTTTCAGCCATTGGCAAGCAGTTCCAAAATGAATTCGACGGCTATTCTCGCACCTTTTATGATGGGTTTTTCCCATTGAACTTTGGAGTCAAGCGTTATTCTGCTTGCTACGGGGTATACACAGCCGTTTAACGGACGATACATATCATCCAATGAGTTCCTTGAACCTTCTGAGGAGCTCGCTTATATTATCGCTTTAATTCTTCAATAACCAGCCCTTAATAAATAAACTTCCTAGCCAATCTATCAGGGGAGTGATGAACACAACCTAAAAAAGCCTTTTTGAAGCATCATCTCTTAACTGATCTAATGATGGACGGGCTAAAGTCTCACACTCTAACTATCATCAACATATTCTTTAACAATCAAAAATCCATTCTTCTCATAGAATTTTCTCAATCCTTTAATCTGAGATTCTATCGTCTTCTCTTTCTCCTGCTTCTCAGTTGAAACACTTGCATATATTGCTGCTTTCATCATGGAATTTTAATATCTTCTTTAAACGATAACACAAAATCTAAAAGTTGGCAACCTTATCTACTAAAACTTCAGACTTCTCATCATATTCATTAAGGCTAGAACTTGGAATATTGCTTTTATTGCTTGATAGATATTC
>Ga0105159_1000439_pt1 | contig 11641 bp, 8 predicted proteins | sample LHCtaG_2_FD_89590 | JGI IMG/M metagenome (GOLD analysis project Ga0105159, IMG submission 89590) | Hot spring microbial communities from Little Hot Creek, USA to study Microbial Dark Matter (Phase II) - LHC4sed_replicate | ecosystem: Environmental > Aquatic > Thermal springs > Hot (42-90C) >...
TGGTCCTCATATTTTTTTAATATTTTTTGTAGTTTTAATGATTCGTTTCGGTATAGTAGCCATAAGATAACGGACAAAAATTTCTCTGCTGTTGAGGTTCTCAGAATTTGTCTAATTGATCTATGCTTTAAAAGAAGATTTATAATAAGTAATAGTGCTATGATCGTTTTGTCTATTTCTTTTATTGTCACTAGACGATGTTGTAGTAGGTTTTGTTTGAAGGGTGCGTATTGTGTTTCCTCGATTATGTTATGGTTTTGTGCAATAATAAGATCCTTTGGATGTGCTGCTTCGGCGTATAATGCTTTGTTTTTGATGGCTTGTTCTATCAGTTCAAGACCTTTGTTTGTTCTGGCTATTATTATTGAAATTCCTTGCGAATCTTTCCCGATAAATTTTGGGTGCCATGCGTCGCCAGTAACTATGTCTGCAGTGGAAGCGAGGTGATCTGCGCATATGAGGCAGCCTAGCGGTGCTGAAAGGTTTAGTGAGGGCAGCAAACTCCAAAACTGGGTGTTATGGGCAATTTTGACTTCTTGGGGGTTCTGGTTTTTTGATTTGAAGACCATTTTAATTGTTCCCGGCCATCCGTTTTTTCGAGGGGTGATGGCTAGGGGCTTGGTGTTTTGTGGTAAATATTTTTGGATTATGTGTTCTATGTACCAATATTCGTTTGTGTGATTGCAGATTAAACCGATGAGGTAAACTTTGCTTTCGGAATTTTTTAATACTTTTTTGAGCGTTGCTATTTGGCATGGCAGTCCAACTATGCCCAGCTTGTTTCCTTTATTGATTTCGTGAATTATTTCTGGTAGGAGGCGGAGGGAAAACGTTTTGAAATATATGGAACCTTGAGCTGAAATAATATCATCCTTATTGTCTGTTAATAGGGGTTCCACGCGGAAACCTTTCATTCTAACTACCAGAACTTTATTGACGATTTTACGCTCCAGCATGTAGAGAAGTAAAGAGGTGACAACGCCGCCTGAAGCACCATGATAACGAACATCATTATTTGTGCTATAGCTAAAGAATACTTTTTTAATTCTTTCCAAAGTGTTACGGGAGTTTGATTTGATTGTTTGAAGATTTGAAAGAGGGGGGCACAATTGAACGCATTTAGCACAATTCACACAACGTGAGTGGTCAAAGTCTACTGTTAATATGCCATTTACACATTTGATTTGGATGGCATTTGTAGGGCAAACGCCTAAACAAAAACCGCAACCCACACAAAAACCGATCATTTTTCTTTGTTCGCTTGACACAAACATCATAACCTTACAATCTAACAAATTTGAGAAAGCAAGAAAAATCTTATAATTCTGGAGTGAGTTTCCCTAATTTTAGAACAGCTTCTCGAATAATTGGGATTCTCCGTTTCAAATACTCTCTGTACTCGTGTATGTTGTTATACATTTTTTCTATTTTATTTATCAAGTTCGTGGCAGTTAATTCATTAACATCTAACATGGATTCGCTTAGACCCACAGAATCCATTATACCATGTGTCTTATGCGAATATGAGATGGCTATCGTAGGTACACACATTGAAAGAGCCGAAATATTTGCATGCATATATGCCCCGATAAATAAATCACACTTTCCAATTAATCCTCGCAATTCTTCAACGCTATATTCACCTTGTATCACCGTAATTTGTTCCTTCGAATCAATTTTTTCTAAAAGTTTTCTAGCAATAAATCTAGGATCATAGTAATAGTAAGACGTGTCTAACGATGAAAAATGTGGTATAAAAATAATACTTGCATCCATGTTCAGAATTAAGTAATTAATCACTTTTGAAATTTCGTTTAAATGAGGATATAAATTATCTCTTAAAGCAATACCTATCAATGGTCGATGTATTTTTATTCCCTCTTTTAAAATAATCTCCGAAACTCTTTGATCAGAAACTGGGTTTAAAATAAAACTTAGATCAGGTACAAGACACAGTGGTGCGTTAATTTTCATTTTAATCAAGTAATCTTTGGAAATTTTCTCTCTCACTGCCACGATTTTACATTGACTAAGTATAAATCGGGCCAAAAAGCGGGAAAGTTTACTATTAAATGGACCTATCGATTGAGGATAGAAAACAAGAGTTTTCTTAAATAAAATTGCTAGCGTACACCAATATGCAAGATTAACGAACAATAGTTTGCTGTAAAAATCTTTCTTATAAGCGAACATATCTCCATAGGATAAGTTAATCACAACGTCCGCCTTTTCATACTCTTTTAATAGCTCATCATATAACAATGATCTCATATTTATGCAAAGGGAACGGAACATTCTCCAAACAATGGTAATAAATATATGAATAACCATATCCATCAAAAGATAAATGTAGCTCTTTTTCTTAACATCTAGTAATACTCTAATATTTTCCACGATGGTCGTCTTTATAGGGTAGTAAGATTCTACAAAAGTGTGCAGTAACGTAATCCGAGGACTTTGAAAATTATTTCGAATACAGTCTATACAACCTCGAGTTATAGCAGCTACTCCTCTATTTCTGGCAAATATTGTTCCGCCTATAATCAATATGTTCATATGGGTACTCCCTGAATATTTTTATTTCAGAAATTATGTGCTATACGCTTTTCAAGATCTGTTAATGGCGTGTAATTTGTGCCTAGCTTTTTGGCTAGTAGCCATTTTTGTCCTATGAGCTCTGAGTATAATTTACCTTTAAGCTTAACAATTTGCCGTAATTCTTTATCAATACACAATTTCTTAACACTAACCAGTGAAGAAAAAATAAGCCACGCTATTCGATGCATCCTTGAAAGTTTGCGCTCTACACCATATAGTCGGTAAAACAAAAGGTAATTCTCAACCCAACGCAATAAATCCTTCTTAACGCTTCTAATATCACGAGTTAAGCTTTCGCCATGCATAATGTGGTAAACACTTGCTTTAGGATTAAAAATGAGGTTATATCCTCTTTTCCATACGTGCCAACCCAAAAACTGTTCCCAAGCCAAACCGAGCACCCACTGGCTTGGAAACCTAAAACCCTCAACAGCTTCACGCAAAACAGATATATTGGCACCCATACCAAGTAAAGACTTAACTGGTCGGTTCCAAGCAAAACGCGAAACATCCAAATTGTATCCTACAACCCCAGCCTTCGAAATATAAACAAGAAAACCCTCCATGCCATCAAGTGGGGCGTCCCAGACTTTGCCGAAGACTCTTTCGAGAAAAGTTAAAGATCTAGAAGGAGGAATTATGTGCGATACGTTATCTGTAACCTTCTTTAGCTCGCTTCCAAAAAGCTTAGCTGGAATTACGTTTCCAGCAACTCCGCCAATATTACAAAACATTTCATAAGATTCAACATGCCTTTCAACCCAGTCAACGCATGGAACAGCATCATCATCCAAGAAAGTAATAACATCACCATTCGCATGCTCAAGTCCAAGATTCAAAGCATCCACAACAAACCCACGCCTTTGCAAAACCAAATCCAAATCTAACAGACCCGCATACTCTTCAACAACCTTTTCAGTTTTATCACCACTAGGCTTTAAAACAATAATGACATTAAAATCCTTACACGTTTGCCTCCTCAAACCATCCAAAACATAACCCAGCAAATGAGCACGTTTATAAGTTGGAATTATAACGGATAAGTGCATTATGTATCATCCCTTAATCATAGCAAATCGTAAGGTTTAATATATTCTTCTACCCATATCATATGTATGTATGAAGAACGCAAAAACAAATTTAGCAATAAGGATAAATAGTAAAGGAGGAAAGCCGACGAATTGAGAAACCAAAGACTACCAGCAACACTTCTAATATTAACAATTATAGTCGCGATTATAAGCACATCAACAGCCATTTTGACAGACACCCTTAATCTAAAAAACTTCGGAAGAATTCAAATAAGCAAAGTGCTTGATACTTGTGACAGGATTGGTAACTGGCGCATAATAAGCAACAAAGAACCTCCAAACAATGGTAACAATACTATTGTGGTGAACGTTGAAGACAAGGTTGAAGGTACGGCAAGTTTAAGAATGACGTTCGCCGCTGATGGCCCCAACTACGGCGGGTGCTTCTACAGAGAGTCTAGTCCGTTTGATTTAAGAAATACGCCTGTTTTAAGGATGCAATTTAAAGCTCATAGCCAACTGCCTTCAGGTTTCAAATTTGCCATCAGGGCAAGGGGATTGTGGAGCGGTTACAACATAAGCCAATATGTAACCGTTACCGGAGAATGGCTGATAATTGATATAGATTTGAGATTGCCAGATTGGGGCGAAAAATTTCCCGACTTAGCTGACGTCACATGGCTTGAATTTTCAACCTGGGACTTTGTATCAAGCGCCAAGTCTTTCAGCATAGATTTAATTGAAGCGATTGCTGGACCAACAATAAAATTAGATGCAAGAATCAAATCTACAAGTGCGTGGACAGAAGTAGGTGTTCCTGTTACATTTAAAGTTGATGTTAAAGGAGGAATACGACCTTACTGTTATTCTTGGCGTGTAAACGAAACGCTACAGGAAACTTCTACTTCATCAAGTTTCACCTATACGCCCACACAAGAAGGCAACTTCACGATTAAATGTACAATAACTGATGCTGCAAATTCAGTCGTAAATGTTACGGCACCACTTGAAGCAGAAGTCATCTCATATCCGCCTCCATCACCGCCAAGCGAGGACGTGTTCAAAAGCGAAATTCGAGCGATGTATATAGATGATTGGCTATACAGAAACCCAAACTGGACAAGAATGGCGGAAACATGCTACAAATACGGCATCAACGCGATAGTGATAGGCGTGTCAGTTACGGAACTATGGAACAGAACATCAGGACAAGTCTATTTCAATCAACTCCTTTATCAAGGAGTAACAACTTTCCAAAGTTACGGATTTAAAGTGCACATTTTGGCTGACATCTGCTATAACTATGTAGAAGGTATGACTGTTACTCTATCGGATGGAAGCACAACTACGTGGCTTTGCCTCACCAAAAACGCTACAAGACAAATGTGGAAGGCTATCTTGGAGTCGCTGGTTAGAGATTACGGCATAGACGGCTTTATGTTTGACTATATCCGATGGAGAAACACACTAATGTGCTTCTGCGACGAATGTAAAGCAAAATTCATTGCAGATACGGGCTTATCAGACGTAAACTGGCCAACAGACTGCCTTGAAGGAGGACGCTACTATTGGCAGTTCATACAGTGGAGACTTAACCCGATAACAGAGTTTGTAAGAGATGCCGTTCAATGGATGAGGGCAATTAAACCAGATTTGGTTACTTCAGCCGCGGTCTTCACAGCCTTTGACAACTGCGGAAACTATTGGGTTATGTCCATAGGACAGCATACTGCCGACTGGGTTGATGAGGGGTATCTGGACTTTGTTTCTCCAATGATGTATACGAAATCTGCATCTACTGTAACTATGTATTTGCAAAACAGCCTAAACTTCTATACCGGCGGACCCGAAGGAAAAATACCAATGGTGCCGTTCATAACATTCCTCGATTTCTCCATAGATGAGTACACCCCAATGCCCATCCAAGATTTCGTTAACCTGGTAAATGCACTAAAGCAAAACGGCGCCGACGGATATATAATATTCAAATACGGTGGACCAGGCTGGGAAAACGACCCAAGCCCAAGAAAATTCGCCGATGTAAGACCTCACCTAGCAGCATTAATACAAGCTGGCTTAATGCAACCTGTCTGGGCTATACAAAACTTCACCGTTCAAATTAATGGAAACTACGCAACAATCTCTTGGACAACAACTGTTCCAACAAATGCCACAATAGAGTATGCCGACGGAAAAATATTCTACGCAAATATACGTTATGGAGATTGGGGCAGACCAATTTATTACAAGGACATAAATTATAATGGGACAGACTCGACAAAAATCTCCAATTCAACATGGTCAACAACGCATAGCTTCATAATCCCAATAACACCCGAAACAGAGTTTAGAATTCAATGCTCTGATGCGAACGGAACAAAAGTAACAAGTAAGCCTATCCTAATATCAAGATACTATTAATTCATGCGTCATAGCGCTGCTAAGCTTAAAAATTTCTCCTTAAAGCTTTTTTTACTGAAAAATTTCGACCTTCCAATGGCTTTATAACTAAAGTCTCTGAATAACGTTTCATCTTCCAGCAACAAATTTATGTTATCAGCTAACTCTCTAACATTTTCAAAAGCAAATCCATAAGTTCCTCTAGCAATGATATCTGTATAAGGACCCCCACTTTTATGCACTATAGGGACACATCCCGAGGCCATTGCTTCAACTACGCTTATTCCAAAAAATTCGAATAGAGCAGAATGAACGTACACTTTAGCTTTGGAAAGGAAATGCCTAAGTTTAGCAAATGAACAGTTTACAATCAATTCAACTTTATCATCTAGTTTCAAATAGTTCACTAAATGTTTAAGTTTTTTAAAATATTTTAAAGATACATAATCATAGATATTGCCCAATATTGCACACTTCCCAAATTTAACATTCGAAAAAGCCATAATCAATTTCTCATAGCCCTTATACGGGTCAAACCTACCAACACTTACAACTAAATTCTCTTTTTTCAATGTAGGTTGAAATTTATCTACATCTACAGGAGGGTAAACAACCATTGGGCGTAGAGAGTAAACCTCTTTGATTATTTTTGAGCTAAAAGAAGAATTAGTCAAAATAACTGTATTCCCCTTTTTAAAAGCTCTTTTTTGTAAGAAAACATATGGAGAGATATATGCACGTCTAAATCCTTTGATGTGATTTACAGGAGCTATATTCATGTAAATTATTGTCTTTTTTGAATTTGGACAGAAAAGCCAAGGAGATGCGCAGGAAACAACAATCGCTTCGTAATTATTAGATATACGCAATGAAAGTGCATAAAAATTTAATAATTCCTCATAAGCTGACGCACCAAAAAATTTAGGACGAACAAATTCAACATCTGGCTTTTTAACATTATCAAAGAACTTGCTAACTTTCTCCCAATTAGTTTTTTCAAATGTCCCAAGTGTCACATTATACCCTTTTTCTTTTAAAGCCTCGATTATTCTAATACAAACTCTCTCCGAACCCCCGCAATCATTAAGTGATGGATGTATTACTAAAACGTTCATTCTATATCCCGTTCCTAACTCATGTCACGTGCCCGTATCCGCTTATATGACCATTAAGGAAACCGATCCACCATCCTAAATTCTTAAAAATGGCGTAAAATGGTAAAAGAAAAACTACTTTTCTTTTTAAGATTTTATAAGCTGTGATGCCACAGATGATTCCTAAAATTAGGGCAACAATAGGAGACATCTTCAGAAGGGAAAAAATACTACTATTTTTGTGTTTGTGGTAAACAAAATGTGCTCCATAACCATGCCAAACTGAATGTTTCCAATATTCTCTCCAACCCTTTTTACCCATCGTATAAAAAAGAGATTTATCTCTTACGATGGACCACCCGGCGGCATTAAGTCGATGCGCAACATCAATATCTTCACATGACCCTCTAATATTTTCGTCAAAACATCCAATCTGTTTTATAGCTTTTACTCTGTAAATAGCGCCTCCAGTTCCTGGAAGACTGGTGCCAAAAATTAAACGATAAGCTAAATATTCAACATTATCAAGAAATGCGACTAAGCTGATTTGATTCATTACTCCGTAGGATCCTCCAGCTATAGCTACATTTAAATTTTTTTCCATGAACCTTACCATTTCAGTTACATAGCCTCGGGTTAATATCATGTCTCCATCGAGCCATATGATGTATTCGCCAGAAGCATTTTCAACCACAACATTCCTAGAATATCCCAAGCCGCGCCAATCATGATGGAAAACTTTAACCCTCATATCCAATTTAAAAGCGTATTCTTTTATAATCGAGAGAGTGTTGTCTTTGCTTCCATCATCAACAAATATAACCTCCATAAGCTCATGGGGAAAATCTTGAATTAAAACACTTTCAATGGCTTTACTTATAGTGTCTTGACAGTTTCTTACGCAAATCCCGATTGTCACTTTGGGTTTTACAGATATGTTGATGTTGTTCAAAGCAACTAATTCTGATTTAGCCATAATTTCATTTTCCTATATTATCTAATCTAAATTTTAGACAAAGAAAATTTCTTCATTTTTAAGAGAAAATTTCAGAATGGATTTTTTAATGGCTGGCTCCGATCGACCATTAGGGTAAAATTTTAATTGGCTAGCATACTGTTCAAGGGCTTTTAGCTTTATTTGTAAGTATTTTGATATGTCCACATAAAATATCTCCCGTCCTAAGAAAGTGCACATTATCTTGTAAAAAGTATGTTCGTTCAAAAAATGTAACAATAAGTAAAACGGAAATTTCCAAGCTATGGCATAGCGGTACTCTACAGTATCAAGACCCAATTCTCTAATCGCTTCCTTTACAATGAAATTGGTTATTCGGTGGTCGATATTATATTCTAATTCTTGTGGGAAAAAAACCTCGGCTGGACGAATATCGTCTAATATATCAACAACTTTTTCCAAGGCATATAATTTGTGCCTTTTCAGTGTTTTATCTTCGATATCTAGGAAGAATAGATTTTCTTTTTTTAAACCAAGTAGGCCCGCTGCTTTCAATGCTTCCTCTTTTCTAACAAGTTTTAGTTCAAACGGATCTGGGTTTTCTTTTATACCTATCTCTTTAAGACCATATCTTCCATCGGTCATAAAAACGATAAAGACTTTATCGCCGCCATTAAGTTTTTTTGCAATAGTACCACCACATCCTAGTACTTCATCATCGGGATGTGGAGCGAAAACCACAATGTTTTTCATCTACATCCTCATCTTACGGATATTTAAACTCCTCTTCGAGGCTTTTCAAAATAGCTAAAAGCAAATCCAGTAAGCCATGCGATTCTTTTAAAAAGCCAATGAAAAGGCAGGAAAAAAACTCTTTTCTTATAAACCATTTTATAAGCTAAGATTGAACTTTTTACTAAAGCGAAAATAGCGAAGAAAGGAAAAATTTTTAAAAGAATAGTCGGCGACTTTTTCATATAATCTAAAACATATCTTCCTCCTAAACCATGCCAAAAATATTCATCCCATAAATCCTTCCATCTTTGTCTTCTGATTTCATAAAACAAAGCAGGTGTCACAGCCAACATCCAACCAGCATTCGTCATTCTAAATTCTAAATCCATGTCTTCTCCAACACCTCTAATATCAGTGTTAAATCCGTTAACTTCTTTAATCGCATTAATTCTATAAATAGAACCACCTGTACCCAAGGGTTTGTAATTGGAAAGTAGGTTTATTTTGACGGAAAACTCAATTACAGCCGTTACGTTTTCCAAAAAAGCTGATAAACTTTTTGTTTCATAAATACCGTATCTTGCTTTACCTATTCCAACTTTTGGGTTTTTGTCCATAAATTTAACTTGCTTTCGCACGTGGTCTTTTGGTAGTATCATGTCTCCATCGACCCAGATAATGTATTCTCCCGAAGCGTTTTGGACGACAACATTTCTTGAATATCCTAACCCCCTCCACTTGTGGTGGAAAATCTTCACCCTCATGTCCATTTTAGAAGCATATTCCTTTATTATGGAAAGGGTTTTGTCCTCACTCCCATCGTCGACAAAAATCACTTCCATAAGCTCGTGAGGGTAATCTTGAGCCATAACACTCTCAATAGCCATACTTATAGTATCTTGACAATTTCTCACACAAACTCCAATCGTAACTTTTGGTCTTATCAAAATCATCACAACTCAAATGTTCTATATGTCAAGGTGATCACATTATCTACATTTTGCCGATAAGTTTTCAAAAACCAAAATTGCATAACATAAAGAACCTTGATAACTAGCAGTCTTACAGTCTAATTTGATTTTTGTATGCTTTAGCAATTACTTCCAAGTCTCTTAATGCCTCTTGACATGAAAGTCGATTTTCACCATTACCATCATCTTTTACATGGTTAACAAAATGCGAAATCTCATTTAGGTAAGGAATGAAAAATTTTGGTGTTCTACCCAAAATTAGCTTAAACGCCGTAACCAATTTGCTTGAAGAAGAAAAATAAGCCCTTGCATGGGACACTGTTCCAAAAAGTTCAACGCCCACCGTGGCGCTTTGCGAAAACCATCCAACATTTACAACCGCCGACGTCTCACATTCAAAATCCATGATGCAAGTTGCATAATCTTCAAAATCGAAATTAAACCGATAGCCCAAACGGGCCTTAACATCTGCAACTTCCCCAAAAAACCAGCGCAATAAGTTTATCATATGACACCCTAAATCAACAAGGACACCTCCACCGGCCAACTCTTTGTTTAGCCACCACTCAGGCACCGGACGTGGTATAGTGCTTTCTGCCCTGTGGAAAAAGGGACCAGCACCAATATTAACTCCATAAGCCAGTTGTATATCACCTAAAATACCACTCTCCATTTGACTTTTGAGGTTCACAAATTCAGGAGTAAACCTCAAAGGATAACCTACCATAAATTTTACCCCGTTTTTCTTAGCAGCCGAAACAATTTTTCGGCCTTCCTCCACATTTCTTGCAATAGGCTTTTCCAGAAAAACATGTTTACCTTCTTCCATGGCATTTATAGCGCATTCTGCGTGAAGATATGTTGGAAGTGCAATTATTACAGCGTCTAAATCTTTAAGTTTCAGAAGTTCATGATAATCAGCAAATAATTGTTTAACCCCAAAATTTCTAGCATAGTTTAAAGCTTTCTTTGATGAGTCTGCAGCAGCCATTACTCTTACGGATTTCAAATTTAAACAATTCCTTAAATGAACTTTACCTATAAATCCGAGGCCAATCACTCCTAGGTTAATTTTTTCCATTTTCTATCACGATGACATTAGACTAGGCGTTTATCTAAACCCAATTTGCAGGCAACCCTATATCCTAACGTTATCACTTTTTCGGAAAGACTTCGCTTAGGAAATCTTTTCCTAAAATAGTCGATATTAACCCCTTTGATAACAAATGATGTTTTTCCTAGGCCTTCTTTCTCCGCCAACATTAAATGCGCCACTGATTTTGGATTTACACCCATAATTTTTGCAGCTACAGCATCGATTGCCACAGGATCTTGGCTTGCCATCACAAGCCCTAACCTCAATGTTTTGGAGCCACAAACAGTTAGACCGTCCAACACGTGAAGGCCGAACGGCATAACTTTATTCAACGCAACAATAACCTTATCCAGCTCAGAGTGATACTCAAACTTCTTGGGGTAGGGATTACACCCATAAATGTTTTTCAGAGCAGCAGAAATCTTCGTAAAACTCATATACTTCATCTTCGGAACATTCACACACAAATCGGCATCCCTAATAATTCTCGGAACCATAAACTCGAAAACCTCGTCCGCAACTTTCACCGTAGCCTTTTCCGCCTCAACAGTGGAAAGATTAACCAAATCCACGTAACAATCTTTTGCAAGCTTCTCATAACCCAAATATTTGAATGCATGCTTACACTTCATGGCGGAGGCGTCGGATTCCACAATAAAAATCTTAACATCAGGAGAAATCTCTTCACGAAACAAGCCTATCAAAGCAGCAACAAAAACTGGATCCGTAGTCTGACCAGTAGACCAATCCCAATAATAACA
>Ga0105159_1000440_pt1 | contig 11633 bp, 11 predicted proteins | sample LHCtaG_2_FD_89590 | JGI IMG/M metagenome (GOLD analysis project Ga0105159, IMG submission 89590) | Hot spring microbial communities from Little Hot Creek, USA to study Microbial Dark Matter (Phase II) - LHC4sed_replicate | ecosystem: Environmental > Aquatic > Thermal springs > Hot (42-90C) >...
AATACAGCTATAACTATTGATAATGGGGAGATAAGCTCTAAACCTATAATACCTCCAATAGCATAGACAAGTATGGATAGATAGATTGAGGAAAACATAGCTATAATTATAACTGCAACTATGTTTCTAGCTAGATAAGTATTCTTCTCAATTCTAGGCCTAATAATACCTAGATGTAAAGCTGTTGCAAGCCTTGCCCCCACAATACATCCAAAATCCCCAGCCATATCGTTAAATGGTGGAATTAAAATAAGAATTACTGGGACAGTAAGCAGTGATTGAAGCCTTAAATTAAGTACTGTACCTGCAAAAGTACTTATTACAATAGATATTGTTATTGCAGTAAAACCCTCACGTAGTATTCTTGAAGCTCTATACGTAGCCATAGCTAACAACCATAACAATATATGATGCAATAAATAAACAAATAATACTTACAACATCCCCGACAGACGTTATGTAGGGACCCATAAAGGTATCAGGATCTAAACCCCTCCTATAAACGTACATGGTTGAGTAAAGAGTTAGAAGTATCATTACGATATTTGATAGTAAACCAGCAATAACCATTAGAAGAACTAAATTAATTAAACCCATAGATTTAAAGTTGAAAGCTAAACATAGAATATAGGTGAGGAAAGCTATAAATATCGATTCAACAATACCTAAGGTAAACGTACCGAGAACATTAGCCTTCAGGCTTTGATCCTTAAAATCTACGTATGGCTTCACAACACCCATATGTAAAGCAGTTCCAAGTCTTGAAGCAAAAGTCCCACTAATGTTACCCCTCATCTCGAGAAATGCAGGTACAAGAATAATCATGCCTGGAAGCTCCTCAAGAGCCCCTCTCATATATGCCAACCCAATACCTGCAAACACCCCGATCGTTACTGAAACTACTTGAGCCAATACACCTTCAAACACTAGTCGTAAAATAGAGCTCATCATCACCCTCTAAAGTTTTCCCCTAACTATTAATAAAACTTACTATGTATGAAATTGCCCTGTAAACTTAGCATGTTGATGCCTCCATCATGGTTTTCATCTCTAAACTCTATCTAACCCTTCATTCATTACTCCCATTACCAATACTGATTAGAGTTTCCCACTAACAACCATATTCCCAAAACCATAAACATCCTTATTTTAAAAATAGAATAGTAGTTAGAATATTCTAGTGGTTAAGTATTATTATATTTAAATCTTAACATTACAAATCATTTCAAGCAATAATCCATAACAGAAACTAAACCACTAATCAGCCAGCTAACAAATAAATTAGAGATAAACTTAAAGCTAAAGTTTACAGAGCCTATGAAATAACAACTTAAACAAATCTTCAAAGCTGAAATAACCAGTAAATCCTGTAGGAAAGCTGGAAGCCTATAGATCTTAAACAATAAACTATTAAAGCGCTGTACTGGCTCTGTAAACTTAAGCTTAGACTCATCTCAGAGTTAAATGTTCAGTAATTATCCGGATGGCTAAGAAGGAAATATTTCCCTGTTAAAACCAGGAAGCTTTAGGACGGCTTCATGCTTAAGTTTACAGAGCTGCTGTACTATGGGTTAAGCTTATATATAGCTTAGCCTATATATTATAGCGGTGAAGTATAGATTGGAGGATACAGGTGAGGAACCTAAATCAGTAAGAGATATTTTAATTGAGATGAAGAATATATCTGAGAAAATTGTTGATTTAGCGTTTTCATCAGTAATGTTTGACTCAGAGGATATTGCTAGGGAGGTTTTAAAACTTGAGGATAGAGTTGATGATTTACTTACAATGTTAAGGGTGAAGGTTTTAATGGCTGCTGAAACAGCTGAAGATGCTAGAAAGCTTCTACCAATACTTTCAATCGCGGTATCAATAGATGAAATTACAAATGCTGCTGGGGATCTGGCTAAGATGTTGCTGAAGGGCTTTAAGCTACATCCCCTTGTTCTTGAAGCCTTAAAGATGGTTGATGAGGTTATTGTTAGAATTGATTTAAAGCATTCATCACCATTCATAGGTAAAACCCTAAGCCAAATCTCACATGAGCTTAACGTAGACTTCACCCCTCTAGTCTTATGTAGGGGTGGTAAAACAATAGTTAGCCCAGATGAAAATACTAAGCTTAGACAGAACGACTACTTAATAGTTAAGACAACAACACTAGGAGCTGAAACACTATCTAAGGTGGGTGGGGTAGGTGTTTAAGGAGAGAATATCTAAAGTAATGAATATGATTATAGAGCTTAAAAACATTTCGGAGTTTATGGTTGATCTAGCATATACAGCACTACTATACAATAGTGTTGAGCTTTCCGAGGAGGTTGAGAGGCTTGAAGAGTATGTTGATGACCTACATATAAACTACGAGTTAAACATACTATCTCTTGCACAGTTTGAGGAGGATGCTGGAAAATATCTTGGAGCATTAAGAGTAGGATTAGTCGCTGAATCCCTAGCTGATGCAGCGTTATCAATGGTTAAGCCAATACTGAACGGTGTTGAGCCTCATGAAGTTTTAAGAATAGCTATAAACGAATCTGAGGAAACAATTTTAAAGCTTAAAGTTGATGAGGAATCAGAGATTAGGGATAAATCTCTTGAGGAGCTAAGGCTTCAGGAAACAGTAGGGGTACGTATAGTTGCAATAAGGAGAAACAGTAAATGGATACTGAATCCAAGCTCAGATACTAGAATACAGGCCGATGACGTATTGTTTGCAATAGGGTCTTTAAAGGATCTTGAAGAATTTAGGAAAATGCTAGGCTCTAAATAGCTTCCAATACATTAACAATATAGTTTAAATCATTCTCTTCAAGTAGTGGATGAACTGGAAGACTTAGAACTCTCATACTTGCATCTACAGCATTAGGGCAAATATCTTTCGGATATCCTAGCTTACGATATAGTGGCTGCCAATGTATAGGCATAGGGTAATGTATACTTGTCTCCACACCCTTCAATCTCAAGTAGTCAGCAAGCTCATTTCTTTCAAGCTTAAAATCATCCTCCACCCTTACCACGTATTGATGCCATACATGCTTAACCCTACTATCAACGTATGGAGGTGTTAAACCCCTAATCCTACTAATACCTTTAGTTAGTAGCTTAGCATTTCTACTACGAACCTCATTCCATAGGTTAAGCCTTCTAAGCTGAACCCTACCAATAGCTGCCTGAATATTTGTCATTCTGAAGTTGTAGCCGAGCTCTACATGATAGTATTTTTCAGCCTGCCCATGATCTCTTAGAAGCCTAGCCTTAAACGCAACATCATCACTATCAGTAACAATCATACCTCCCTCACCTGTTGTAATGTTTTTAGTAGTGTAGAAGCTGAATACAGCTACATGGCCGAAGGATCCGGCAATTCTTCCAAGAAATTCCGCACCATGTGCTTGAGCACAGTCCTCAACCAATAGTAGTTTACGGTCCTCAGCTATCTCGGTAAAAGCCTTCATATCTGCAGGCTGACCGTAAAGGTGAACTACGAGGATAGCTTTAGTTCTAGATGTTATACATTCATTAACACATGCAGGATCAAGATTGAAAGTTTTAGGATCTATATCTGCAAATACTGGTTTAGCTCCCTGATACAGGATGGAGTTTGCTGAAGCTATGAATGTAAATGGTGTTGTAATAACCTCATCACCTCCACCTATACCTAAAGCCTTTAACGCAATATCTAAAGCAGCAGTTCCACTTGAAACAGCAACGCCATGCTTAACCCCTACATAATCCGCAAACTCCCTCTCGAAGGAGTAAACCTCCCCACCCTGAGCGATCATACCTGATCTTAAAACCCTAACAACAGCTTCAATCTCTTCATCACCGATAATAGGCTTAGCAATAGGGATCATAGATTAAACCTACTAGAGCATAATAACCTCAGTCTTTAACTCTTCAAGATCTAAAACAGCAATAGATGGTTTCCCTGATAGATAGCCGAAAACCTCACCTGGATTTATAGCTAGGGATTTACCTATTTTCTCTATGTGAACCTCATGAGTATGTCCATACATAACAACATCATACCTACCGGATAAGCATAAGCTATAAACAATACTTCTAGTTAAATCCTTAGAGCCGTATCCATGCATAGCTAAAAGTGAATATCCATCAATGCTTAGAATATATGGAGCTTCATAAACCTCAAATCCGTAAGCTCTAGCATTACTTAATATTAAATATTTATCACCATCATTATTTCCGAAAACACCTATAAGCCTAACCCTGAGAAGCTCACCAATCCTCCTAATAGTAAATGGAGCTATATAATCACCTAGATGAATAGCAAGGTCAACACCTAATTCATTAAGCTTTCCAGCAGCCTTCTCAATATTTACTAGGTTGTCATGGCTATCGGATAATATGCCGATCTTCATCAATCTAGAGAGTAGTGGAGGCTTAACTACTTTACGCTAGATAGTATATGGTACACCAATATCTGGAGCTGTAGCTTGAAGATTAAGCTCTCTTCTAGCCCACTCCGCAAGGAGGCTACAGTTCCCGTTTTCACCGTGAACAGTGAAGACCTTAGCTTTAGGGTTTAGGGATTTAAGGAGGCTGTGAAGCTGATCCATATCTGAATGGCTTGAAAACCTATACTGCTCAACTCTTGCACCAACGTTTTTAGTAACACCACCTCTATCAATCCTCCTCTCACATAGAAGCTTTGCGCCTGGAGTACCAGGTATCTGGAAGCTTACTAGGAATATTGCTGCCTTACTATTATCTGCAAGCCTCCAAGCATACTTTAAAGCAGGACCACCCTTAAGCATTCCTGCAGGGCTAATTATGATGCATGGATTCCTCAATATCCTCTTCCTCATACTGTTCTCAGCTACTAAAGCCTTCCTACTTGCCTTTTCAAGCAATCCATAACCATCTATGAAATCCTTGTTTTCAAGATACTTATCCAAAACCCTTACAGCCATACCGTCAATATATATAGGGTGGTTAACACCATACTCAGTAAGTATGCATAGAACCTCCTGAGACCTACCGACTGAGAATGCTGGAATAAGTACTACACCACCATCCCCGACAACCTCGTTAACTGAACGTATAAAATCAGCTTCAAGCATACGTCTAGGAGGATGGTTTTCACACGCATATGTAGACTCAACAATAACAGCATCTACATCTTGAAGCCTAAGGTCAGCACCCTTAAGAAGCCTTGAATCAACAGCTGCAAAATCACTAGTATAAGCAAGAGTCTTATCAGCATTTAAAACAACTTGAAATCCTCCAGGTATATGTCCAGATCTTCTAAACTCAACCTCAAAACTACCAATTCTAAAAACCTCATTATAGAAGACCTCAACATAGCTTTCAGCCATATCATCAATTTGGGAAAGCTCAAAAGGCAGGTAGTAGCCTGAGATCTTAATAAAATCCTCTAGAAGAATCCTCATAGTTTCAAAAGTTAAACTCGTCGTGTAGGTCTTCACCCTACCCCTACCAGAATATAGTATAGGTGTAGCTCCTGAATGATCTAGATGAGCATGTGTAACTATAACTCCATCAATATCTCTAGGAGCAACATGAAGAGGAAACTCAGGAACATCATTTAAGGCAACACCATAATCTAAAAGAATCCTAGTACCATCTGCCTTAACCATTATAGCCGACCTACCTATCTCACCAGCTCCACCAAGGAATACTATCTCGATACCAATCCCCTAGAATACAGACTAAAACCCATAACATATATAAATTTTTCTAAATACTAAGCAAGACATAGTAACTTAACATACTATATTTAACTTCTTAAATCGCCACATTCCGCTAAGCATATCCAACACTCATAAACCTGCCCTAAATCATTTAATGATTAGGAACTGATGAATAGATAAATAGTTGAATACTAAATACTATACTACAACGCTTAAGAAGATGAAGTTAAGCCGCCACACTCTAAAGAGATACTGTCAAGCTAAGCCTTAAGCTTTATAAGACCACCATATGCCGGCTTAAAGCATCTATTCATGTTAACGCAATGTTTAAAAGGTATTTGCTTATTTTTATTTTATGACTTCAACTAAGACCGAAGTTACGTGGAGTGACGTTGAGAAAATAATTAGGAAAGTTATAAGGGAGTCTAGAAGTAAGGAGATGAAAGCAATGGCTAAAGCAATAGAGTCCCTAGCAACATATATGAAGGAAGGATTTGAGGAATCCAATAAAAGGCTTGAAGCAATAGAAACCACACTACTTGAACATAGCAAAAGGCTTGAAGCAATAGGGACTATATTGCTTGAACATAGTGGAAGACTTGAGGCTGTAGGGTCTTCTTTAAGGGATTTGAGGCTTGAGGTTTCTGCTTTGGGTGAGAGGTTTGGTTATGGGTTTGAGGATGTTGTTATGAGGGTTATAGCTGAGGTTAAGGGTTTAAATGTTAGTAAGGCTGATAAGCTATCGTTAATTGATGGGTATGGAGAGGTTTTCGGCATCCCAGCTGAAATAAGATTTGATGTTTATTTAAGTAATGGAGATAAAATTCTTGTAAAGGTTAAGTCAAGATGTAGGGTTGATGATGTATTAAAGTTCTATAGGAAGGTAATGTATGCTGAAAAAATGCTTAAGGAAAAGTTTAAAATGATTATTATTGCAGTAGCGTTCGATAAAGATGCTTACGATAAATGTAGAGAGCTGGGAATAGAAACAATAGTGAGAAGCATAATAGCATAACAAACCTAAAATAGTGGGAAAACTTAATCCTATAGCTACTTACAGAAAACTCAGCAGATAGATTAAGCTAAATCTCAGGAGTAAGCTTCTATATTTTATGATGACAAGTATTCTGATATGTGGAGTTGAGGCTTTAAGGGTATAGATCATAAATCATCCAATCCAGCCCTAAACAGTAAGCTTTAGTATAAATAGATACTTCCAAAGCATCAAACAATAGCTGAGATAATAGCTAAGAGAGTTAAGCCGATAAGCTGAAGAACTTTATGGAGAGCAAATATGGTAGAAATAAGCTATTAATGTTAAAGATCCAGAACCCTACTTATAGTACTCTAATAAACCTATGCAGAGTTTTATTAGGAAATCTATTCTTGTAAACTGTTTAGTAGTGAAGTAGAGTCTTTAATCTCTAGTGGATGAAGTTTTATTTAAGCTATTTTACAAGTTTTGTACTGAAATATCTTGATCCATAGTCTGGTAGAATGGTTACAACTTTTCTTAGGTTTTGATCTCTTACTAGCCTTAATGCAGCGGATACGTTAGCGCCTGACGATATACCTACAAACAATCCCTCCATACATGCAATCCTTCTAGCAGTAGTTATTGCTTCACTACTTGAAACAAGTATCCAGCCATCAATTAGATACTTATACCTCTCAATAATTTCAGGAGTAAATCCATCCCCTATACCCTCAATTTCATGAGTACCCCATAAGCCTTGAGATATTGTTGGACATTCACTAGGCTCAACCCCGTAGATCTTAATTTTCGGATTTACTTCTTTAAGCTTCTTAGCTACACCTATTAGGGTTCCACCAGTACCAACACCGGCTGTGAAGGCATCAATATCTAAGCCTATCTGCTTAATAATCTCACATCCCGTAGTTTCATAGTGTGCAGATACGTTAGCCTCATCACTCCACTGGTCGAAAACATAGTATTCCCCAGGATTCTCCATACTAATTCTCCTAGCGTATTCAAGAGACTTTAAGGCATCACTTTCACCACCTGGTGTATACATTATTTCAGCTCCAAGAGCCTTAAGGGTTAGTATACGTTCAGAACTCATCTCCTCAGGTATAACTATAACCACCTTATAGCCTAGATAAGCCCCTATAGAAGCGAAAGCTATACCTGTATTACCCGTTGTAGGTATGAGAAGCTTCATTCCAGGCTTAATTAAACCCCTCCTCTCAGCATCCCTAATCATGTATAGAGCAATTCTATCCTTAACACTTCCACTAGGATTCATAAACTCGCATTTAGCCCAAACCTCGCCTTGAAGACCCTTAGCAACATTCCCTAATAAAACTATAGGAGTTCCACCTATAAGATCAAGTAAACTATAAGCAACCCTCACATCATAGCTTTAAACAGCAGATTTATTAAACTTTCCACTAATAGAGAATAACAACTAATGTTTCAGCTAGTAGATTAGGGGTTTTGAAGTCTTAAAGTATCTGAGAAAAACGATGTTGGCAAATATCTAACAATCTTTATAGCTTTAGAATCCAACCATAGAAACACTAACACATCTTTAAACCTCTAGACTTGACATTATCAATGCTTTCCCAAGACTAGACTCTGTAGAGACGTATTCTAGTTTAGATCGTTATAGTACTATTTGTCTGCTAACTAACTTCAGAAAGGCTTCTAGACATCTACTCATATAAGCCTTTTAATCCTCTTCTTCACCTTCTTCTGTTTCAGCTAAATATTCAAGTGACGACTTGTAGTAGTCTTCAAGTATAGCTTCCTCACCCTCAACTGGAACTTCCCTAGTTTCGGAAATAACTCTTGTTTTTCTCCTTTTCTGCTCGTTAATAACCTGTCTTAGCTTATACGATTTCTTATCTGAAACCTTCCTCTTAAACCCGCAAACTCTACATACAAGATATATATTATCCTTCTTTCTCTGAGGAACTAGTAGCTGCCTACATTTAGGGCAGAAATCCGTAATACTCACCTACTAATACTTATAGCATAGAATTCCTACAACTCCCCTTATATACTTTCCTATTCACATAGCCTTAAAGACATTGCCAAGTAAAACAATTCAGATAGGGTAATTATGATTTGAGGAGTGTTTATAGCTTAACATAAATTTACTAACTTGCTAAATTAACTACTTAATACTAACCTAACACTTTTCATACTCCTTTTTATAAGGGGTATAGGGAGCTATGGGTTTCTGGTAGGGAATAGTTAAGCTGTAGACTACTGCTTAAATCCTTGATTAATGAAGTTTTTAAGTTTTTCTAATGCTTGCTCGATATTTAGGGCTTCAATAACGTTTGCTTTAAGAGTTATTGAAAACTGTCTAGCAGATTCTGATAGACCTGGTATAGCTATAATTGTGCTTTGTAGTGGATATATGTCGAAGCCTACAGCAAATACATTCATAATAACCTGCTCGCCAATAGGCTTATCAGATACGTAAACATTAGCTAGTAGCTTACTTGAGTTGTTTTGCTTAAACCCGTAGATATCGAATCTATGTTTTAACCCACTTACACCCTCAACATAGCTTGGAGCTTTAACCTCATATCCTAAACTATTAAGAAAATCTTTAATTCTATATATTAACGTTATTTTAAGAAAGCTTTGCCTACTAATACTGTATGAGTATACATCCATAAATGAGAGACTGCTAATACTTGAAGATGTGAAGCAGTTTTTACAGGTGTAAACTACACTTGGAGTCTTAAACTGTTTACCACAATCACTACATTCAAAAACCGTTCTCCTAATAAATTCCCTTGACCTACTATATTTAAAACCACACTTAGGACAGCTACCTTCACTAAAGCTTTCCTCCAATCCCTCATATCCACATTTAACATGCTTAACAAACACCTTTCTAAAAACATTTATAGAGCTACAGTTCGGACATGAAATACTTATTAGGAGAGGATCTATAATACTGCATTTAGGACATACAGCAACCCTAATGTAAAGCTTCCTCTGAAAACTACCTAACTCACAAAGTTGATTTAGAATATTTACCACCTCAATACTTGGAAGACCTAAAGCATCCTCAACTAAGGGGTAACGGATAACCTGAACCTTATCTAAAACAGGCTTTATCTCACTAATTGACTGATTCATAAATACATCAATGATCCTCTGCTCCGCCTCATAAACGTCTATAGCTACCACCACGTACACTTACAGCTCTAAATAAATTATGCTATAGTATATAAATGTTTTCAGATAGCTATGCTAATCTAATTAAACTAAGTTACATTTAGAAAATTTTAATAAACAACATCCGGATTTGGGATTACGTGAAGACTATCAATGAGTTGATTGAGGGAGAAGTTAAGAAGAAATAACTACATAATCCTACTTAACATAAAACCCTATATAGAACCCATCAACACTTCCACAGTTAAAGTTGGGAGGGTAAGACAGCAGTTCCTAAATAGATAGATTTATGTAGTTGTTTATAGAAAATTATTTTGATGGGCTTGGAAAAACATTTTTTGATGAAAGAGGCCAGTAGAATTCTGGGGGTTAGTGTTAGGCGTCTCCAGATTTGGGATAAGCAAGGTAAAATAAAGTGTGTTAGAATAATCGGTGGGAGGGGGGAATACTTGAAAGTGAGCTGGAAAGGATTCTTGGAGTAAGGGATGTTAGCGGGAGGGCTGTAGTGTATGCTAGGGTTTCTTCTCATGGCCAAAAGCAGAAGGGAGGCTTGGAAAGACGGGGAAAGAGTTTGCTGGATTATGCTAGGTTTAAAGGGTATGATGTTGTAGAGGTTTTGGAGGATGTGGCAAGGTTAAACGAAAATAGGAAGACTCTTTCTAAACTTTTCGACCTTATTGAAAGAAAAGAAATAGGTGTTGTCATTGTCGTTAACGGTGAAGAGTCTAAGGATGCCTATCAAGAGCCCGTTGAAGATTTAATAGCTTTGGTGTTTTGCTGGGAAGCTCTATGGCCTGAGAAGCCATAAGTATGAGGGGGTGGTTGAAGGTGTCAAACAGCTTATTGCTGAATGAAGCCTGCAGATTCAAGCTTGAGCCCAGCAGGGAGCAGAGGCAAATACTAGAAGAGCTTTTCCCCGTCTACGAAGAAATGGTTAGGGAGTGCTTGAGGAGAGCGATGGATTTGAACATAACATCGAGGAGGAGGCTGCATGAATCAATTTACAGAGAATTGAGGGGGAAATATGGGGATTATCCCTCACATTACATTTACACTGCAATAACTCAAGCTTTAGCGGTTTTCAAGTCGTGTAGGCGGCTGTCGAGGAGGAAGAACGTGAAGACTCCAGCTATTAAGAACCTAAACGTAATCCTCCTGGATGATACGCATCTGTTCTGGTTTAGCTGGGGAATTCTCAATCTGGCTACACATAAAGGACACATTGCAATACCTTTTGAAGTTCACGAACATTCCAAGAAGTTCGTGGATTGGAGCGTTAAGGGTTCAAGAATCATACGGCTTGATGGTGAATACTACCTCCACGTAACCTTCAGAAGGATGGTTGAGGAGGGGAGGTGTGAAGGTATTCTCGGCATCGACGTCAATGAGGGAAGCATAGATTTAGCAGTAATCAAGCCTAGCGAAGTCAAGTTCATGAAGCTAGATATAAGCGGAGCAAAACATATTAGGGATAGATACTTCAAAAAGAGACGGAGCATCCAGAGCAGGACAAGAGGAAAAGTCAAGGCTAGACTGCTAGCAAAATACTCTGGAAGGGAGAGGAGGCGGATAAACTCCATAATCCACAAGGCGTCAAAGATAGTAGCTGAAATAATTGCCGAAGAGAACGTTAAACCAGTGATGGAGAAGTTGAAGAATATAAGAAGAAGGATTAAATATGGTAGGATGATGAATAGAAGGCTTCACAGCATACCCTTCAGAAAAATTCAGTCCTACATAACCTATAAATCGGTAGAACTAGGCTATGTGCCAGAATTTGTTGAAGCGAAAAACAC
>Ga0105159_1000445_pt1 | contig 11578 bp, 5 predicted proteins | sample LHCtaG_2_FD_89590 | JGI IMG/M metagenome (GOLD analysis project Ga0105159, IMG submission 89590) | Hot spring microbial communities from Little Hot Creek, USA to study Microbial Dark Matter (Phase II) - LHC4sed_replicate | ecosystem: Environmental > Aquatic > Thermal springs > Hot (42-90C) >...
CCGGTTGTTTGCAGAATACCTATAAGGGTGTGAAACGAGATTGTGGTAGGACGGTTTCCCATGATTCATGGTCTGTTTGCAGAATACCTATAAGGGTTTGAAACTAGTATATAGTCGCAGTAAATATAGGCGTCGGTGTAGCGTTTGCAGAATACCTATAAGGGTTTGAAACCCCGCTCATCATCCCAGACCAGTACAAAACTAGAAACGTTTGCAGAATACCTATAAGGGTTTGAAACTCTTCGGGCTTGTGGACGCTCAGACGGATGGAATTGTGTTTGCAGAATACCTATAAGGGTTTGAAACCCATGGAGATAAAGCTTCCTCCTCCTGCTTGTAAACAGTTTGCAGAATACCTATAAGGGTTTGAAACTTCTGCTGTTGTTCTGGAACTCTACCTGTGTCTTCGTGTTTGCAGAATACCTATAAGGGTTTGAAACTGTGTTAGGCTTAGAAAGAATTGTTTAGTAAAGAAAGCTTCCTAAAGAAAGAATAAGAAAAGAAATTAGGAGAATAATTAGGAAGAATATCATAAAAAGCTTCGAACTTTAGAAGAGCTAGACGAGATAATTTATAGAATATTCATCAATATGAAAGAAGGATATTATCCAAAAAGAAATACAATATTATAGAGGATTCTAACATAAATAGAAAACATACTAAAAGAGCTTATTGAGAAACAGATCAGAACTGTATGAAAATCTGAGGATTCAGGTAGTTGACATTGATGGTTTGGCATTGTTAGAAATAGACATAATATACATGAGCACGAATACAAGAAGACATTCAAGGTTCATTTTAAAATATATAATTGCTCATGAATTTGCACATATTGTTGTCTAAAAAACACCATTAAAAGTGGGAAATAGTGAAGATAATCCATCCAAGATATGAAAAATCTGAAAGAGAATTAAATTAGAAAACTAGAAGATATTCATTCAACGAGATAAAATATTAGTAGGTTCCTTAATCCATACTAGTATTAAAGTCAGTCTTATATTTTGTACACGTTTTTTGACTGCTTTAATCCCTGAACACATATGCTATAATTCTTTGACACGACGGACTACTTCTATCGTCTCATATCCCCAGCTAGACTCATACTTTCCATCAGCATAGAACTATTTCTCTTTTACTCATTCATTGAAGAGGTTGTCAACATGGTCTTTATCTATCCGTTTATTCTTTAATATAATCTTCACTATCCACTATTATTCACTAGAGACTTTACAAGAGCTGGAACATCTCCTCTTTTATAAACAATCTTTTTAGAAGATTCTGTAGATAGACACACGACATATATGTTAGTCCAAATAGAATACTGAAGATGTAGTCCATAATGGAAGAATCATCCAATTGCTTTAAGACACCTCATAATCTTCAGAAGAATCTACATATTTTTCTACAGATAATTTACTCGGTTTCTAGATAATAACGTTTGGAGTAATACATTTTAAAAGATTATATATCTTAATAAATTGTCCAAACACTTTTCTAAGCCTAAAACTATCCGATCTAGCTTCCAACTAGCTAAGAGGAAAGCCTTCAAATTAGTATGGGAGGAGGTGGAAGAACTATTAGGAGAGGATATGGAGATGGAAGCTCTGAGTCTGCAGAGGTATACGCTACCGCATAGATTTGGTTAACGAATTACCTTTAGAAGAGTAAATCTCTCCTCATGCTAGACATCTTCATTATCTAAATATGTGCCGCATCCGCATGTAAGTTTTCATGGTTTTAGGTATAATAAGAGTTGAGTTCTTTAAAAATAGTAACATTATCTAATCTTCTGGTAGGGTTTTCCACTCAATGAACTTCCATCCCCACACCTTTTTCACATAATGGATGAAATATGTTCTCCCTTCCTCTTCAGGTTTCCATATCTTCAAGTCAACCTCATCAAGCCCTAAGCCCTCCGGCAACATGCTAACCTTAACCTCTGATCTGTTGAATGATTGTGCAATCTCGTGATTTAGTGAAGAAACCTCTCGCATTATTTCACTTATTATACGAAAACTTCTCATGCTTTTACGTGCAAGGAATTTTGTGATGGTGTTTTCTAGTTTATCCTCGGGCCAGAAATCCGGAGACGTGCTATATACGACTGCTGTGATTCGTCCTTCCAATGATGCTTCCGGTCTTTTCTTCCATGACTTTTCCTTCGTTATTTTCCAAACACATGTAGGAAGTTGGTATGTTTCTATATTCGAGGTGGTCTTTAGCCATCCTCTACTTACGGCAAAGTTTATTAAGCGTTCTATGCCTCCAAACGGTATCCCAAGTATAATTGCTAGTTTCTTCTTATCCATTGTTTCACCATGCCTCCTCTTGATGAATTCTCCTAAGTTTAGCCTGTAATAGTACCCACCAAACCTGAAGACTACGCCCTTTGCTTCCAACATTGAAAGTATTTTATGAAGTCGAGACTTCACGTTACCCTTTGCCCTATCCGTGTACCTTGATAATTCGCTACACAATTGTCCGAACGTAGCCCTATGCCTTCTGTCTAGAATATCTACTACAAGTTTCGCCATATTGATCCTCTTAATATTGTAACTGAACACATCATCTTCTTCTAGAGATGACCCATTAGTTTCAATTTCAAACATAAATTCATACTTGGGATCGTTTATCAGTTGATTGGAACAAACTAGTTCCCCCGTTCTCTTATCAATATACCAATACTCCTTCATGAAGCTGTTTCAGCCTCTCCTTTACAATACTTGTTCTTAAAACTTATTCTCCGAACATAATCGTTGTTCCTAATATAATTGTCTGATTTTTGACGTACCCTCGGACCTTACTACTTCATACACTCTGTCTGCTGCTTCTTCTAGTTCACGATCATGTGATACTATTATGACCTGCGGAATTAGGCGAACACCACCCTTAAAGTCCTTGAGTAAATTTACTAGCTCCCTTCTTCTCTCTGAGTCTAGGTGAATTGTCGGCTCATCCATAATTATGCATTTAAGTGCTTCTCCTACCAGTGAGGCCGCTATACTCAGCCTCAGAACCAATGCTACAGCAATCTTCTCCCCTCCACTCAGCATCTCAAGGGTCTGCTCTCCAGCTGGGCCATGAATTATTATGTTGAAATCTTCATCTATGTTTATATCGTAGAAGGGGAGATTGAATTCTCGCAGAAAACGTTTTGCGGATTCTTCTACTAACGCTGAAGCATGTTTCCTAATGACCTTCTGCAAAGCGTCTTTATGGAATATTCTGTCGCGAATTTTTTCTAATGAGTTAACGTATCGATTCAGTTTATCATATTCTTCTTGGAGAGACCGTAACTTATTTATTTCTTCTTCGATAGTTCTTTTCTGTTCCTGTAGACTTTTGATTTTTTCCTCGAGTCTAACGATCTCTTTCTCAATCTCTGATTTTTCATTCCTCAGATTTTCATATTCAATTTTCTTTAAGCTATGTTCTTGTTCATCATATTGTAAAAGATTGATCTCTTCATTTAATTTCTTAAGTATTCCTTCCATTCCTTCTACTTCATTCACAAGTTCTGAAATGGTTTGGTCAAGCTGCTTAATCTTCTCTTCTAGATTCTCTAAATCTTTAATACTGGCTTGTTTTAGGACCCCCTCAGCCTCAATATATCTCGTGACATATGGTTCTAATTCTCTTAACCTTTCCTCATATTTGCTAATCATGTTTGTGAGTTTGTCATGGTTATCTTGAAGCTCTTTCAAACCTTGAAGCTCAACTTCTAACTTCTTAATTTCTCCGCTCACTTTTTTCACCTCTTGTATCCTTTCTTCAATAGCTTTTACATCTATCCCCTGTAACTTTATCTTTTTCTCATCAACATTTTTCATATTTTCATTAAGCTCCTGTATCTTCTTCTGGATATTCTCTATCTCACTCTCAAATATTTTCTCTCTTCTAGACAATAGTATCCTGACAGGTATAGCTATGATGAGTGGAAGGGTTGATAGTGGAAGTGGTGCTATAGGTGTAACTAGGAGAAGTATTATTAGGAGGATGGTTACCACGGCTCCAGCAATTCCTGAGACAGCCTTCAACAATTTATATCTCTCTTTAAGATACATCTTGTCTATAAGGATGTCTTGTAACTCTAGATATTTGTTTTCTAAATCTTGATAGGTTGTTTCTAAATGTTGACAGATTCTTGGATAATATACTGACAGCCCGTTCGCATCTAGAGAATGTCCAGCAATCTCTCTAAACCTTTCAAGTTCCCGATTTATTCCTTCTTCTATCATTTGTACACGAGCCTTCTTTTTCTCAACATCATTCTGTATAGATTTCATTGCTTCGATTTCCTTTTCCACTCTTCCCTTCTCATCTTTGAGCTTTCTCAGATCTTTTCTTATCCACTCACATTCTTTGTAGTAACCTTCACATTCTTGTAAAACCTTTCTAGCGGATTCTAGTTGTTTTAGTTGGCTACTCATACTATCTTGTTTAGCCTTCTTCTCCCTAATCTCTCCATCCAGCCTTATTATATCGGTTTTGAGATCATTAAATCTTCTTGCTTTTTCTTCGAGCTCATCAAGCATACTCTTTACATCTTTTATCTTGTAATCGACTTCACTCAATCTTTTATTCTGTTCTTCAAGTTCGGCCTCCATACTTAAGAGTTCATCTATTATCTTTTGTAACGTCTCTTGTTTTTCTGATAATTTTTCACACTCACCTTTTAATCTTTTTCTCTCCTCTTCTAGGATGTCTATTGGCCCCCTCATAACCCTCCATATATTATCTAATTCACCTACCCCCAGTAGCTGTCCGACGACCTCCTTTCTTTCATGTGGTTGAACATCTAACAATCTAGCGATCTCACCTTGCTTAACATAGATTGCGTTTAAGAAGACCCGCTTATCCAGCCCCGTTAGCTTCATGATCTCTGGGACGATGGTCCTCTCCCCTGAGTCTGGGCGAACTAATGGAATACCTTCATCTATATTTTTCAAGGATCCCACTGCAGGCCTACCGCGTGAGAGCCTCCATTCAACTTCATAGTCTTTACCTCTTACTGAGAACTTAAGCTTGGTACTTGCATTATTTGACTGCCTTTTTATGAGGTTTTCATCCTTACCTCTACCATGCTCCTTGAAAAGAGCATAGGTTATACCATCAAGTAACGCTGTCTTCCCAGCACCGTTCTCCCCTACTATGACCGTCACTCCTAACGGAAATTCTACGTGTACATCATTGTATGAGATAAAGTTTTTCAGGTAAACCTCTTTAACAATCATTTAACGTACGCCTCCCAAGCTGTCTCTGTTCAGTAATATGAAATTCCTTAGCGCTTCTTCCCCATCTCTATGGAAGATTCTGTAGATCTGTAAAGCTAGGTTAGATTCTTCTTCTGTTAGCCCAGCTTGAGATGAGCTGTCTTTGATGAGTTTCTCAATGTCGAAGCGTGTTAGGTCGATGTGAGGTGAAAACCTGCTCTCAAACCCTTTTGAGATATACTTGACATCGAGGCAGCCTCTATCGATCATGTCTTTAATAACTTCATTAAGCTTTCTGCGATCAAAGTCGTGATCCTTTATTATTAGATGTAGTAGAGGCTTCTTATGTTGGTTGATAATCCAAGTATACACTTTTTCAAGAGGCTCCTTAAGGCTTATCTCGCATATCTCCTGAGGCCTTATAGATGTTAGGTTTACTTTCTGGACTCCTGGCTCAGAGCCGGACAAGTCTACCATGTAGAAACCCTTCCCCTCATTCTTCCAATATATTATTTCATCTCTAGACATGATGTCAATGGAGCCTGGATATGCAGCTATCCCAAGACCTTTGCTAATGACTTGTCTTGCATGTTCATGGCCTAGAGCATAGTAATGATAATTTTCTGGAAGATCATTTAAAGTTAACCCGCTTAAAGTATCGGAGGATGAGACATGTGTAAGCAATATCCGTTTCCCTGGCCTCTCTTGGGCCTGCCTTGAAAGTTGCTCTAGCTTCTCAAGACGTCCTTCAGAAAGGCTTGGCGGAGCCCTATCCATGCCGGTGATTACAATCAGCCCGTCACCAGCCTCTATCTCTACGTTTTTTCCGTCTATATGTTTAAGAAGCTTCCCCTCGAAGAGTACTGTCGGGGGCCACTCGCCAACCCTCCTAGGGAAGTCATGGTCTCCTAGAACACAGTAGACTTTAACCCCTCTAGAGCTTAGCTTCTCTAAGCTTAACTTCATGCAGTAAAGAGCTCTAACTGGCGGTCTACATGAATGGAATACATCTCCAGCGATAAGGACTAATTCTACATGCTCCCGGAGAACCTGCTCCATAGCTTCGTTAAAGGTTTCATAGAGGTCTTCCTCCCGCTCCAATAGACCATATTGTCTGCAGCCTAGGTGCAGGTCGGCGAAGTGAGCGATCAACGTCATCTCGGCCCACCCCACTTTCTGAAATTATCCCAATCCTTATAACGTTGTTCTTCCTCCCTTCTCTCTTCTTCAACGTATGTTAAAGCTTCATCCAATAGTCGGTCTACATCTATGTCTGCACCCCCTTCCAAAGTCTCTCTCCTCCTTACCTTTATTATTGCAGGTAGAGATGTAATCTCTCCTACTACTACTGCTTCGCCTCTATCTAGGCCTGGCAGATCTTCAAACAGATATTCACTAAGCCTCTCCGAAGCCTCTAACACCGTCCTCTGGTCAATTGGATTGGTAATCTTCATAATAATCTGACTGTTACATTGGCTCAACACATCAGGATTTATCTTTGAAGGCCTCTGGGATATTGCTATGAGGAATAGACCAAATTTCCTGCCCTCGCTAGCTATCCTCTTAAATAATGGTAGCGATAATGTTTCTCCAGACTGGGGAGGGGGAGCGAACCTATGAATCTCCTCAACTACAAGAAATATTGGAAATTTGTAGGATTGGCCTCTCTCCTCCATCTTAACTTCTATCAATTTCTTAAGAATAAAATACACAATGAGATCGGCCTCTCTGTCAGGTATACCTGATAAGTCTATTATGGCGGCGTGCTTAGGCTTGAGAAGGTCTTCCATAAGGATCGTCGTTGTATCACCAAAAATGTTAAAGTTCTGTAGCTTCTGAATGTAGTTGAGAGCCCTCTCAACGGAGTCCACCCCTCTCGACACTCTCAGCTTATCCTCCAATAATGTGGTTAGAGATCGGACTGTAACTTCATTATGTCTCTTCTTTATTTCATCTATTGAGTCCCTAACCACCTTTCTAATCTGTGTATACTTTTCATGAATGCCTGTTATGTAAAATATCTCATGAAGTGTTAAATCTGAAAACCTTACCGAAAGCTTTCTAATATTCTTAACATTTATATCCTTGATGTACTTAATCAAACTTTCCTGAGATGAATATACCTTAACTCTATCAGCAAGCGACTTAGGCCAGTTTTCTGCCTGAACCGCTAGCTTTACGTGGTCGGCATGAGGGTCTATAACTATGAGTGTGGCTCCTTGTTTAAGTAGCTCTTCTATAACAACGCCTGCCAGATAGCTTTTCCCAGCTCCTGTTTGAGCAATAATTGCGACATGCCTCATGAATCCTCGAATCGAGAAATGAACTTTGACATCCTCCCTTGTGACCAGGTTACCGACATAGATAGTCTTTTCTCTCCCAGCATAGAGACGTTCAAGTAATGTTCTAGGAGCTAAAAATACAGGGGAGGCAGGATGAACTACGTACCTCGGTCTATATGTTACCTCAAGAGAGCTGTCGTTCATGAACTTTTCTATGTCTTCGATGCATGCTAGTACCTTCGCCTCTCTAAGATGTTTAAGTTCCTCAATCTCGGTGCTTATCAACTTAGATACCGCGGAGAATTCCAACTCTCTGTTTAGAATTGAGCTAAGGGAGACGGCGTTCTGAATCTGCGCTACCACGACACCTTTATTCAGAGGTGTGATTACGTACTCCCATACAGGCACAGTATAGCTTAGCTCTGGTTTAATTATGAATATGAAGCTTAAAGGTTTGGCTTCCCCAATTACCACCCCGACCTCTTTAAGAGCCCCGAAAAATCTTTCAAGATCACTTAAGACTTGGCTCATTCCTTACTTATTATAGTGAGTCTATACACTAATAAAATTTTACAGCATTTCTAGGAAGCGTACCCTATCTGTCTACCCTATCTGGCTCCATATATCTTAAGCTAAGCTTATTGCATGCCTCAGCATCACATATAATCCAACACGTGGAAATAGAGTTCAATCCGAGGCTAATGGTACTGAGACTTTTCTTGTAAAACGAAATATTTGTTAGAATCTTTTTAAGTCTCCTCTACACCTCTCCTAGCTAGATCAATTCTACCAACTGTCTTCAGAAGAATTTGATATATTATATCTGAATTCTTCCTACTTATCCTAGCTTTCCTATCAGCTTCATACAGCCATATGTTATATATTTCCTTGCTAGCATACAATTCTTTCAACACACCTACAATCTCTTCGGTAGTAGAGATATTGTTAGCAGTCTTCAGCCTATCTACGTTAAAAAATCTCTCGTCGACTTTAAAAACGTATGATGGAGCATCTATCTTTAGAGGATAGTCCCGTAACCCTAATCTAAGATAGAATGAGCAGACAGAGCATATTTTGAGCATTTTCTCTGTTACTACCCTAACATCTTTAACATGATCTGGACCAAGTTTGAAATATCGTAGAGTTGCATCTTCAACATTCTCGCTAATTTTTCTAAAGAGTTTCTGAAGTTTTAAAGATGGACCTAATAGGATCGGATTTGTAAATCCTAACCCTCTTATATAATTCTTCAGTAAGAAGAGATCTGGCGTCCTCCTCACAAATTCCTCTACTATTGAATGGACTCTTTCCAGATAGAGCCCATACTTCTTTCTCAACCTTTGTGAGAGTTCTAGAGCTTCCACAGGGTTATCATATAATAATGATAGAAGAGTCTCAACATGTTGAAGATCCTTTGGTTCTAAAATTGATGAATTGCGTAGACGCTTTAATTCTTCCTCAAAGAGTTTTTCTAAGATATATTCTTTTAGAAAACGCGATGAACTAAATTTGCTCACGCTTACCAATGTAATCTTCTTCTCCTCTGCTTTGAGAAGAAAACTAGTCAACTGGTCGTAGAAGCGAAGCAAGATTTCACCATATTCCGTCGGAGCATTTCTAGGGGTTATGGGGAGATGCGACATCAATCCATAAAGAGAGCCATCTAAAAACAGTATATCATTACTACTCATGTTTGAAATAGCTTGCTCTGCTAATTCTAACTCCAAGGTTCTCATTAACAGGAATCCAATACCTCGACTCGGCGGATATATAAATCTACAAATACTCTTTGATGTCTCAGGGATGTTTCTTGCGACAAGATAGGATGAGGCAATTATGATGGATCCTCCATTATCTAATCTATATTTGATGAGTCCACCGTCTATTGCAGCTATCCGCTCAGGCAATTTAGTACCGCCTTCTGGAATATTCTTCCACATATTCTCCATTAACAAACCAACTTCTTTTAGAATTGTAGACTGAGAAGCAGATACCTTTCTACTGATCTCATCACCATGGTCCTTTAAATAATTGAAAATACTATCAATAGTATAGCTCAACTCTTATTACTCCTCTTCCTAAATAGGTTTACTTAAAAAATTATTTATAAACTTAGATGCTAATGTTGGGTCTACATTGTTATCAGAGCAATAGAAATCCAACCTGATTGCGAGCATGCTTTAAAGCTAAAAACTCTCTTGAAAAACAGCTCTTTTAATCTTAGATTATACGATTTTTCGTTACTTCACAACAGCGAAAAGATATAGTCGAAGATGTTCAAAATGTTATTTAAAATACCAGTGTAAGAGATTTTTGACCCACATATATTGGGACACTGGACCAAGAATTATAACTACATGCAATCTCTATAGTGAAAAGAGAAAGAACTTTTTCTACCCCTAATTTCAAAACTCCCTTAAGTAGCATGAAATACTACAGATACTCAGATTGTATAAAAACTGAGAAAAATTTGAGTTTTCGTAGGATTAAGAACTAGTGTTGCTCGAAGCACTTGGAGAGGTGAAGAGAAGGCTTATTGAAATTTGGTGATTCTTATGAATATCCCAGCTTTGTATGCAATTTCAGAATTTATTTCTCACATAACTTCCAATTAATAGTTATGAGGGTTTTTCGTCCTCTCACAATTGCAATAATGCTTAATAAATTATTTAAAAGGATCTTCAAAAGCATAATCTAAGACCTCTTTGATTTGAATTTACGGAGAAACTATTAAAGGAAAAAAGATATTTGATATCCTAATTTTGATGATGTCTCTGCTTACACTTTTCATAGCTGTCTTCACAATAGCTTTAAAACTACTTGTTAAGAAGTTAACCCCTCAAAGTTAAAATTGGTTAAGTGCTTAATGTTCTTAGAGCTTAGAAATTAAGACGCTCAGAGACTAAATGAAAAATAAAAAATTAAGAAGTTAGAAAGAATGAAACCCAAGGAAGAGCTGATGGACTGTTTTTATTCACATCTTTAAAGTGATTTACCTTAGAAGTCATGATCTCTTGATTAATAGTTTAGCATTTTTAATCTAAAGCTATACTTTTGGTTTAACCTCCAATTAGCTAAGAGGAAAGACTTCAAATAAGTATGGGAGGAGGGGTTGTTGGTGTTTCTCGACTCTATGATCTCTCTAAGCTTTCCAAGATATTCATCAACTTCTCTCCTTATCATCTCTCTATGCTCCTTGATTTTAGCGTACGCCTCACTTGGCGGATATTTTAGTATAATCATCCTTCTATATGCTTTCTCTTCATGTCTTAGCTGTAGGTTCCGTAATAGCTTTAAGCATTTTAGACCAGTTAGCTGGTACATATAGTAATTTTCTCTCTTTTTATATACTTGGCCACCAAACCACTCTCTGATCCACATTAATAATTCCTTATTGGTGTTTCCGACGAAAATCGCTGGAATGTAATGGTATCGATATCCTCCATCGGTTTTTCTTTTCCTGCCCTTGCATACTGTTATACATCCCTCCGAGTCGATGACCCCGTTAAGGTGGCTTATCGCATCTTCCTTGTTTTTAACTATCTTTTTGAGAAATCCTATACGGTCCTTTTTATATTTGAGCAGAAAATCAAATGTTGGGTCTAAGTATGTCCATAGTCTAAGTGCGTATGTTGAGCGCCCGACTAATTTATTGAAGCGTACCTGCTCTTTGATAGTAGAATATTGTTGGAATAGATTCTTAAACAATGAAACGGATGCTGGATGGGTTGTCGAAAGCATGGCAAAAATACATTTCCTATTTCTTGTTACATAAAGATCTTCAGAGTGGCCGCAGAGATATAGCATCTCCTTCTTATCACCATCGAATGGCTTCTTCGGTTCTCCATGATACCTTGGAATACCGTATTTGATTAGATAGTAGCGGACGCTCGATGGGTCCCTGCTGTATATTTTTGCAAGCTTGTATGTTGATTTATAAATTCCATATAATCTCTTTAGTTCATCTTTTGTAGGCGGCCAGCCGTCTTCTTTCTTAGTTACTGTTTTCTTTCGACCACGTGTATTTCTAGGTATTCCGTAGATCATCATTCGTATCCGTACCGTCGTAGGACTCTTCCCAAC
>Ga0105159_1000448_pt1 | contig 11535 bp, 10 predicted proteins | sample LHCtaG_2_FD_89590 | JGI IMG/M metagenome (GOLD analysis project Ga0105159, IMG submission 89590) | Hot spring microbial communities from Little Hot Creek, USA to study Microbial Dark Matter (Phase II) - LHC4sed_replicate | ecosystem: Environmental > Aquatic > Thermal springs > Hot (42-90C) >...
ACACTAGGTCTTGGAGGTTTATCAAGGGAGTTAGGAATGCCATGGCAAAGCACGGCAGGAGGGTAAAGAACATCGCGTGGGGCTATGCTCACAAAGTTGGAGGCCTAGTCGCAGGACTAGCATTATAGATACTGCTCGCTAATAGTTCTAGAGGGCTTGGACAAGCTTAGGGAATACGCCAAGAGGGATAGTAGGTTTAACAAGAAGCTCGCTCTGTGGTTTCACAGGATGGTACAGTTCTGCACAGAGTACAAAGCAAAGGAGAGGGGGCTGAGAGTAGCCAGAGTCAATCCCAAAGGGGCGTCTTCGAAGTGCCCAAAGTGCAGTAGCAAGCTAGCCGATAACGGTCATAGAGCACTAAAGTGCGGCAAACGTAATTTCATAGGAGACAGAGACGTGGTAGCAACAGTAAACCTCTACAGGAAGTTCTCACCATATTCAATATGTGGGGAGCCTTTTGGGTCCCCCCAAGCGCCCCAAGCACGGTGAGGACCCGAGCGGGGGTGGGGGAACAGAGATGAGGTAATGAAACACATCAAATTATATAGACCCACATGAGAGCTGAACCCCCTGGGAGGTGTGTTAGAGTTGCTTAGCTACACATCTTTTAAGCTGTTGAGTAGTTGTGGGGGCTGTTGTGAACGTGGATAGTGGTGTAGGTAGGCAGAGGCGTGGTGGTAGCGCTAGCTATTTTGCGGGTTTTGCAGTAACTCTGCTTGTACTTGTTGTGGAGACTCTTGTTCTGCTGCAAAACATTGAGAGAATTAAGGTTGCATCACCACTAGAGATTCTGCTCAATCCTCTGAAGGCGGCTGTCTATGGTACCTACATCACGAGCTTCTTTGCCATACCAGCGTTTGTGCTCTGGACAGCTGACGTCTCGAGGAACATTGCCAAGCTGTATAGGAGGTGTGTTATCATGAGCTTGCAGAGCGTGGATGAGGTGAGCATCAGGAGGAGGGTGAGTGTTATCCTATCTACTGTGCCCGTAGCCTCTCTCGCAATTCTCTTCTCAGTGCAGTATGGGGTTGCATACCTAGCCCTAGCCCCCCTAGTCCCCCTACTTCTATTCATAGCTGTAGTAGTCAAGCCCTTTCTAAGTGTGAGTAGCCACAGCAGGTCCCTGGAGGTGGAGCTGAAGTGGTTTCTCCTGCTCTTCCTAGCCCTAGAGCACGTTAAGGCTGGTGTGCAGTACGCAATTGAGAAGCTCAGCAAAACCAGGTTGCTTCCAGCAGTCTCAAAGGAGCTGAGGATAATACACCGCGACACCCTAGTCTACTTCACATCCCATGTAGAGGCGCTGATACACCGCGCTAAGCTGACCCCCAGCCAGCCTCTCAAGAGAGTCCTACTAGGGTACTCAATGAGGGTGAGAAGCGGTGGAGACACTGTGGCGTGGCTGAAAGCAGTCCTAAATGAGGAGCTGGTTAAAGAAGAGTGGGCGCTGAGAAACTACAGCGAGAGAGTGGCCCTAATAGTGCTCCAAGTATCAACAGCACTCTTCGTACTTCTACCAACGCTAGCAGTTGCAATACCCGTGGTAAGCCCCAGCATAGTGATGCTCACAGCAGTTCTCGGAGCACCTGCACTCAGCCTACTAGCACACGCTGTAAGACCAAAGAGGCTTGACAGTGTCGAGAAGCTGAACATATTAGCACCACTACTAGCACTAGTCACACTCTCACCCCTGCTCCACCTCGTGCTGGGCCCCCAAGGAGTTGTGTTTAGCTGGATAGCTACAGCAATTCTCAGCCTCAACGGCTACAGAGTGCTAAACGAGGTGAGGGAGCTAGACCTAGCAGCCCTAGAGATGCTGAAGAACATTGCTGAGCTCAGGAAGTACGGGCTGGAGATACCGAGGGCGCTGAAGTTCATAGCGCAGAGCAGGGCCCTGAGCCCAAGGGCTCAGAAGAGAGTTGAGAAGTTGATGGAACTGCTAGACGCTGGCCATAGCTTTGAAGAAGCTGTAAGCATTTTGAAAACCCCCTCGCACACCTTCAACTTTACAGTACTGTACCTAGGCTTGCTTCACGAGTGTGGCGGGGGTGACGAGGAGGTGATTCAAATGACCTACGAGTATCTCTACAGATTCAAGACCCACGAGGATTTGATTAAGAGGTCCTCCTACATATTCGACCTCTTTGCAATAGCAAACCTCTTCATATTGGTGTGGGTGTGGAGAGCTGTGAGGCTCTTGATATCACAGTGGCAGTACTTAGCATACGCACCCACTGTGACTATCACAAGTGGCGTAATCGGGCTCGTAATGGCGGTATCAATGATTAGCTACTCCATAGTGTCATCAATTGTTAGAAGCGGTGTACCAGTACTTGAGACCCCGAGGGAGGTGCCCAAGGCGCTGCTGACCCTAGCGGCCATGGCCATGCTTTAACACTTTATAAACCTAGCAAAAAGTTTTGGGGGACTAAAATGGGTGCCTGGAAAAGAATGTGCAAAGGGATTAGTGAAATGCTCGCAGTAGTGCTAGGAGTAGCGATAACAATAGCTATAGGTGTTGCGCTCTTCACCACACTGCCAAACTACATAACGTCCATGTCTCAGCAACAGAGGGTTGCAATAACATATCTAAGTGCAAGCAAAGTAAGCAGCAATTCGATTATGCTAACGCTAGCTGTTAAGAACCTTGGGTCAAAGGACATAACTAACATATCTATATACACTACCGTAAATGGCACACAACCAGCAGGTACTAAGGTGATAGCAGGTAGAGACCGAGACCTGCAACTAGCACCAGGACAGGAAACTGCATTGACACTACAAGTAGATATAGATACTGAGAGGGTTAAGCAAGTACAGGTAGGTATGCCTGTTACTGTGGTTATCACAGTAACCTATGTTGACAAAGGTACTGCTGTTGCTACAGCCACTACCTACGTGATGTAGCTTCGCTACGTGGTTAACTATGTTAAAAGCACGCGCTTTTAACGGATGCATTTTTTGCACTGCTTTATCAGGCCTTGTAGCAGTTGTGGTGATACTAGCTCTTAGCGTTGCTATAGGGGTGGTAGTGTACATCAATGTGAGCAGGGTTTTCGAGTTCTCAAAGCCCCCCATAAGCAACGCTGTAATTAGGGTTGTGTGCTACAACTTGAGTAACAGCTACCTATGCTTAGCTTCAAACCCTTTAGAGTACAAAGTTAGTGTTAAGCTCTATCTATACAATGGGAGTGGCCAAGGAGCTTGGGCTAGAGAAGAGAGCTTAGAGCCTCTATCAGCTAAACCCCTGTTTTGCGACAAGGAGAATCAGATGTGCCAGTCAGTCCCCATGAAGATTGTTTGTGGCGAGGCTGTGCTCAGCGGCAATGGCGATCAGATGCTGAGGGTAATAGTTGTGTATAGGTGAAGAGCTGTGCACACAACTGGTCAAGGCGAGTACGTCACAGCTATAGTAATGCTCACACTGATGTTAGTCTTCACACACCTAGCTCTTCAATGGACAAATCACATTATTAGTGCTGGCAGGGAGGCTGGTGAGGATATTTTAAAGCTTAAAGAGAGGCTTGTTATTGTGTACCCCTACAACAGTGATGAGGTGCTCATAGTCAACGACTGGGACGGGTCATCAGTTGTACGTGGGTTCATAGTACTTTGGAACAACAACTCGTATACCTACATTCCTGACACCTTTGCTGTGCCAATGGGGGGCAAGGCCTTGAGGGTATTACCATTAAGCTTTAGCTCAGGTATAGCTAGGCTCTGTGTATACACGGATTATCTCAACATCTTTTGCAACACTACTCAATACCAGCACCAGACACTTACATACCTAGTAATAGCATCAAACATGTGGTACGCAGCCCCCAAGGCAGTATTTGGGGGGCTGAACGCCACTGTTGTTGGGTATAACTCATCGAGCAGAAGTTGGGTTACTCTTAAGACCTATCTCTGGGATGCTAATACAAGCTGGATAATTTTTTACATACCTCCAGAAATCACAATGATGTACTTTGTAAAGACAGCCTCATCATTAGATATTCTCCAAACAGATGCCTGGTTTGACGATCCGCAGACAGCGAGGCCCCAAGCAGCTATTTTAGCCTCTTTCACTGGGTATAACACAACATACCCTGTGGAGAGGAAATATGGCGTAAGTAATTTCGTGTTCTTCTCAACACAACTCATCAAGAAGTTTTGGTTTAATGGAAGTGCTGTGATAAAGTCCGTCTCTTGGAAAGTGTACCTACCTAATTACACACACTATGTTACGTGGGATCTTGCGTACACAGGCTGGACTATGACAGGGCTTTCGTATAGTAATATAAGCCCACCTCCGCAGTGGAGCAATTGGAGGAGCTATGTTAGGATAAATTGTAGTAGAGTTGGTGTGCAGGGTCGGGTTTACCGCCTAGTGGGCTGGCAGACAATTGTCGATGTTCAGAGTGGGTACCAGATTCGCTGGTCTTATGGAAACCACACATATTACTTCGCTGAGTCATCTATTGTTAGCTGTGGATCCCACGCCATCTCTGTGTCAATATATGAAAGCAACGGCTTCAGGAAGACGTACGTAGACGACTACCTCTACTCTAATCGCCTAATAATACCAATAGTCTCATACCTACCCCCAGCTTACACAGAGCCGCAAACACGCATATGGGTAGCTGACCCCAATAGCAACATCATGAAGGCTGACAGAGCCCCGTACAGTAACTACATAAAGATATTGACGAGCATACCAAAAGAACTTATTAGATAGTTTGCAGAAGTTAAGGAAGAGAGTTTTGCGGTGCAATTGAGTTGGGTGTTGAGGGATTTGCAGAGGATTTGGCGAAGTATCTAGAGGCTCTTTACACAGCTAGAGAGTGGCTAATTAAGCGTAGCAGAGATGTTCTCACGCTATGTAGAAAAGCTATAGCTGCATGTATGAGGGGGGATACTGGTAGTAGTGAACACGTTAATGAGCTTGTGAGGGTGTTTAAAGAGTACAGAGAGTTTGCAAAAGCGTACCCAGAGCTCTACTTCAGCAACTTCTATCGCTCTATAGAGTCGGAGTACGTTGAGGCAGTAGAGCTCTGCCATGCAATTAAGGAGGGCGGGCTCTTACCTTACAAATCCCTAGACGTAGCCCCAGCCTCATTTATACTAGGCTTATTCGACGTAATAGGCGAGTTGAAGAGATACTCACTTAGATTAATTGAGAGAGGTAGTTATGAGGAGAGCCTAAAAGTGTTTGATATAGCAGAAAGCGTTTTTAATCAAGTAGAGGAGCTAGCCTTTGCTGAGAACATTATCCCAGGGCTTAAGAGAAGGCTTGACATATATAGAAAGGTTTTGAATGACTGGAAAGAGCTCCTCATAGACATCATATCGAGGGAAAAACTGAGGAGAATACTTGAAGGGACAAAACCTCGTGTAGGGTAGCAGAAGATGGAATGATGTACGGCTAGATGGTCTGAAGCATTATGATGAGCGGTTTCTGGTCTGAACTCAATCATATTTTTGCTACCATACACTTTTTGTTTTGTGTGAGTGAGCGTGAGGTTTGAGGACCTAGCACTACCATTAAAAACTGGGCCTAGGCTTGCCATAGCTATTCCATCCTCTTTGGTCTCTGAAGTGTTTGACTTTATTGAGAGGACTAGGAAGGTTGGCTACGTTGGGAGGGCTGCTGCTATATTTAGAGTTGAGGAGCTAATGGTGTATGTTGATGATGCTCCGGAGAACGCTAGGTTTATAGAGGATGTTTTGAGGTACTTAGATATCCCCCCATACTTGAGGAAGAGGCTTGTAACTGTAAACCCAAACCTTAGGCATGCAGGCGCCCTTCCGCCACTCAAAGCAGTACACCATGTGCCCCAGGCTTTTGGCGTGAACATTAGGGAGGGGGTCGTCATAGCGGCAGATGATGTGCGAAGCGTTGTGTACGTTGGTCTCGATAAAAATGTTATTGTGTACAAGCCCCTTGCAGTAGGCAAGAGAGTTACTGTAGAAATTGAGAAAGACCTGCCAAGGCAGTACCTTGGCAAGGTTGTGGAGAAGAGTAGCATTAAGTTGTACTGGGGGTACGAGGTGAAGGTCTTTAACAGCGTTGCAGAGCTTTTTAAGCACCTCAAGGGCAAAGGCTATGCAATACTATGTGCTTCTAAGAAGGGCAGCATGATCTACAGTGTCGAGAATGAGCTCAGCAAAACATTAAAAAACGTAGAGAAGGTGTGCATAGTATTTGGGGGGCCAAAGCTTGACATAGACGAGATAGCTGAAAAGCACAGTATAAACATTCAGGAGTACTGCGAAATCATAGCGAATTTCATACCACGTCAAGGAGTTGAAAGTGTGAGAACAGAAGAAGCGATACTCATTGTGCTAGCAATAGTCAACTACCTTAAGGAAAAGTTATAGGAAGATATACCGCGATACTAGCTAGTACAGAAAGAAACCCAGCTCGAAAATGATGAATCCGGCAGAAGCTGAAAGGTGAGGAAATTTCCATGGACTGAGCGTCAGACGGTTGATCTCCTATCACAAATCAATAAGATCACCTCCATCATCATCCTAAGAGCTCTGCACCTAGCCCTCCCAAGCAATTACAGCTTAAGGAAAATAAAGCTTTTTAAAGCAACAACAGAGATATATAGCTGTTCGGCACCCGCCGTAGCTCAGCGGCAGAGCGCCCGGCTGTAGTGAGGCGGGCAGATACCGGGTGGTCGGGGGTTCAAGTCCCCCCGGCGGGACTAACACGCCACCTCAAATTTCTATCACGTTCTCCATTTGGTCAAAGAGTTGTAAACGCTGACATCCTTTAGTAGTGTACTCAAAAGATATAGTAGCATTAACCAAGTGCATCCTAATTGTGTTTATTTTTGGCGGCGTCCGCACCACAGCTAGTGCTAATAGTGTCAGTGCACTTAGTAGCATAACTCTAGGGGAAGGCACTGTTTTAATTTCTTTAAACATGCTTAGATACATAGGTATCTGTATATACTTAATAAAAACTTTTATTTCCAGAGGCGCCAAGGTACTGCAAAGCTTTAATTGGTGAGGCTTCGTGAGTGCTGAAGTTACTTGGCCTAGGTATGTGTGGCTCAATGGCAAAATTGTTGATTGGGATGGTGCAAAGGTCCACGTTTTTGTACACGGGCTTCACTATGGCACAGGTGTTTTTGAGGGTATAAGGGGGTATTACAGCAATGGTGGTATCAAGATATTTAGGCTCAGGGATCACATACTAAGGCTCTTTAGATCTGCTAAGATAATTCACATGGAGATACCGGACACTGTTGAGGAGCTTGTCGAAGCCACTATAAGTCTCGTGAGTGTCAACAGATTTAGCAGGGACATATACGTAAGGCCCATAGCTTTCAGAGGGCTTGGAAGCTTGGCCTAAGGGCTAAGAACCCCGTGGATGTCGCTATAATTGCTGTAGAATTTGGCAAATACCTCAAGAAGTCTGGCGTTAGATGCACTATATCAAGTTGGAGAAAGCCATCTGCAGACTCCTTCCCAATATACGCTAAGGTGACGGGCATGTACCTGCTATACCACCTAGCATCTCTTGAGGCAGCGATGAACGGCTATGACGAGGCGATACTGCTAGACACAGAGGGGTTCATAGCAGAGGGCTCTGGGGAAAACATATTCATAGTGAAGAACAGGACGCTAATAACGCCACCTGTATACGATGCTATCCTAGAGGGCATTACAAGGGACACTGTAATTAAGTTAGCCACAGAGATGCTGGGGCTAAGAGTTGAGGAGAGGAGAATTAGAAGAGAAGAGCTGTATACAGCAGACGAGGTCTTCTTCACAGGCACAGCTGCAGAGGTGACTCCAGTAATAGAAGTTGATGGTAGGGTGATAGGAGGTGGCCAAGTGGGTGAAGTTACTTCCAAGATAATTGAACTCTACAGCAAAGCTGTGCTAGGCGAGATCGATAAGTACAAGCACTGGGTAACATATGTAAAGACCTCAGAAGAGGGGTAGGCTAGGTAACATCAGTTCTCCGCCGTTTCTTCACCAATTCTGCTCAAAGGGCTTCATCATCTATAAAAGCAAGGGCTTTGCAAATCTAAGCTAGGCTTATTTGTTTTCTTAACACTATTTTAACTTCTAGAGATGCTGTAATGCACCGCTATGTCTATAGATATGTAGAGGGCTATGTTTTAACCAAGTGGAGCGTAAGTAACATTACAGCCTGCACTAGTGTGAAGAGAGAGGAGGTGGTTGAAGTAGTAGTGGACTTTGGGCTTTCAAGAATAAGTGTTAGGGTTGTGGGAAAGGAGGTAGTATTTCCAGAGGGCTCAGCTATACCACTTGACTATCTGAGCTCCCTATCTGAGAACTTTGCGTATAAGCTTATCAATGGATCTCTTCAACGCCTTGACCTCTTTAGCGAGGGTAAGTACTATAAGTTAAAGCCTGTTGCTCCAACAGCACCACCAACACTGGAGATAAACGGTGTCCAGATGCACAGAACAGCAGGGATGGACCCATGGAAAGACACTATCATAAAGGTTTCAGCCCTAGGGTCTCTTAAAGACAAGAATGTCTTGGATGTGTGCACAGGGCTTGGCTACTCAGCAATAGCTGAGGTGCTGAAGGGGGCTAGGCATGTTACTACAGTCGAGAAAGACCCTAATGTACTATACCTTGCCTCTTTAAATCCGTGGTCGCGCGGCCTTGACGATGAAAGAATTAGGATAGTGCTTGGAGATGCTGTTGAGGTTTTAAAAGAGCTTGAAAGTGAGGAATATGATGTCGTTTTTCACGATCCACCAAGGTATAGCCTTGCAGGTGAGCTTTACAGTAGAGAGTTCTATAGTGAGCTGTATAGAGTGTTGAAGAGGGGAGGAAAACTCTTTCACTATACTGGTGAGCCGAACAAGCACAGTAACATTAGCTTTATCAAGGGTGTCAAGAGGAGGTTGGAGGAGACTGGTTTTGAAGAGGTGGTGTGGATTGATAAGGCAAAGGGGTTTAGAGCGCGCAAACCCTTTTAACCATTAGGTAAAAGCTTGCCTTAAAAGTAGCTCATCCTGACACAGCTTTGTAGTATGCGTAAAGCCTCGCTTTTTCGTAGCACGACTTTAAGAGGTTGGCGAGATTGTGCTCCCTAAAGTTCTTATTCACCCATGCAACAGCATTAGACCTAATGCTTACTTCTCTACCCATCTTAGCTACTTCGCGCCCCCACCAACTTCTTAGCTGGTCTAGCACACTAGTATCGCCAGTATCAATGAGCTGCGTGAGCCTTGACATGTCCTCTAAAGCTTCTGCAAAAGCATAAACATCTTCAAAAGGCACAACCACGCCAGTCCCACTAACGTGATCCCACTTCAAATCAACAACAGTCTCCGGTAGCCCACCAACATTTGAAACAATTACTGGCGTCCCAACAGCCTGAGCCTCTATCGATACTATGCCAAAGGGCTCATAACGCGATGGGACAGCAAAAGCATTTGCACAGTAGCATGTTGCTTTAAGCACTTTCTGTGGAACAGGCTCCAAGAACACTGTAGCTCTACCAGGAACCTCGCCAACAAGGGTCATTAGGTAGTGCTCATACCCATAATCGCCGACGGGAAGCCCGAAGACTATTGCACACACTTCTTGAGATGTGTGCTTAAGTGCTCTAAGCAGTATGTCAAAGCCTTTTGAGGAGGTAAGTCTGCCAGCTGCTGCGACAATGTACCTGCACGAATGGCTTAGGTAACCTGCCTTATTTAAGGACACTGCGCGGGCCCAGTTAACAAGGCCTCTCCTAGCCTCAACCCTATCGCTAGACCCAAAAACCTCAGCAGCATGCTTTTTAGCCTCACTCTCTCTCCAATCCGTGATATTATGAATAACAAAGGTTTTCTCACTCATCCAATGCCCAAACCTATCCAGAATCTCCTTTAAGTACCCCCAGCTATTAGTAGCAAGGACATCTGCCTCTAGAGCGGCAAAGTGATCTACATTACCTGCTGCAAGGTTCCAAACATCTTCAGTACAGAAAAACACGTGTTTATTAGGTACCCAAATCCTGTGGCAAGCATCAGGAATCCCACACCACTTGCAGGATGCGTAATGCCACGGAAAGGCTTTGTGGGACAAGAGGTGAATTGAGTATACCAACGGTACTGCATAGCCCTTGAGCTCGAAGAGTATCTTAGCCATGGTCCCTGCTAAGGCAGAAGTCCAGTCGTTTGCATGAATCAAGTCTGGAACCTCATTTGATAGCTCTACCCAGTGCATCATAGCCCTTGTGTAAAGACAGGCCTTCTCCTCAGCATAAGCATATATGTACCAGTTATCGAGAAACCTGCCCGTTGCCTCATCGAGCCCCTTGAAAAGTACCACAGTAACGCCGTTGACCTCCGCCTCTTCAGCACCAATACAATACCTGTAGGCATTCTTATCAACACCTACTCTGTTCCCGCAGACTTGAAACCATTCAATTGGTTTTAAATTATACCTCCTCCTGTGCTCTTCAGAGAGATGCCTGCCATGAGAAGGCATGAATACTTTTACGCCATAACCAAGCTCTTTAAGCACCTTAGTGTATAGGGTAATAGCCCTTCCAAGCCCTCCAAGAGTAGCTATGTCCCCAAATTCAAAAGTTAATAACCACACATTCTTAATGTTGCTAGGGGCTATGATCATTAACGCAGTACCTCTCACTACAGTTTTAGTAACCTCTACACATATTAGTTTTTTGAGCAAAAGAGTGTCCTTGTGTCTGTGAATGTATGTGGGCTTTTCCGAGCTGATTTTGCATAATGGGGAGGTCCCTCCACACCTTCTCTACTACATGAAGAGGCTTTCCAAAGCCATTCTTAGCTACATTCACGAAGTTTATGGCCCTGATGAGATTGTGAAAAGAGTTGCAGATCCCTTCTGGTTTCAGGCATTTAACAATGTCATCGGGATGGATTGGGATAGCAGCGGGTCTACAACAGTGGTCATCTACATGCTGAAAAACTTTGCAAATACAGCTAATTTCAAAGACCTAGGCTTAGCTACGGTTGGTGGCAAGGGCAGTGATTCAAGAGCTGTTGTAGAAGAGCTTAGAATTCTTCAGAGCAGTGATGTAGATGTGGAGACTCTCGTGGATGTGAGTAGACTTAGTGCAAAAATTGATGGTGTTGCGCTACAGGATGGCTACAAGCTCTATATACATAGTGTTATTGTGAGCCGAAGTGGCTTATGGACAATTGTACAGCAAGGCATGAACGTAGAGAACTTGCTAGCACGGAGATACCATATTCATGGTGTAGGACGAATAAAAATTGTGAGCGACCCTCACAGCGGCATAGCATGCAATAGAATTGGCATAGCCCTTAACCTTGTCGATAGGGGGGCGGCTAAAAGCAGAAGTACAATAGTTGATATTGTAAGCTCTACAAATGTTCAGTCTCTCTTAAGAGATATTGCCATGGTTAACAGAGTGCTGAAGGGTGATAGAGGGCTTGATATCTGGTTAAATAGTAAAAGAGGTGATGAACGTGTTGAAACTGAGTTAACAAAACAACGAGTTGGGTCAAATACTAGTAGAATCTTCTACAGGCCCATAACAGATTTGAATAGGATAGAAAG
>Ga0105159_1000459_pt1 | contig 11444 bp, 18 predicted proteins | sample LHCtaG_2_FD_89590 | JGI IMG/M metagenome (GOLD analysis project Ga0105159, IMG submission 89590) | Hot spring microbial communities from Little Hot Creek, USA to study Microbial Dark Matter (Phase II) - LHC4sed_replicate | ecosystem: Environmental > Aquatic > Thermal springs > Hot (42-90C) >...
GCCCTGGGTGTATTATGTCGAAGACGCCTGCGACCATGACTCTCTTTCTCTTCTCGGCCACGACCTCTCCCCCACTTCTATTAGGCCCGAGTATTTTAAGCAGTCTAATAGGCCTTCACAGTACGCCACGCAAACGTAGCTTGTGGGGCTGTAGCATTTATTAGGTTGGTTTAGGTTGGCTTAGTATGGGTTAAGGCAAAGCGTCTAAGGGTGTTGAGAAGCTGCTGGAGCCTAGGGAGTTTTGTGAGATCGTTAGGATTAGCTACTCCACGCTGAAGCAGTGAGCTCGCGAGGGCAGGGTTAGGGTCCTCCGCACGAGCACTGGTAGGTGGAGGATACCATGCTCTGAAGTAGAGCGTGTACTAGGGTTAAGACCCGAGAGAAAAAGAGGTTAGAGCAATTATCTATGCTCGTGTTTCTAGCAATGACCAGAAAAGCGACTTGGAGAGGCAGATTCAGTACCTTACACAATATTGCTCAGCTAAAGGCTATAGGGCAGTGGATGTTTTGAGCGATACTGCAAGCGGCTTAAGAACCAGTAGGAAGGGCTTGCTGAAGCTCTTCAACTACGTTGTGAACAGGCAGGTTGATGTTGTCGTCGTTACGTACAAGGATAGACCTACGAGGTTTGGATTCGACTACCTAGAGTACTTCCTCAGCCAGTACGGGGTGAGGGTAGAGGCTGTCTTCGGCGAGGAGCCTAAAGAAGCCTACCAAGAGCTTGTAGAAGACATAATAGAGATAGTTACCTCTTTTGCTGATAAGCTCTACGGTATGAGGAGCCACAGGAAGAGGAGGCTCGTCGAGGGATTCGAAAAGCTCCTAGAGGAGGTCGAGAAGGATGGCTAGAGTGGCGAGGACCGTCATTGTTAGAAGCGTCGAGCTTCCTAGGAGGGCGTTCAGGGTTTTCGTTGAACTCGAGGGTATGTAGAGGAACATGGTTGAACAGCTAGCCCTATATGCTGTGAGGAGCAATACTACCAGTTTCACCAGATTAAAGGCATTGAAGTACCGCGAGCTGAGAAAACTCTATCCACGCTTACCCAGCCACTATGCCTACACAGCATGCCAGGATGCCTCTACTAGGGCTAAGAGCTTCACGAAGTTGAAGAGGCTTGGCTTAGCCGAGAAGGAGTACCCTGAGGTCAGGAGCGTAACTGTATGGCTCGACGACCACCTGTGGAAGCTTGGTGGCTTAACAACCATTGAGGTGGCAACTCACAAGGGCTGGCTCAGGGTAGCGCTGGAGCCACATAAGCAGTACTGGAAGTACATTAATCGTGGTTGGAGGTTAGCTAGTGAAGCGAGGATAAAGCTCGATAAGAGGGGTAGGCAGCTCATAATCTTCCTCACGTTTACCAAGGACGTGGAGGAGTACAAGCCTAGGGGCTACTTGCCAGTTGATGTTAACGAGAATAATGCCACCATTCCTAGTTGATGGTGTAGCACTCCTCTTCGAGACCAGCGTAGAGAAGTTCGTTCTAGGATACTACTACCGTAGGAGGAGGGTGCAGGAAAAGTACGACAAGCTCTATGGCGTGGAGTCGAGGATTAGGAGGAGGGTGCTGAGGAAACTGAAGGAGAGGAAAAGAAAGAGCGACCTGAGGTGGAAGCTCGCCAACATAGCTGTTAGAGCCGCTAAGGAGAAGCAATTTGTCGTTGTCTTAGAGAGACTCGGCAAGAACCCCGCTAGGGAGATGATTAACCACGTAAGAGATGACCAGTTGCGACATAGGATATGTCAAGCTAGCTTTAGAGGTGTTCAGAGGGCTATCGAGGAGAAAGCAAGAGAGCACGGCGTCCCCGTAGCCTACGTGAACCCGAGGAACACATCTAAGTTATGTCCAGTACACGGCACTCTAATAGTCTACAGCAATGGTTGTAGAGTTGGCAAGTGTATTGTAGGCGGGGAGCTCTGGCACAGAGACGTAGTTGCCTGCATCAACCTCCTATTCAAGGCCCTGCGGGGCGATGGGAGCCCTGCTCCAAGCCCCGCAAGGTATAACCCCCTAGATGGGAGCCCCGTGCCGTTGGGCTCGACAGCCATCCATGACCCCACAGGGATACCGAAGTCCCTGTGGACGAGGTGGAAGTCCCTAGAGGGTGAACTAACCCATCTTAAACCACTACAAAACACCCTTTAGGGACAAACGGCTCAAGGGCACTCCTCCATTCCCGCAAAGGTCTTCAGCGCTTCGAGCTCCATGAAGTGGAGCACTCCGGGGAAGACGAGCGCGTGAGGGGGAGGTCCGAAGTCGTAGTCGAGGAGCTTGGAGAGCTTGGAGGCCTTTACGACCTCGCTATCCCAGCACGACCTCGCTATCCCCACGACTAGCCTATCCCCCCTCACGACGCCTTCTCTCCTCTGGGCCTCAACTTCGAGCAATATCCTCAACGCCTCGTTTATGGTCATGGCTTTGCCGCTCTCGATGTCCAGGTCCAAGTAGAGCAGCGTGTGAAGGCCTCTAGACGAGTTGTCTCTTATCGCTTCGTAAGCGGCGTTGTTCGGGCCCTTTTCCGGGAAGACCACCGTGGCCGACCTCCCGAACTTGTAGCTCGACAGGCCAGTTAAGCCCGGCACTACGCTCATGATGGAGGCTGAGGGCACGTACTTGACCTTTATCCCCCTCTTAACGGCCTCTACCTTAAGGGCTATGTGGGTCGTCGCTATGAACGGGTCCCCTACGGTCAACAGCACTACGGACCCCCTTTCCGCGAGATCCAGTATCTTCTGAGCCCCGCGGCCTTCTAAGTCCGATCGGCGCAGGGGCCTGACCTCTCTGCCTATCAGTGATTGAAGCACGAGCAACTCGTCTTTGGGGAATAAGCTCGTGTACAGGTCTATGAAGAGGTAGTCAGCCCTCTTTGCTTCATGAAGCCCCTCAATGGTCAGCCCCCTCGCCGTAAGGCCTATGCCTATGAAAGCCAAGCCCAGCTCGCTTCACCTCAACGTTTATGCCCCTCTTCTCACCTGAGTTGTTAAGAAAATCGGGAGAGCGTAAAATGCTGTTGCAATCGACCGCATTGACAATCGCGGACTTGCTGAGGCAGCAGAAGTATCAGCTCATCGGTAGCAGGAAGACGGCCGCGGTCAAGAAATGTCATTGGCTTCACATCGCGCTGACGAGCAACAGGTTCTGCTACAAGAACTGGTACGGCATTGAGAGCCACAGGTGCATACAGATGACCCCCACGCTCGCGTGCCCGAACAGCTGCCTCCACTGCTGGAGAGTGGAGAAGGGAGACCCCGAGGTCCCCTCTTGGAGAGAAGAGGACTTCATGACCCACGACGACGAGAAGACAATATTCGAGCAGGCCATCAAAGCCCAGTTCAGGATCTTAAGCGGCTATAAGTCGAACCCCAAGGTGATAAAGGAGAGGTACATCGAGGCGTTGCACCCAAAGCACTTCGCCATAAGCCTCGCGGGCGAGCCCACCCTCTACGAAAGACTTGGAGGGTTCATAGAGCTCTGCAGGAGCAAGGGGTTTACGACGTTCCTAGTCACAAACGGCATGTACCCGGAGAGGTTGGCGAAGTTGTTGGACGGAGGCCAGCCCTCCCAGCTCTACGTGTCAGTAAACGGGTCGTCGGAGGAGAAGTTCGTGGCCCTGTCCAGATGCTCGCTAGCCGATGGGTGGCGAAGGCTGATGAAGAGCTTGGAGCTCATGAAGGAGCTCGGGTGCCCCACGGTCATCAGGATCACGCTGATAAAAGGAGTAAACGATTACGAGGGCGACGTAGAGGGCTTCGCCAAGCTCACTTCGCTAGCAGAGCCCTGGTACGTGGAGGTCAAGAGCTACATGTACTTGGGGTATTCGAGGTTCAGGCTAGGGCTCAAGAACATGCCCAAGCATAGAGACGTCCTCGAGTTCGCGAAAAAATTGAGCAAGGCGAGCGGTTATAATTTAGTCGCCGACAGCCTCGAGTCGCGAGTCGCGTTGCTCTCTAGAATCGGCGAGCCGGTCAAGGTGAGGCCCTGACTCTTCATGCGTCCTCGCTACTTTACTGCTTCGAATCTCTCCTCTGCTCCCCTCTTGGTTATCGTTAAGACGTCTATGCCGTCCCCGCTTAGTGCATCCCTCTCTATCGCGGCCCTCACGGCCTTTACCGCCAAACTACTAGCCTCGTCCACGGCCATGTCCTTTCTATAGCCAGACTCCACTATGCCTATCGCTATCGTCGCTCCACTACCCAGGGCGGCGTAGTCGTCCTCTATGAGGGAGCCGATGGCGTCGAGCACAAAGAGGTGTGACCCGATATCGTCTACGCCGCCTACGAGGGTCTCGCTCATGAGGGGCATGTAGCGCCGGCTGAAGAGTATGTTCGCCAAGAGCTTGGCGGCGGCCTTAATTGACATCCTTCTGTTCGTGTCGAGCTCGTACAACCTGAGCTCCGCTCTCAGGCTCCTAGCTATTGCCTGCATGTCCCCTATGAGGCCCGCGCAGGCTATCCCGAGGTGGTCTGATATCTTGAAGATCTTCTTGGCCGACTTGCTCGTCACGGTAAAGCCGTAGCTGACCCTCTTCTCGGAAGCGAGAACGACTCCTTCCTCGACCCTCAGCCCGACGGTGGTAGCGCCCACCGCCCAGTAGGCGCTCATCTGCTCCCTATGGCCAACGCTATACATGAAGCACACCTGCCACTTTATTTAATTTAGGCTTTCTTATATCTTTTGGAATCGACGGTTAGCTAATAAAAGTCGCTCGTTCGTCGAGGTTAGAGGACCCCGTGGCGCCCGAACAACCGTTTCGCAACGTCCCCGGGGTGCCGTCGCCAGATGACCTCATGGACGTGGCTTTTAGAAGAGCTTCTCGCGCGTCCGTCAAAATACCCACAAGGAGGGACAAGGCGTTGATCGCTAAGTTAAAGGAGATTACAAGGGTAAGGACTGTTGCTTCGGTCGTGGTCAACAAGTTGAGGAAGATAAGGAGGGGTATACCAATGGTAGACTCCCTCAACCCGTTCTACAAGGACGTGTTCTACTTAATGATAGACTCCGACAAGTTCAAGATAGCCATGGCCAGGATATCAAGGGCCTCTCAGCTCGTAGAGAAGTTGGCCAAGGAATACGTTAACAAGATCAGGTTGTCTTCTAACGCCAAGGAGGCTTCGAGGTCTCGGAGGGAGTTCTACGGTCGAGTGGCCTCGATAATCAAGGAGCTTAGAGAAGACCTGCAGGTCCTGTCTGAGGTCGAGAGGCTAAAGAGGCTCCCCTCGTTCGACTTCGACGTGCCCATAATAGTCGTGAGCGGCGCCCCCAACGTCGGCAAGTCGTCCTTCGTGAAGTGCGTGTCCACAGCCAAACCGGAGATAGCCGAGTACCCCTTCACGACCAAGAGCGTGAGCGTAGGGCACGTAATGGGCCCCAAGGGTTTCATAGCTCAAGTCGTGGACACTCCGGGCTTGCTCGACAGGCCTCTAGAGGAAAGGAACAAGATAGAGCTCCAGGCCATAATCGCCTTGAAGAACTTGAGAGGGGGGATGGTCTTCTTGATCGACCCTAGCGAGACCTGCGGCTACAGTCTCGACTACCAACTCAACGTCCTCAGGAGCGTTAAGGAGATGTTCAAAGAGAAGCCAATGGTCATAGCGCTGACGAAGATAGATATTGCGAGCGAAGAGCAGATTCGGAGGGTCCTCGACAAGCTTAGAGGCGAGAAGGTCTTTAAGTGCAACACCCTCGAGTGCGTCGGGGTAAAAGAGGTGGTCGATGAGCTCTTGAAGGTGATGAGCCGTGATAGAAATTGACGGTAGCATGCTGGAGGGAGGAGGTCAAATACTTAGGATGACTGTAGCCCTCTCGGCAGTGACAGGAGTCCCCGTGAAGATCTTCAACATAAGGGCCAAGAGGGAGAACCCCGGGCTCAGAGCCCAGCACATGACGGCCATCAGGGCCGTGGCAAGTCTAGTGAACGCGGAAGTCGAGGGCCTCGCCCTGGGATCCATGGAGCTCACATTCAGGCCGAAGACCGTCAAAGGCGGTAGCTTCAGGTTTGACGTGGGGACGGCTGGCTCTACGACCCTAGTCCTCCAAAGCCTGCTACCGGTAGCCGCCTTCGCGCCCTCAAAGATCAACGTCGAGATAGTTGGCGGGACGGACAACCCCCTAGCGCCGCCGGCGGATTACGTGATCCACGTCCTAAAGCCAGCGGTCGCGAAGATGGGATACAACTTCGAGGCAAACCTTTTGAGGAGGGGCTTTTACCCCAAGGGAGGAGGCATCGTCAGGACAACGACGGTGCCAGTCCCTAAGCTGGCGCCAATAAGGTTAGAAGAGCAAGGCGAGGTGAAGTCGGTAAGGGGCATATCCTATAGCTCGAGGCTACCGGACCACATAGCCAAGAGGATGGCAGACAGCGCCTCTAAGCTCTTAAAGAAGGCGAGGCTCGAGGCAGATATAGAGGTCGAGGTGCTACAGCCCGGGCATCCCAAGTGCGCCCTGAGCCCCGGTTGCGGCATAGTGCTTTGGGCCGAGACGACGAGCGGGGCCGTCCTGGGCTCAGACAACTTAGGCGAGGTCGGAAAGCCGGCCGAGAAGGTCGGCGAGGAGGTCGCTAAAAAGCTATTAGATGAGGTCGAGGGCGGGGCCACGGTCGATAGGCACTTGGCCGATCAGCTAATAGTCTACATGGCCCTCGCAGAGGGCGAGTCAATAATCAAGGTGAGCGAGCTCACGATGCACGTGCTGACGTGCATTGAGTTGAGCAAGAAGCTCCTACCTCAAGCGTCCTTCGAGGTCGTAGAGGGGAGGCCTAAGACCATCGTGTGCAGAGGTGCTGGGCTTAAGAACAAGTTCCTGAAGGATTAGTCGAGTGGGAGTATCCTGTCAAGGAGCCATAGAGCATCAAATGGCCTTAGGTCGTCGTACCCCTGACCAGTGCCGAAGTATATTATCGGCTTTCGCGTGGCGATGGTTATCGACACGGCGGCCCCTCCCTTGACGTCGGCGTCGACCTTCGTCAGTATAGCGGCGTCGATGCCCACGGCGTCGTTGAACTTTATGGCCATGTCATAGGCGTCGTTGCCCGTGAGGGCGTCGACCACCAATACCTTGAGGGCTGGCTTTGCGACGCGCGCTATCTTCCTGAGCTCGTCCATGAGCCCTCTGTCAGTCTGGAGGCGCCCCGCCGTATCTATCAGGACGGCGGCCAAGCCCCTTGAAGAGGCGTGGGACGTCGCATCATAAGCGACGGCGGCGGGGTCAGCCCCGTACCTGTGCTTTATCACCCTTACGCCCAGCCTTGAGGCGTGGACCTCTAGCTGTTCTTCAGCACCAGCTCTAAAGGTGTCACTACAGGCCAGCACTACCGAGAGGCCGTTCTTCAGCAACAAATTGGCGACCTTTGCTACCGTGAGGGTCTTGCCATGGCCGTTAGGCCCTACAAACATTACCGTGAAGACCTTGCCCTCTTGCCTCCACTTCTTGGCCTCTGACACCAGGTCTATCTGTGGCACTGACGTGAGCATCTTGTACAGCGTCTCTCTAAGGCTCCTCAAAACTACCTGATATATGCTCTCGGTCCTCCCTATCCTAGCCCCCTTGAGGGAGGCGACCACGTTATTGACTATTTCGAGGGCAACTGGAAGGGCTATGTCGCTCTCTACTAGAGCTAAGTGAAGCCTTTCGGCGACGTCAGAGAGGCCCTTCTCGTCGAGCTCCTTCGTGGTTATCTCTTGAAAAAGGGACTTCAGCTTGCTCTTCAGGAACCCCAGCAAGCGCTTTTTAACCTCCAGCCCGGCCCTCGGCCATCTTTCTTAACTCTGGTTCGAGCTTTGAGAGTCTAGCCGTGACGCTGGCGAGCTGCTGTTGGGTTTCGGCTACAAGCCTCCTCAGAGCATCTATCCTGGCCTCGAAGAATTTCCTCGCGTCTTCCAAGCTCTTCTCCACCAAGACGTTTGCGCCCACGTTCACGAGTATCTTCTTTGTGTCAGCGATTTTGCCCCTCGCGTAGGCGTTGGCACCCAACATGAACAGCGCCTCGACCTCCTCCGTCACCTTGCCTAGCTCTTCTATGGCCTGTACAGTGCCCTCCATCTCACTTATGGCCGCCAGCGCTAAGTCTATCCTCTGCCTAAGGGCCTCAGCTAGGCTTTGAAGGTATTGCCACTCGACAACAAGCCTATTTACGTCTCGAGGCGCAGGCTTAGCGCTACTTAGCTCCAACCTCGACCAACTCCCTTACCTCTTCAATCTCTATGTCAAACCTCTTAAGCTTATGCCTACTGCCCAAGAGTGAAAACACCTTTTCGATCGCGTGCTCGGGCTTTAGCGCTCTAATGGTCATCGAGAACTTATTCCACCTGTTCTTTATCTTCATCCTGCCGCTTATCTCATAGGTCTTAACGCTCATAAGCACCACCTAGAGGAACAGCACCTGCTCTATCCTAGCGAGCTCCGGGCCTGTGGTCGTTGGTGCTACAACTGCGCCTCTTGAATTTAAAACCATCGCCACCCTCAGCAGGTGCGAGCCCGTCATGACCGTTCCGACGTCGACCCTGACCTTCAAGACCTCCGAAACCCGCTTTGCCTCCTCCTCGGAGGTCATAGGGTGTAAGAGGGCCCCTCTATTATTGGCAACTGCCACGGACCCCACGAGCTTTATTCCCCCTAGGCTCCCCTTTTCGGCTTCGACGTCAAGGACGTCCTCTATGACCTTGACCTCGTCTTTTGTGAAGTCCTCGTGAACTATTGCCGCTTTATCGTTCGTCAGTATCATGTTTCCGAGCGCGGTCTTAACTGATCGCAGGACAGCGACTTCGATGCCCAGCTCCTTCTTTAGGAGCTCGAGCTCTTCAGGGAGGGTTATGAAGGGGAGCAACAAGCCACGAGAATTCCCTACGGCAAGAATCCCTATCAACGGAGAGGCGCCGATGCTCACCTTGTAGGCCGGGACCTCGAGGTTTTCTTCCACGATCCTTCGAAACTTCTCATGCGCATCGCTAGGGATTAGGGCATACCTGTCTGTTGCTAAAGAGAAGGCTCCTACAAAGTAGCTCCCATATATCGTCGCGAGCTCTATGGGCAATTCTCGGGGCCCTCACGCAAGCTCTACTCTCACTAGGCCGTCTCTATACTTTATCGCCTTGATCTTGACCTTTCGTGGCGGCTTCTTCGCCCCCCTGCTCCATATGTACTCAGAGACCTTCGGGTCTATCTTTACTTCCTCTGCTTTCATGTGCCTAGCTATGCAGGCCCTGACGAACCTCATGGCCCGCGCAGCCCTCCTCCACCTGGGCACTCCCAATACAATACGCAACGGTATCATGTACTGCCTCTCGAGCTCCACTTCGGACCCCTTCTCGGACAACGTCGACTGCCTCCTACACTTTCAGCTTGACCCTCCTCCAGTGCCTGAGCTTCGGGTGCGACCTGAACTCCCTATTGGTCTTGACTATGACCCAGAGGGGCACGGCGCTGTTCTGCTTGCAAGCCTTTGCCAATCTCCTCTTTTTCGCGGTATGTTTGTACTTAGCCACGTCAGACCCTCCTTATCCTAATCTCCCTGTGACGAGGTTGAAGAGACTCGAGTATTTTCTTCAACTGCTCATCGGTTATCGGAATCGAGATCCTACCCGTTTGGGCCAGCTGGATCAATTGGGCCTCGAGCTGCTCCGCGAACTCCGGCCTGACCATCTTTATGTTAGTGAGCCTCATTCTGGCCTCGGGCGTCAAGATGGCCCTCAAAAGCGCCTGCTTCTTCGCTTCATACTCCCTCCTGAGCCTCTCCTGCTCCTCAGCCATCGCTATTTTCTTTTGCAGCTCGGCGAGCTTCCTCTGCCTAATCTCCTCGAGCTCCTTGTCGGGTGCTTCAGCCATCTCGGCCACTAGGACCACCTAAGCATACTTTGCAAGCTCTGGCATATTTCTCTGGAGCTCTCTAAAGACCTTGTAAGCTAGCCTGTCGAGGAGGGACCTGCCTTGGGGAGTCAGGACGCGCCCCCTATTGCCAGCCTTCTCTACAAGCCCGGCCCGCTCAAGTTGTTGGACTATCTTCCTTATTATGGCCCCTCCAGCTTTCCTGAAGTGCTCTCGGCCCCTGACGCCCGGCCTCTGCCTACATCCAAACGCCGTTCTCAAGCTACCAATGCCTACGGGGCCGTACAAGTAGATCTTTCTGAGAATGGCCGCCGCCCTGACGTACCACCAATCCTTCCTAGCGGGCGGCCTCTCCTTCCCAGGCCCTGTTTTGACTATAATCGCCCAAGGAGGGGGCTTTATGACGTCTGACAGGTTTTCCATGAGGTAGGCTGCCAGCTCCTCTATCAATAGCGCTGGAGGGACCTTCAAGACCTTTGACATGCCCTTTCACTCTGCTCTTCTTTTGAGCATAGAGGAATTGCGGGTCTCTTATTAAACTGTTCTCTTCTTCCGCTTCCTATAGAGCACGACGGTGTAGCCCCTTACTCCTATCGCCTCAGCGCCCAGCTTCTGCGCCAAGACCTCGGCGAACTTCTTCCTGTCGTCTATCCCCTCAACTGCCATGGCCGTCTTTAGAATCCTGACCTTCACTATCTCGTCACTGTCCAAGCGCCTGTCTATCTCCTTTAAGACCGACTCTGTCAGGCCTTGCTTGCCCACATTGACGTCAGCCCTTTCCAACATCTTCTCCTCGAGCCTTCTCTTAACGCTGTCCCTCATGCCTCAACCCCTTAAGTTCAGCCTCATGACGTTGCCGCACTCAAGGCACGTAATGGCCACGTGGGGCTCTCTCCTCTTCGCTATCCTGACCCTGCAGTTGACGCCTGGCACGAGGAACTTGTAGCAACGGTGGCAGAACCTCCTCCTCAAGTCCCTCGGTATCCTGACCCTACACCTCATGGCTATCCTCCTAGCCAGCTCCACGTACCTATTTGATAGCTTTGGATCAACGTGGAACATGTAGTCGGCCATCTCGAAGAGTCTTCTCATCCTCTCAACTGCGATGGACTTGATCTCGGCCTTCTGCCTCTTACAGGGCATTGAAGACTGTGGAATAGGTGTCGAGAGGGGAATATTAAGAGATTCGAGCTCAGATTACTTCTAAAAGCTTCCAGAGCTCAGGTGGGCATTGTGAGCGCCGAGCCCCACATAGCCATAGCTCTGGTAGAGGCCTCGCTCGAGCTCGTGCCGCCGGAGATAGCCAAGCACCCTGCAGTTGAGAAGACTGCAAAGAGGAAGGGGAAGGGGCCTCTTGCGATGCTACTCGACAAGTCCCTCCACTATCACGCTATGAAGAGGTTACTGGGTCAAGAGAAGAGGGGTAGGCCTGACATAGTGCACTTCTGCATGCTAGAAGTCTTAGAGTCCCCCCTTTGCAACAAGGGCTACGCGCAGCTGTACGTGCACACCTTGGGAGGGCAAGTGATCAAAGTGAGAAGCGACGTCAGGTTGCCCAAGAACTACAACAGGTTCGTCGGCTTGATGGAGCAACTACTGGCCTTCGGCCGAGTCCCAACGAAGGGC
>Ga0105159_1000461_pt1 | contig 11417 bp, 13 predicted proteins | sample LHCtaG_2_FD_89590 | JGI IMG/M metagenome (GOLD analysis project Ga0105159, IMG submission 89590) | Hot spring microbial communities from Little Hot Creek, USA to study Microbial Dark Matter (Phase II) - LHC4sed_replicate | ecosystem: Environmental > Aquatic > Thermal springs > Hot (42-90C) >...
CCTTAACGGATACTATGTCCCTTCCCGCCGCCTTTGACCAGGCTTGGCGACCCCCGCTTAACTTTTTTCTTCTGTCTCTGTTTCAAGACTTTTTCTGCTCTATACTTAAATGTTATCTTTGTTGGGTATAATAATGGGATTTATGGCACGTAGGATCATTATTTGGCTTGCAATAGCCGTAGTAGTTGTCTTCTTAGCGTTCTTCGGCATGTGGCTTGATTTTAACGAGTCGCAACACGCAATAATTAATTGGCTCATAAATGATCAGGAGCTAAAGGAGGGATTCTTATGGATTGCTGAGAACACGGCCAGCGACGCGAAAGTGCTGGTGTGGTGGGACTACGCTGACGGAGTAGTCGAGATTGGTCATAGAGACGTGGTTATCCGAGAGGCGTCTAGAGAGATCAAGTGGACGATAGCGGGGATGCACAAGTATCCTTGGAGCTGGATTGCGTATGAGCTGTGGTATCCATTCGAGTCTGACGAGAAGGTCAGAGATGTTGGAAGATTCTTCATAGCTGAGAATTCATCAGCGGCCATGGATATGGCTAGGAAATACGGCGCCGACTACGTCTTCGTGGTCTATCCAGACGACGTGATGAAGTTCTACGCGATAGTGATGGCTACCGGCAAACAGCCAAGCGAGTACCTCGGAGAAACAGAGGCAACAACGAGGAAGGAGATGGTCAAGGTGGTGGAGCAGCGAGCCATAATTAAGAAGGAAACAATAGGCATGAGGCTAATCTACGGAGATAAGACAGAAGGCTTCGAGAAAGTATTTGATAACGAGAGAGTCAGAATATACAAAATAATAGAATAAGAAATTCTGGTCCTACTCTACTACGAATCTCCTCGGCCTTGGCATTAGGAATCTCGGCATTCCTTCCTCAAAATTCTTTATCTTCTCGCCATATTCCAAGAGCGTGATGGCTATGTCGTCTAGCCCCTTTACGAGGCGCTCCTTTATATGTGGCTCGATCTCGAACCTGATAGACTCTCCAATCGGTGTAGTAATGGTCTGTGCAGGCAGATCTATCGTCAGGTATAGTTCTCCGTTTCGGGCCGACTCTCTGAGCTGCCTAACCTTATCTTCTGGGAGCTTGATACAGAGAAGCCCGTTCTTCGACGCGTTGTTGTAGAAGATGTCTCCGAACGACGACGCGATGATGCATCTTATCCCAAAATCAACGAGGGCCCATACAGCATTCTCCCTCGAAGAGCCTATTCCGAAGTTCTTTCCCGCGACCAGTATTGATGCGTCTCTAAACCTTGGGTCGTCGAGGACGAATCCGGGCTTCTTGGAGCCGTCCTCACTGTATCTCCATCTATAGAAGAGATACTTTCCGAGGCCCCTCTTCTCTATTATCTTGAGGAACTCGGCTGGGATTATCTGGTCTGTGTCCACGTCGTCAGCCTCGAGCGGCGCTGCCTTTCCACGCATCACTGTTATCGGCTCAGGCATACTATCTCACCCAAGGCTCCTCGAGCCTCGCCCTTAACTCTAGGTCGCCGATGTCTGCCTGCTCGATCTCTCGCACATCGACGAACCTTCCCTCCAGCGCCGCAGCGGCCGCCATGGCTGGGCTGACCAAGTGCGTCCTACCTCCAGGTCCCTGCCTATTCTCGAAGTTTCTATTAGATGTGCTGGCGCATCGTTCACCAGGCCTGAGCCTGTCGGGATTCATCGCAATGCACATCGAGCATCCTGGGTATCTCCACTTAAATCCTGCCTCGATGAAGATTCTGTGCAGCCCGATCCTCTCTGCCCTCCTCTTGATCAGCATCGAGCCGGGGACGACCATCGCTCTGACCCCCTGCCTGACCCTTCTGCCCTTCACGATCCTCGCAGCCTCGATTAGGTCTGAGAGCCTGGCGTTCGTACATGAGCCGATGAAGACCACGTCTATCGGTATCTCGGTTATCCTTGTCCCAGGCCTGAGCCCCATGTATCTCAGCGCCCTCTCGACGAGTGTTCTCTGCGTCCTGTCCTCGTAGTCCTCAGGCGACGGTACCTCCTCCGTCACTCCCACAGTCATTGCGGGATTTGTCCCCCAGCTGACCTGTGGCTCAATTTTAGAGACGTCGAAGACAAACCTCGCGTCGTAGACGGCTGATGGGTCGGTCCTCAGGCTTGACCAGTACTTCACCGCCTCTTCCCACTCTTCTCCGTCCGGCGCGTATGGAGCCCCCTTTATGTATCTGAGTACCTTCTCGTCCGGCTCGATTATCGCTGTCCTTGCTCCGCCCTCGATAGACATGTTGCAGAGCGTCATCCTGGCCTCGACTGAGAGTCTCCTCGTCGCCTCACCAGTAAACTCGACGACGTGCCCAATCATTCCTCCAGTTCCTAGGTGTCTGATCACGTGGAGTATTACGTCCTTCGCCGAGACTCCCCGCTGCAGCTCGCCCTCCAGCCTTATCTCCATCTTCTTCGGCTTCTTCAGCCAGATAGTCTGCGTCGCGAAGACATGTTCGCCCTCGCTTGTCCCGATCCCGAAGGCGAGCGCTCCTAAAGCTCCGTGCGTGCTTGTGTGGCTGTCACCGCACACGAGCGTTATTCCGGGAAGCGTCAAGCCGAGCTCTGGTCCAATGACGTGGACGATTCCCTGCCAGGGGCTGTGATAGTCGAGGAGAGTTATGCCGAACTCAACTGCATTTCTCGCGAGTGCCGCCATCTGGGCCGATGAGAGCTCGTCCGTCACTGGGATCGACCTATCAGTCGTCGGCACATTGTGGTCCATGACTGCGAAGGTTAGGTCTGGCCTCCTGACTCTTCTTGACTTGCTTCTCAGCTCCTCGAATGCGACTGGTGAGGTTACTTCATGCGTGAGGTGCCTGTCGACGTATAGAAGCGTCTCTCCATCGTCCCTCTCAGCTACTACGTGGTTCTCCCAGATCTTCTCGAAAACCGTCCTACCCATTAGCATCTCCTCGAGAACTCCGTCCAGAATATAAATCAATCACTGTCAAGAATAATTGTGCCCCCATTCATGTGAGGGATGCGTAGCGCTTCGGGTCCTTCTCAAAGGTCTCTTTGCAAGCGGCTGAGCAGAAGTAGTACTTTCTATGCTGATATTCGGAGACGTGTTTTGCCGTCTTCTCGTCCACCATCATGCCACATACCGGGTCCTTGGCCATGAGGCGTAGCTGCTCAGAGACTCTATTAAGGATTAGCGACCTACGCCTTCCTCTCGCCTATAGACGTCCCCGATAATATTTCCCTGATTTGTCTCAGCTCCCTCAGTATTTCCTCGAGAGTCCTATCCGCTCCCCGTCCGAAGAGCGGCCTCATCCTCACCCTGCTGAGTATCTTCTCCCTGACCTCCTCGGGATTTGTAACGTGTATTAGGCTGGCCTCGGCTCTCCTTGTTCCCGGGCCGGCTGTGCCTCCTGCCTGTCCTGTGTAGCCAGCGGTATGGACGTCCACTGTGGCGTGTCCAAGCCACCTAGAGATTGGCCCTTGGACTATGTCGACTGACATTATCCTCGAGTATGGGACGGTGTGCTTCATCCTCCACCACACTCCACGCTTGACGACCACCTCATCGCCGGTCAGCTCATAGGTTATAGAGTTGTAGTATTTGGGAGCCCAGTAGGCGATGAATGCCGCGGCCACCGCCGAAGGCAGAAAGAAGACCAACGCTGGAACAACTACGAATTCTGGAGCAGAGATATATAGACTATCCTGGTGACCGCTATGCCCACAGCGAGTATTGGCAACAAGACTATCATTAGATAGATGAAGTATAGCGTGATCATCTTTTTACTCGGCTTTAAGACCTCGGACAACCTGCCGGCACTAATCATTGAGCGGCCCCACTCGTTAATACGCATATATCACGACAGCCAGTAGTTGCTTACATTGATGAAAATTTACATGTTCATGCTAGTACTGATTTATTTACTGGGACGCCTCGGTGTTTTTACGTGAGTCTTCCACTACCTTATCCGCAGTTCTTCCAGCTGATAATCGTGATTGATGGCCTGCTTGCGCTGGGGCTCTATCTCTGGCTCCGGAGGCTTAGCAAGAACAGCAGCTACTACGGCTTTGTGAGGGGAATGACGATATTCATGGCCGTCGTCTTAGTGGGCCTCGTAATCTCTTACGTGGCTCAGGCCACGTTCATGGGGTGGTTCTAAGATGGGAGAGGTAGCGACTGAGGCAAGCGTAAAGATGAGGCTTGCCGTGATCTCGGGGCTGTTCGGAGGAGTCTGTGCCACTGCTGCGCTCTTCTCGATAATCATCATTCCTCTGCCCGGCATACCCGGTGGTTCTGGCTTCTGGATACCAGCCGCCCTTTACTTCGCCCTCACGCTCTGGTTCGGGGTCTACGGCGCTTTGGCTGGACACATAGGCACGTTCATAGGCATGGGCCCATTCTTCGGCTGGACCTTCCAGGTGTGGGCGGACGGAGCGCTCGGAGACTTCATCGCTCCTCTCATATGCAGAGCATTCTTCCTAGCCTTCAAGGCAGACCCCGAGCTTAAGACGAGGAGGGACTATGCCGTCTGGCTGGTCTCGGTTCCGATAGCCACCTGCCTCGCAGCGATGTGGATACACTTCGTAAACTATTCGTTCGGTACCATTACTTTCGGCGCGTGGGTCTGGGGAGTGATCGCGTACACCATCGGGGACTCGCTGGCCGTCTTCACGCTTGGCACAGTGCTGCTCAAAGTCGCTTCAAAGTGGGTCAAGACCAGTCCTTTCTACGTCAAGGGACGTCTGCTGTAGTGCTTGAAAATTGAGTCAAAGAACTTTTTTTACGTATATCAAGAGTGATTCACCCCTAGTCAGGATGCATCCCCTTCCAAAGGTAGCCCTGCTACTTGCTATCAACTTCGTCGCACTAATAATCGAGGCGCCGATACCATTCATCTTGCTGATAACCCTCATAGCCCTTGGCTTCAAGCTACTGCGCGTCCCCTTGATCGGCTTAAAGAAGTTCGTGATCGTGGTCATAATAGCGAGCCAAGCGGTTCTGATCTCGTATCTCCTAGGCAGCTCGATCCCCGGCAAGCACGTATACATTACTTATCCATGGGGGACATATGTCTCAGAGATGACGCTCCTATATGCTGCTACGATGATTATGCGCTACACAACCATGCTTCTGGGCTCGACGCTAATACTAGTGACGACTAGTGATAGAGACATTGTCTATGGCGCCGCGGCGCTGAAGCTACCATACACGCTGGGTCTAATGATGAGTCTCGCCTTCAGGACGGCGACGATATTTGCGGAGGACTTCATGAAGGTCAGAGACGCGATGATCCTGAGGGGAGCCAGCTTCCATGAGGGGCCACTACTCGAGAGGGCTAAGAAGTATGCAAATGTCTTCACCTCGATGATAGTGATAGCTCTTAGGAGACTGATGGACATAGCATACGCGATACAGGCGAAGGGATTCGGGGCCGCTCCTAAGAGAACTTACTACAGGGAGTATAGGCTTAGGATCAGCGACGTGGTAATCACCGCGCTCCTAATAGCTAGCGTCTTATCAGCATACTTCCTCAAATACTCAGTAGGCATCCTTGCCTTTCCGGGCTGGATACCAGCCATCCAGTAGGTGACGCGACTATGGACGAGGTAATAAGGGTCAGGGACCTGTGGTGGAGGTACGCACTCGGGCAAGACTGGGCTCTCAAGGGAATAGACCTCACAGTAAGGCGAGGAGAATTCCTCGTTATAGTCGGGCCAAGCGGGGCGGGAAAATCAACGCTATGCCTCACGCTTTGCGGAATGATTCCACACTTCTCACGTGGATACTACAAGGGAGAAGTCATGATAAATGGACGCGAGACCAAGAAGATGAAGCTAAGCGAGATCACGAGGAAGGTCGGCATCGTCTTCCAAGACCCCGACACTCAGTTCGTCACGATGTCGGTCGAGGACGAGGTCGCATTCCCGCTCGAGAACCATGGAGTCCCGAGGCAAGAGATGCTTGAGAGAGTTAGGAGGACGATGGAGATGACGAGGATACTGGAACTGAAGGACAAGTATCCCCATGAATTGTCAGGTGGGCAGAAGCAGAGAGTAGCAATAGCATCGATACTCGCCCTAGAGCCTGAGATACTTATTCTTGACGAGCCGACCTCTGACCTCGACCCCGTCGGCAAGTCTGAAGTCTTCTTAATGCTGTCAGAGCTTAAGAGGGCTGGAAGAACAATCATCCTAGTCGAGCACAACACGGAGGAGGCTGCGAAGTATGCCGACAGAGTAGTCCTGCTCCGGGATGGCAAGATAATAATGGAGGGCCCTCCTAGGAAGGTCTTCGAAGAAGTCGAGAGCCTAAAGTCAGCCGGAGTATACCCGCCACAAGTAGCCGAGCTCGCGTATATTCTCTCCAATAGGTACGGAGTAAGAGGAGAGCTGCCGATTACGTTGGAGGAGTGTTTGGAGTGGCTCAGAGAGCTAAATGCCAGAATCGTTACACCAAATAAGTTCGAACCTTCACCTACGAGAGTAAAGGGCGAATCAATCATCTCGCTGAGGAACGTGTCCTACTCCTATCCAGATGGCACAGTCGCCCTTAGAGACGTAAACTTGGAGTTCGCTAGGGGAGAGTTCGCAGCAATTATCGGCCAGAACGGCTCTGGGAAGACGACGCTCGTGAAGCATATAGTCGGTCTCTTGAGACCAAGTGTCGGAGAGGTGAGGATCTTCGGGAAGAAAACCTCTGAGATGAGCATTAAGGAGATCGCGACCAAGGTTGGATATGTCTATCAGAACCCAGACCACCAGCTCTTCTGCCAGACGGTCTACGAGGAGTGTGCGTATGGACTCCGGAACCTAGGCCTACCCGAGTCGGAGACCAGGAGGAGGGTGGGCGAGATCCTCAAGAGGGTCGGGCTCCAAGGATTGGAGAACGTTGATACTTTCCTGCTGGGGAAGGGGCAGCGGCAGAGATTGGCGATAGCCTCGACACTCGTGATGAATCCAGAAGTCATCATCGTGGATGAGCCCACGACGGGCCAGGACATGGCCCAGTCGACGAGCATCATGGAGCTCCTAGGGTCCCTTCACCGTGAGGGCAGAACCGTAATCATAGTCACACATAATATGCGCCTAGTTGCTGAGTATGCTGAGAGGGTGGTGGTGATGCAGGCTGGGAGAGTCGTCATAGACGGAGATGTGAGGACAGTCTTCTCGCAAGTCGAGAAGCTTAGGGAGGCGCTGATCACTCCGCCCCAGATAACGCAGCTCGGACAACTCCTGAGCGGAGACTCAGTGACTCCACTTACGGTTGAGGAGATGGCTGATATGATTAGGCTGGGTGATGCGTAGTGTCAAGGGAGGAGAAGGCAGCATACAGGCTCGACGTCTGGGAGAAGCTCAGGAGATACGCTCGGCCAGACTCGAGGTTCCACTGGGACTTCTCGAAGTTTATCCCAGACTTCAAGGGTAGCGAGAGGTGCACCGAGAGGATTAGGCGCCTACCAGCCTATAGGAAGGCGAGGCTACTCTTCATCACTCCTGACAACTGTCTCGAACATCTGAGAGAGAGGTGCATAAGGGATAGGAAGCCGTTCCTGATGACGCCCTACGCGATTCGGAGGGACTTCCTCTACCTAGACCCAAGAGCAGTGCCGAGAGGCATGGAGGCGCTAGCATCCACGCTCGACGGCATCGAGAGATTCGCGAAGCCGATGAGTCTCAGGAGGATGATGAGGCTTGGCCGAGTCGACATGCTAGTCACGGGAGTCTCGATCGTGAATACTAGGGGCGTTAGGTATGGCAAGGGTACTGGGTTCTTCGACATTGAGTGGGCGATCTTTAGAGAGCTAGGGATGGTTGATGACGAGACACCCATAGTTGCGGTCGCGCATGACTGTCAGGTCGTCGAGATGGAGTTTCCATACGCCTCGCATGACACGATCGTGGACTACATCATAACGCCTAGGAGGACGATAAAGGTTGAGAGGGCCACGAAAAAGCCAGCAGGCATCGACTGGAGGATACTTCCGCGAGAGCTCTTCGAGAGCATTCCTCCACTCCAAGAGCTGGCTGAGATTAAGGGCGTTAGGTACCCAGTCTCCAATCCTGGAGATATTTGACCTGCCTCTCGGTCAGCTCCTCGGTCTTTATCCCCATGGATTCGAGCTTGGCCCTCGCGACTGCCTTGTCTATCTCCTCAGGCACGTCGTAGACCTTCTTCTCAAGCCTCTCAGCGTTTCTCGAGAGATACTCGACTGAGAGCGCCTGGAGCGAGAAGCTCAGATCCATTACCTCTGACGGGTGTCCCTCAGCGGCGACTAGGTTCACGAGTCTCCCCTGACCAATCAGTAATAGCTCCCTACCATCGCTGAGCGTGTACTTCGTCACTAGGGGTGATAGCTCCTCTACCCTACTCGCCATCGAGGAGAGGTCCCTGACGGATATCTCGACGTCGTAGTGCCCAGCGTTTGCCAGTATTGCCCCGCTCTTCATCTGGCTGAAGTGTTCGGCCCTTATGACGTCTATGTCTCCGGTCGCAGTTATGAATACGTCTCCGATTCTCGACGCCTCGCTCATCGTCGCTACTCTATAGCCATTCATCGCGGCCATCAGGGCCTTGACTGGGTCTGCCTCGACGACTATTACCTCGGCGCCCATGCCCCTCGCCCTAGCGGCTATTCCTGAGCCGACACGCCCATATCCAGCCACGACGACCCTCTTTCCAGCAAGGAGTATGCCTGTGGCCCTGATTATTCCGTCGAGGGCCGACTGCCCAGTACCTATTGGGTTGTCGAAGAGCGACTTGGTGGGTGAGTCGTTGACCGCCATGACTGGGTAGAGGAGCAGTCCCTGCCTCATCAGAGATCTTATTCTTATGACGCCTGTCGTCGTCTCCTCGGTCCCAGCCTTTATTGATGAGAGTAGGTCTGAGTCTCGGCCCATGGCTGCTGTGGCACTCTCAACGTCTGGCCCATCCATCCCCCTAGCGATCTTGTGGACCAGGACCGTTAGGTCTGCTCCGTCGTCGACCGTGATTGTCGGCCTTATCCTCAGGGCGTTGCCAATGCATTCGTAATATTGCCTCTGGTTCATGCCCCTGATGGCGTAGACCCTTATCCCTGCGGATGCTAGGGCCGCCGCAACGTCGTCCTGCGTGCTGAGTGGGTTGGATGCGCATAGTGCTACCTCTGCTCCACCCACCCTCAGCGTCTCTACTAGGACTGCTGTCTCCTTCGTGACGTGTAGGCAGGCTGCTACCCGCTCGCCCCTGAGGGGCTTCTCCCGCATGAATCTATCCCTAATCATGATACATACGGGCATGAATCTCTCAGCCCACTCGATTCTTCTCCTGCCCTGGTCTGCGAGTCCGATCTCCCGCACCCAGTATTCCTTACTGCTCATCGATTATTCTGGCCGAGCCCGGCTTAATAAGGAAGCCGCTAGGAGGGTTAGAGATTAATAGGTGGCTCACAGCAGTATTCAGCGTGGACATAAGCTCTAAGGAAAGCTACCTAAAGCTGCTGGACAACCTATACTCGATGCTAGGGAGCAGGGCTGCGAGGAGCGGTGATAGGACGATAGAGCTCGCGCCGACAATTCTACACGAGCAGAAACAGACAGTAATCACGAACTTCAGGCAGCTCGCAGAGATGCTCAACAGGGAGCCCGAGCACATAGCGAGGTTCATCTTTAAGGAGACGGGTAGGCCTGGGACCGTCGAGAGGGACAGACTCGTCATCAGCGGAAAGATGACAGATGCAGAGATAGTCAGGCTCCTGCAGCTATACTTCAGAGAGTTCGTAAGGTGCCCAGTATGCGGAGGAGTAGACACCCAGATAGTGAGCGAGAAGAGGTTCAGATTCTTAGTATGCGAGGTCTGCGGAGCAAAAAGCTCAATAAGAAAAATCTAAACCAGAAAAACACCACTAGGATCAACGCCAAAATCTCTCAACAACTTTACACTATACCTAAAAATTGATGGAACTCCATAATTACACTCTACAAAATATCCTGTGACCTCCTTTGGGTCTCTAAACTTTTCGCCCGTCGGGTGCTTCGGTTCGATATTTATTAAGTATCTCTTGCGCCCCACCTTTACTGGGACTCTTTCCCTCGCAAGCCTATTGCTAACGACTAGCCAATCAACTGTCCTTAATAGAATGTCTCTCCACTTCTTCAGTTCGTATAGCCTTCCGTCTGGGAATACTATCTCGTGGAACTTTAGGTCCATGCCAGGCTTGGGTTTTATACTGGTTAGAGACGCTCCTTCCTCGATAGGTCTCTCAGGTTGCTTTGATACCTCTGTCCTTGTTAATGGTTCAGCGACGACTTCCTTGAATGGTGAGTATCGGAAGAGGATAAAGGATCTTCTTAGCACCTCTCCGGGCTCATCTCTAGTGAGGTCCCACTCCGCGATTCTCTTCTCTATGAGTGGCTTTAGTATCTGGGTGTCGTAGACCTCCCACTTTGCGCCGTCTGTGGCGATGAAGTATTTTACGCCCTCGCTGACGCAGTATGAGATGTATTGCTGTAGGTCCTCTTGTCTTCCGAGACTCTTGGCGCCTATGAATGCTATTGGCTTACCCTCGACCAACAGGGCATAGTCAGGCCTCCCAGCCGTCGTCGAGAACTCAGGCCTCACGAGCTCAGGGTTCTCGACGTCCCATCCCAACAGTCTGAGGAATGGATCGATCAGGACATAACGCGTCAAAAACTCATTCTTAGAGAGCTGGTCCCCATATCTATTCGCCCGCTCCCTAAGCTCACGGATCTTTTCAATAGCTTCCCGAAACAAATCAAAAAATAATACTTATACAAGATATAAAAATTTTATCATAATATGATTTGATTCCTATCAATGAGTCATCCATTCGTTTTAACTACGTGAGATACTTCATCTATTTCTTAAGAGCCCTCGCCCTAACTTTTATGATGAAGAAGTTAGCTCTCTTATAAGACTCCACGGAGAAGCGCCCCTTCAAGAGGGATAGGAGATCCCTAAGTCTCAGTCTAACCGAGTGGGCATGAAGCCACTCGCGCCCAAAGGTGTGGGTCCATACGTACCAGATGAAACACAAAACAAGAGACGCGTCGGGCGTCGATAAAACGAGGACTCCCTCGTTCTTCAATATACGATGAATTTCCCCTATGAGTGTCTCAGGACTACGCACATGCTCTATAACCTCGAGACAAGTAACGAAGCTGAAGCAGTCATTCCTGAAATGTGGCCTCTCAGCATCTCCACGCACGGCAAGAAATGTCGATGAAACGGCAGATGCAACGTCAATCCCAACGACCCGAGCGGCCCCTCCCAGACCCGGAACCTACGTCAAGCATCACCTGACCACCCACATCAACCAACAACTCAAGAGCAACCCAATACCTACCCCCTCCATACAGACCTCAGAGAAGAGACCAGCAAACCTCAAAAACAAAAAACCCACCCACAGATAAATATTAACAAGCAAAAGCACCTACCAAA